>ERZ1106969.1888-NODE-1888-length-12635-cov-11.000159_pt1 | contig 12635 bp, 14 predicted proteins | sample MGYA00403685_ERZ1106969 | MGnify/ENA primary metagenome ERZ1106969 (study PRJEB35170, sample SAMEA104062416) | human gut metagenome | biome: human gut; feature: human-associated habitat; material: faeces | place: Denmark | collected 2012-05-18 ... | reverse complement strand
AATAAGTAATCTTGTATTTATAGTATATTTTTTATATTATAAAAAGATTGATAGTATTTTTGTATAATACAAAGGAATATTTAAAAATGATTTGTACAATTATTTATGATTGCTCAAATCAGGAAGGATAATATAGTGCTAGAAACAAAGTTATATAATGAAGATTGTATAGTTGCAATGAAAAAAATAGATACAAGCTTTATTGATTTAATTATTACAGATCCTCCTTATAATTTGGGTAATTTCATGAGAGATCGAGATACGAATCTTAGTAAAATGAGAGCAAACTTTTTCGGGTCAGCAGGATGGGATAATATGAACTTTTCTGAATGGGAAAGATCTATGGATAATTTTTTTCAAGAATCTGCTAGAGTCATGAAAAAAGGAGGTGCAATAATTGTATTTATGGCTATTATAAAGGTAGAGACAATTATAAGATTAGCACAGAAGCATGGATTTTATTATAAGACAACGGGGATTTGGCATAAAACTAATCCGATGCCAAGAAATATGAACTTACATTTTGTTAATTCTACGGAAGCTTGGATATATTTTACATATAAAACAAGAACTGGTGTTTTCAATAATCATGGTAGACTCATTCATGATTTTATTGAAAGTTCAGTTACACCTAATGGTGAGAGACGATATGGGAATCATCCTACCCAAAAACCAGAAAGCCTTATACAACATTTTGTAAAAGTTTTATCTAATAAAGGTGATTGGATACTTGATCCGTTTATGGGCAGTGGAACTACAGGTGTTGTAGCAAAGAAAAATGAACGACAATTCATTGGTGTTGAGTTAGATAAGAAATATTTTGATATAGCCGTTTCTAGAATAAAAGGATAGCTTATGAAACCAACTGTTATTGATTTATTTGCTGGAGTAGGTGGACTTTCATTGGGGTTTGAAATGGAAGGCTTTGATATCTTATTAGCAAACGAATATGATGAATCAATTGCAACAGCATATATTGAGAATCATAAAAAAACAGAAGTTGTCATAGGAGATATAACTTCTTTTGATTTGAACCAGGTATTTGGAAAGTATATTAATAGAATAGATGTAGTAATAGGTGGACCACCTTGTCAAGGATTTTCACAAAAAGGTAAAAGAAGAACAATAAATGATGAAAGAAATTTTTTGTTTAAATATTATGTTGCAGTTGTGAAATTGGTCAAACCTAAATATTTTGTAATGGAGAATGTACCTAATTTACTAACAGCAGAAAACGGGTTTTTCCTTAATGAAATTGAGGAGTTATTTAAGGCATATGGTTATTCTATACGATATGGTGTTTTGAACGCAGCAGACTTTGGGGTGCCACAAAATCGTAGAAGAGCAATTATTATTGGAAAACTTTTAGGAATACCACCTGAATTACCATCAACTTGTAATCAAAAGGTTACTATTTGGGATGCGATTAGTGATTTAGCATATCTTGAATCTGGTGAAGGTGAATTTGCACAGGAATATCGAATTCCACCTGAGAGTGATTATGAAGCTAAAATGCGTAAGGGATCTACAATTCTATATAATCATATAGCAACAAAACATTCTGCTGTGGCATTAGAAAGATTAGCGTTAATCCCTCCGAATGCAGGAAAAGAGGTGCTTCCAAAGAAACATATTACAAAATCTGTATATAGTGGGACATGGAGTAGAATGAAACAGAATGAGGTATCAGTAACAATAACAACTAGATTCGATACTCCTTCTTCAGGAAAATTTACTCATCCATTTTTAAATAGAGCCATTACCGTTAGAGAGGCTGCGAGATTACAGTCCTTTCCAGATACTTTTAAATTTATTGGGAGTAAAATGTCCCAAATGAAACAAGTTGGAAATGCTGTTCCTCCATTATTAGCAAGAGAAATAGCACATGTTATTATGAATGATATAAAGAGAGATAATAATGAACAGACCTAATCCCATGACTATATATCCTGATGTTGATTTAAAATTAGGTATAAAATCATCATTTCCCAATATTAGAAGAGCTCTAGCAATGGTTATCTTCCTATGGATTGTTTCTGACTCTCCAGGTGAACTAGAATATTCGGTTCAAGATAGTGATAAGATTATTTTAACTGATAATTTAAATGAGAAAATAGCTAGTGAGATTAATACTTTTGAAATTATAAGTGTTGATAAAGACAGTCTATTGAAAAGCTTTAACACAAATCCAATATTTACGGCTCAAATAGAATCTTTGATTGTAGCGTTTGAGTTGATTTGGAGACTAGCGAAAGTAGAGTTTTTAGATCGTTCTAAGCCTTATAGCTCTGAGAGAACCGGAAGGGTAAGATATCCTAAAAAATTAATATATACAATCAATATAGATATTATTAATTCTTTGATTAAAACAGATAGAGAGATATATCTAGGGGTATTGTTATATTGGTTAAATATTGATATAACTTATAAGACGCAAGAGAATTATGATAACCGTTTAAAACAGGCAGAAATATATTTAACAGAGTTAATAACTATATTATCTGAGAATGCTGTATTTAAACTTGTAGATAACAATAAAGATATTATTTTTAATTTAGATAGTATATACAGTAAACTTCTTAATACTTATGAGCCAATAGATATTAATGGTGATGAAGAGCCTAAGGGATCCTTAAGAATACTAAAATCATTATTGAAAGATAATTTAAATTCGTTTTTAGATTATTCTGATAATGTAGTTAGTATTGCAACTAATAAAGAAGTTGATTTACAAAGATATCAGAAACGAGTTAGGAGTTTTCTGCAGTTATCAGGTAATAATATTAATACTGGTCAATCTAGTGTAGAGACAACAATTGACTCAAAATTAAATGCTCATATTATTGATAATATATATAGGCAACGTATCTTTTTTGGTGCCCCAGGTACAGGAAAATCTTATGCATTAAAATCAGAAGCAGAGTCTTTAGTTAGTCATAATGATGATCAAATTGAACGTGTAACATTCCACCCTGACTATACATATGCAAATTTTGTAGGCTCTTATAAGCCAATTATGAAAACAAGTAAATTTGATGAATTAGATGAAGATACTAAGATAGTCCTTTCTGTATTATTAGATGAAACTAAGACTACACAAGAAAAATATGATGAACTTGTAAAAACTTTTCAAGATAATAATGACTTAACTAGACTACCGGCTCTATTAGGATTGTATTTTGATGATGATTTTATGACAATCAAGCAAGATGGGACTCAAGCCGCTAATAATAACTCAGTTGAACGAAATCATGGTCGATCATTGAGAAAGTATGTTCAGTTGATATCGAAAGACTCCTGTAAAGAGAAAATTGCTTATGAATACGTGCCGGGTCCATTTATGCGAATTTTAGTGAAGGCACTACAAAATCCAGATAAACCCTATGTGTTGATTATTGAAGAGATTAATCGTGCTAATGTCGCAGCAGTATTTGGGGATATATTCCAATTGCTTGATCGAGATGATAGTGGGGTAAGTGAATATAGTATTACTACAACTAATGATATGAGACACTATTTAATAAGTCAGCTTGGAGTTGGGTATGATGTCAATACTATCAAACTACCTAAAAATATGTTTATATGGGCAACTATGAATAGCGCAGACCAAGGTGTATACCCTATGGATACAGCATTTAAACGGCGTTGGGAGTTTTCTTATTATGGACTTGATACTGGAGAAGATAAACTATCTACTCTTGCCATAGAGCCAAGATTCAAACTTGGACAATCGGATAAATTGATATCTTGGAATGGATTACGTAAGGCAATTAATGATGAGTTATCTACAGAAAGTTATAATATTAACGAAGATAAATTAATGGGACCGTTTTTTTTGAAAGAAGCCGCATTACAAGATAATGATAGCTTTAAAGAAGTCTTTAAAAATAAGGTGTTAATGTACTTGTTTGATGATGTAGTTAAGCAAAAACGACGATTATTCTTTAAATGTGAAGGTAATTGCCGATACTCATCTATTTGCAGTGCTTTTGATGAAATTGGGATAGGAATTTTCCCAGAGGGTATTGTTAATTCTAAATGGTTAGAAAATAAAGAAGAAATTATATCGGAAAATAGTGAAACGAAGGTCGCAGAGGCATGAAATCGGTTTATATCCGTGAAAGGAAACCTTATACAAAGTCAGATTTGATGGCATTATTTTCTGAGATAGATACTAATCAATTAGATGTATTTATCAGAAATCTCAAGATTTATGGGATTTTAAAATCGGTTAAAGGTATGTTTAAGAATTTAGAGTTATCAAATCTTGTTACATTGGATGACAATTTAGTCGATGGAATTGATAGTCAAGATAACTCTTGTTATGTATTTAACTATGTAGGGGTTGTAATCATTGAGGGGTATTTGCTATGTTGTTATCCCAAATACTTATTTTCACATGATAATATAGATGATAAAACTGAATGTAGAAAATTATTAAAACAAGTTCTTAAGGTTTTATATCGATATAATACAAATACTCAATCCATACAACTATATAGTGAGAATGACCAATTGTCATCACTTAACAGAATAGCACTAATCATAGCTTTATTAGATGACTATTTTCAAAATGGGATTTATACGAATACACAGAATACACATGAACTCAATGGTGATGGAGAAATTAATTGGAATCGAACAATTAACTTTATTCATCCCCTCTGGCAAGAGGAGGAACCTTATTATATAAATTTCTGGACACGAAAGAATATCATTGATGATGACAATTTTATCCAGCGAATTCATGAGTGTTTACTTACTAAGTGTAGTCGTGAATTAGAAGAAATATCCTTGATGGAATTATTGGACATGTATGGGGTTTATTTAACAGACTTTTTGTTAGATGATCTTGGTGATAAAGAATACCTTCTTCATCGTATTTCTAATGAGCTTAATATTGAATTTAACTCACGAAAACAGTATGTGTTAAAACTTATGTCTGCCTTGCTACTAGAAAATACATCAGTAAGTGACACTGATAGTATTGCTTTATTTGGGACGACTAATTTTAATTTAGTATGGGAGACTGTTTGTGCAGATGTTTTTGATAATAAGTTGAAAGTACCTTTATCGTCCTTACCTTTATCACAACCTATAAAGATACCTGATAATATACTGGTTACTAAAATTGAGACTTTAAAAGACTTAATAGAACGCCCTAAATGGATATCTACAGATAATAATATAATCTTTTCAGATACGCTAATACCAGATTTGATCTCTGTAGAAAAAAAAGAGAATGAATGTGTCTTTGTTATTTTAGATGCTAAATATTATACAATGTGTTTAAAAAATAATAAGGTAGAGGGTCAACCAGGTATTGGTGATATTACGAAACAATATTTATACCAATTAGCCTATAAAACCTTTATTGAATTAAATGAAATACAACAGGTAAAAAATTGTTTCTTGATGCCTACCGAAAAAAATGACATTATTTCTGTAGGCTATGTTCAAGTAGAGATGCTTGAACAAATGGGATTGGAAAGTATTCAAGTACGAGAACTTCCTGCACATAGAATGTTTGAATATTATTTGCAAAGAAAAAAGATGTCTATAAGTGAATTGAACTTGTAAATGATAAGGGGGTAAGATTTCCCGGCGTTATATTATGGACCTTATATATATCTTTTAGATCTTTTTAGGAGCCAAGATTTAATTCTTGGCTCTTTTTAGGTTTTGAAATTTAAAACACCGTTTCTATAGAGCAGAATAGGTTTGAAAACCTGCTTTTATCGGAAATTATTCATATGCTAATTAAACATAAGTTTTATGATAAGTATTCCTTAATAATGATATAATTAAGATATATATATTCAGTTACATATTTAGTTACATATTCAGTTAAACATTATATGTAAACGGCAGTATATAGTGGAGAGCATGTATGAGTATTTACAATTGGATTCAAGAGAAACTCTTCGATAATTACGAAGAGTGGCATATGAAGAGCCCTGATTATAATCGAAATGGTTTTAATATAGTAGGAATAGATAATACCCTAAAGGCTATGCATGATGGATTTTTCATGTATATAGAATTGTATCCACCTTATGCCATCGATGGTTGCACTGCGATGAAAGCGCGTGTAGGAAAAACACCAGATGCAGTAGATATATTCTTAGACATAGATGGTAAGACGTATCGTATGGCTGATGTAAGTTATCCTGATGCAGTGAAGATGATGCGGGCCTTTGTGAAAAAACGCAGAGTACCTGATTGTAGTTTATGTGTAGAAGTAGCGTATCTAGATATCGATCAGATGAAACTGACATTTACAGAGTTAGCAACGTTGTTGCTAGGCGATGCTAAACAAGCTAAATCGTTTATGACCAAGGCTAAGTTGCGTTCCATGGAAGAATTAGAAGATAGCTGGTGGAACCTCTATGAGAAACTAGTCTCTAAAGGATATGCTGTAGAGCTAAGCTGTAAATGTGAATTAGAGGATTTTATTTATAATGTACAGAAATTAATACGTAACAAGTCTTTAGATACCGGCGAAGATCTAACTATTGACCTATCAGCATTAGATGAAGATCAAGTTATTATGGACTGGTGTGCTGATCTTAATTCTAAATGGGAAAACTATACGTTAGCAGGCATGGATATTGGAACCGATAGCTTTGTGCTCATGGTGCTTTCAAATGAGGAATTCAAAACAGCCAAAGAACTAGGAAAAGAACTATTACATAGAATCGATGTAGCAGAACGTCTGTGATAGGTAACAGAACATGTTAATGTTACAGAAGCAATTATGCTATGGCATCATCTATAAAAGGATGTATTTCTGAACTGTAGAACCGTAAAATGTGATGAATAGGAGAGAGTCATATGAGTATTGTACGTCTACCAGAATATGAAGCAGAGTTTGAGCCGGAAGAGTTTGAAATCTATGCATTACCGCGGAGTGATGCGAATGGGGCTAGTCCTTATTTAGAGAAGTACCATAGACCACTGGTGTCTACTGATGCTATTCTAGATACTCGAACTGGCGTGCTTGACCGTAGCGAAGGCATTTTGACGTGGATTATTGAAGGTTTTGATAATGGTTGGGGGTATAGTTTTGAGCCCCATGGCGTTTACAAATTGTTGGTTAAGAAAGCAAAACCTATAGAGAACTTGGGTTATATGCGTCCTTCTTGGAATAATCGTTATTATGTGCTTGAGGTATTAGAGGAGCATGCTAAACATAGTGAGTTAGAGGCGTTGTCGACGTATTTGAAAACCCCTAAATACCTTCATACCGACAAGGGTGACTTCCTTTTAAATCGAGAGTATCAATATTACACAGCCAGAATTGATGATTATGCATTCACCCTTGATGTAGATGAGGGTTCTGATGAAAGCTGTACCGTAGCATTGGCGGCTTTCAATACAATCGAGAATTTCAAAGCATTTGAACAACGAATTAGTGCATATATTAGTGAGACCTTGTTAGAACTCGCTAATTATTGGCTCGACAATGACGCTCAAGATCCGATTACATCAGACGTATTTGCTAAGCGTATTACGATGGGCGAATTGGCGTTTCGTAACGATGGCTCCATAGAGGTCTATTATGACGATGACGATATCTTCTGGGGGCACTGTATCATAGCTCATATTGATGCGGATGGGAACCCTGTTGATGCAGATATTGCAGGATAATCAATTAATGGAGAGTCCTAATGAGAAAATCGGAATTAATGACATTATGGAATGTTGAAAGCTGGTCTGAAGAACCGTATGGCGTTTACTTTGTATCTCGCCGATTGGGCACTAATCGTTTAGAGAATGTAGGACAAGCCTTTAAAAAACTTAATATTAGTTGTACCGGTTATACTGAAGATGATGTACTTTCACTATCAATATGGGAGCAATTATATGTTCAATTAGATGAATTAGACCAACTGGCGAAGGGGCTCATACAAAAGGGAATACCGCAAGAAGAGTCTGTTGTACTAACGCTAACGGATATAATGCTGGATAAATCAGGTTGTTACGATGCATTTGCACTAGGCTATGATGTGGGAGAATCCCCAGCAGGACATCTATATGTTTTGGTTCCTTTTGATGAAAACTTTACGGCTCAACAAGATGTGATATACGAAACCTTATAGAGTTGTTTTAAAGTGGTGATACTGGTGTTGTATTCTACCTAAAAATATAAGTGATATGCAGGAGAGAGACTATGGAAGATATGTATAAATTAGTCAAAGATTTCTTTAGTCATGATATGGATTTAGATGATTTATTTGATTCCGAAGCTATCATCTGGATTGACTGGCGCGAGGATGACGAAGATGTGGTGAACTATTTTAATGACATGATGGATGAGCCTATCGACATTCAAACCGTTAGCAATGGAAAGCAGTATGGTGACGATATTGTACTACAAAAGGGCAATAAAAAATTGCTAATTCCCTACGGTGATGAGAAAGACCGGGATGTGACTATCAAATATTTCAACGACTTCGTTAAACCTGATTATGAGGTGCGCTGGTTTGCTGAAAGCCTTGGCGATGATACGCTCGGATTTACCGTGCTTTCAGGGACAGAATGGCTAAAGCTAGAAGATGAGTTTGGTGCAGATATAGTTTGTTATTATTTTGTACCTATTGATTTAGAAAGCAACATGTTTAATCTCAGTATGAGCGAGGTTTCTGCGTTGTTAGAATTACGAGAAAATAAGAGATGAAATAGAGAGAATAGGCGAATCTATAAGAGGTAACAATATGGATTATTTAAAAATATTACATGAAGATTCTAACTTGGCAGCAGATTTTGATGCTCTATTTGATTTCTTTTTGCTCGATGAACCTACGGAACGTGATGAGATTGAGGGAAAATGTACCTTTTCTATGGATGGAAAGGCTTTCGCTCGTGATGGTGCCGGTGGTGAATATCATCAACTAGAGGATGGCTCTATCGGTTATATGAGTAGCGAAGGAGAATGTGGTCGCATAGTTGAAAGTATAGATGATTTAATTTATTTATTGGTGTATAGCATTTGTTGGCATGATTATTGTGACTCCAGTCAATATACGGATATATCTACACTCGAAGGCTATGCCAATGAGCGACATAATCAAATTACATCCTATACAGATATGGATAAATGGGAATATGTTGTTAAGGTGCTAGGAATGCCTTCCGAAACAAACTTGGCTGCTGTACTGCAAAAGTTTTACGATGTAGCACACCGAGAACCTGTATACCAAGGCTTTTACCATGAAGAAGATGGTAGTATTACGGCTTATGAAGGTCTATTCTTTTAATATGTAAAATGGGAAAATAATCAGCAATAAAAGAGTGTTTCAAGAGGTTTTGTGTTGTAATAGGAGAATCGTATGGCAATTGATGGAGTAAAGATCATAGACAGCGATGACGGTCATGATATTTATAATGCTATTGTTGAGCGGTACAAGGATGGTATCAGTGTCGATACTATAATTTCTGAAATCTTAGGTGAGGAACAAAATTTTTGTACTGATGAGTTTTACACAGAAATTTATTGGACTGCTGTGGCCTATTCGCTGTGGAAGATAGGGCATCTGCCAGATGACGTTAAAGAGAAGGCATTAAACGTAATTGCTAAGGGCCCTCATGAGTTTTGGCTAGACATCGATAGTAAGGCCCTTAAACAGCGTCAAAAGGTATTAGATAAGTTAGCCCTGCAGCTACAGAGCGAAAATCCAAAGCCGCTTAAGGTTCGTAAATCTAAAACAAAGAGAGAACCTTATTTTAAGGTAGGCGACGTATTAGCTGTTAAATTTGAAAACGAGTATGGTACTATTTTTGTTTCTGAGGTGGATCAATCACCGCGGAAAATTGAGTACCATTTAGCTTGTACGCGGCTTTTACAAAAAGAAAAACCTACAATGGAACAGTTTCTAAACAGCAAAATTGCCTGCCGGAAAGATAATACAAATTTCGGTATTGATACAGATTGCTGGTTTAACCATAAGAATTTAGGTTTGTTACTGAATAATTTGGAAATTATTGGGACCGTTGAACTATATCCGTGCAAACTATGGAAACTAGCACCAGCGGGAACGCTAGAGGATATCTATGAGGAGATTACAGATGAGCCAAGAATAGGTAGACTTCGCCTTATAGAAACGTATGAATTGGTGAAAGACATTGTTCATCAATAATTACTGTGTCAATAAGAGGGAGTAGATGTGATGGATGTAGCCACTCAAATATATATAGAAACTGTACAAGTCAGTGATATACCGTGGCACCGGTTAACCACAACCTATGGCCGTGCTACAGACTTTCCTACAGAGCTTGATGTATTGTGGAATATGGAAAGTATAGAAACTATTAATGCGGCTGGTGAAGAGCTAGCACAGAATATTGAGCATCAATCGACGTTGTGGCATGCTACACCATTTGCCATGATTTTCTTGTTTCGTATTTTTAAGAAAGCCCAGGAAGAGAGAACTCAGAATAAAGTAGCTCAGTATTTAGCAGAACAATTGGTAGACCTATTTTCTGTGATTGCTGAGTGTATCCGAGATGGTCTTCTACTGGAACATGCTGATCCTCTACCGTGTTTTGAGGATATGCTCAACGAAGAATATCTTTGGTCTGAAGAATACGATGAAGACGAAGATGTTCTTAGATATGAGGAAGAAGACGTATTTCCTGATGATTTATTCTTTAGCTTTTATTACTACTCACTGCAAGTGCTTTTACTAGCTATTCCGTTATTAGATAAATCTCATGAAGGAGAAGCTAATTTACTAGACTTACTGACAGAGATAGAGTACTAAATGAGAGATAGAGTACTAAATATCTAAGGGGATAGCAGATTATTACATATCTACTGAGATTACAGGATTAGGAGGTTATGGGCTATGGGATTAATTGCAAATTATAGCTGTTTAAGCGATGCGAATTTAAAAGAACTTAAGGCGATGGGCTCAGAAGAAGAGGGAATCCTTGATAGCGTTGAAGAGTGGGGAGAAAATGATGAGTTATTGCTTGATATCGACAAGATGTGGGATGTACTCCATTTCGTGCTTACCGGAGTAGGAACTGACCATAAGGACGACAATAACCCTCTTAGCCAAGCGGTATTAGGCGTAACGGCTGTGGAGGATGTATCAGACTATGTAGCATATACAGAACACAATCATTTAGCCAATATCGTGGTGGCCTTAGAGAAGTTTGATATTGAAAATGCTCTGGAATTTTTTGATATGAAAGCCTGCAAAGAGGCAGAGCTATATCCAAATATCTGGGACTACGATGAGGAAGAGGAAGAAATCAGAGACGAACTTATTCATGATTTCGAGCAAATGAAACGCTTTTATAAACAAGTGCTTGAAGCTAATAGGCATGTGCTTGTATCGATTTGTTAAGTTCATAAAAGGAAATTATTATCATGGATAAAGCACGTAAAAAGGAATTGTTAAAAGCATATGCAGATAAGCAGAGACAATCGTTTAAAGATAGTTTACCTATGGATGAAGAGTTGTTTTGGAATCTCTTTGATTATGTAGACGAGAAATTAGAGGAAAATGACGGTTGCGATCATAGTTTGACTTTCACTAGAGAATTCTTGGAAAAACAAAAGGTAGATGTAGAAATCGTATTAGACTGGATCGTCAACGAAGGTGGCGGTTGTGACTGCGAGGTTCTCTACAATGTAGAAGAGAGATTTGAAGAGTAATATCTATGTAATTGGGAAGGTTTTCGTATACAGCTTGTTTTTGACTTAGAGCAAACTGTAAGCAGTCTAATGTAAATTTATTTGTGATTTTGGTAACCAAGTAATCTTTGGTAAAAAATCATAGTATACTAGAAATGTTAAATACTGCCGGCGATATTAGCGATTTTGTCTAAGAAACGCCGACGTTTTTCGTCCGAGCTGGTTTCTGTGCCAGCCAATTGAGTGTGTTTTACCGGTTTGAAGCCGCAGGCTTTCAGAACTTGATCTTTCATAACCTTGCCGTAGTCTTGGATAAATAGCGTTACAAAGGATGGCGTATTGTGGGTGGTGATAATCCAGGCGGATTTTCCCTGTAAATGACCTATAAGGCCTCTTTTACCATATGAATAGGCAAAGCCCACTGTAAATACGCGATCGATAAATCCTTTGAGTATAGCTGGCATGCCGCCCCACCAAATAGGGTAGATAAAAATGATATGGTCTGCCCAAGTAATCAAATTGCGATACTTTTCCATGTCCGGAACAGTGCTTAAATCTCGACGTTTGTGCGTGTCATCAAATCGCAATACAGGATCGAATTGCTCCTCATATAGATCTAAGATTTTTATATTGTGGTCATTTGAAAGATTCTGTTGTACTACTTTTAGAATAGCGCTATTAAAACTTTGATGATTAGGATAGGTGTAAATGATTAAAATGTTCATGGCTAGTTCCTTTCTGATTAATCATTGTTGCTTGAGAGAATCTGTATAATAAAATGGTATCTATGTTAAGTTAAATTCTAGTGAAGCGCCGTTATTCTGAAAGTAAATGATGATAAAGCTTGGTAAAGGAGTATTGTTAATTCCTTCTATTTGCAGGTGTTATCGTAAAGGTATATAGTAAAGGCATGTGATGTAATTATTCACATGCCTATTTTCTTTATAAGGAGGACGCTATGCAACACGTTCAAACCCGCAGTACTACGTCC
>ERZ1106969.1880-NODE-1880-length-12732-cov-7.016802_pt1 | contig 12732 bp, 10 predicted proteins | sample MGYA00403685_ERZ1106969 | MGnify/ENA primary metagenome ERZ1106969 (study PRJEB35170, sample SAMEA104062416) | human gut metagenome | biome: human gut; feature: human-associated habitat; material: faeces | place: Denmark | collected 2012-05-18 ... | reverse complement strand
TATTCATCTACTCATCTTTACTATGCACATTTATTTCTTTATATATTTATATATTTATATATTGGGGGGCTAATAGTTCATTAGCCAAAAAATCCATTCAACACCGCATTTTTACTATAACTTCTTAAGAACTTATATTTTTTCATATATCTATTCTTTTGCTATGGATAAAATATTGCAACCCCTTTTGTATTGACTATAAGTATACAACCTCCTGCTCATATTCATATTTCTTTACACTTTTATTAAAGAACTAATCTACAAAAATAATACCTTTTTAAAATAAAACAACTAGATTAGAATTTTAATAAGCAAAGATATTAAGAAGATTTATATAAAAATGTTGGGATATTTATTTTGCTCGTTCAGTCGCAAGCTTCAAGTAGACTATATATCAATCGATTTTTTTCGCCCATATACATTTGCAAAGCTTGCCTGTGAAAAATCTCGCATGTACATATATTTTATTTTTATCCTTTAGGAACTAATAAGCTTTAGTAACATCAAAATACTGAAGTTATCCATAATTTAATTGAAGCTATAGTCTCCTAAAAAATAAAAAAAGCACCCTTTCGGGTGCAGATACAGAATCAGTTGCCATTTAATTCCATATTTCAATTATGCCTAACTTCTGCTGATATTATACATTATATCCTAATATATGGATGGCTATTTGTAAACTTTTTGTTAACATTAACTATTTGTACTAAAAAATAATAATACCTTTGATTTATAACTAATTAAAATTTTATGCTTTTCTAGAAGTTAAAAAAATAGAGCATTGATAATTTCAATGCTCTATTTTATATATTATTCTACTACGCTTATCTTCATTAAGTTAGTAGCTCCAACCTTATCAACTGGAACTCCAGCAGCTATAACTACTGTTTCACCCTTATTAACGAATCCATTCTTTTCAGCTATTTCAACTGACTTATCCATCATTTCATCTGTAGATTCTACTCTATCAGCAACTATTGGATATACTCCCCATGAGAATGCTAATGACTTAGCAACCTTTTCACATGGTGTTACAGCAATAATTGGACATTCTGGTCTACATTGAGAAATTCTTCTAGCAGTTGCACCACTTTGAGTTGAAGAAATTATAGCTGATGCTTGTAATTCATTTGCAGCATTACATGCAGCTCTTGAAATAACCCCTCCAATAGCTGGTATATGTTTCTTAGCTTGTGATACAGCTATTTCATAATCTAATTGCTTTTCTGTTTCTGTAGCAATTCTAGACATTGTTTGAACAGCTTCTACTGGGTAAGTACCGTTAGCACTTTCTCCTGATAACATTATAGCATCTGTACCATCTAAAATAGCATTAGCTACGTCTGAAACTTCTGCTCTTGTTGGTCTTGGGTTTCTAATCATTGAATCTAGCATTTGAGTTGCAGTTATTACTGGCTTACCTACTGCATTACACTTTTCAATAATCATCTTTTGAACTGCAGGTACTTTTTCTATTGGAATTTCAACACCTAGGTCTCCTCTAGCAACCATTATTGCATCAGAAACTTCTAAGATTGAATCAATGTTATCTACACCTTCTTGGTTTTCGATCTTTGAACAGATCATGATGTGTTCTCCACCATTTTTGTTTAATAACTCTCTTATTGCAACAACGTCAGCAGCTTTTCTGATGAAAGATGCAGCAATCATTGTTACTCCAATTTCACAACCGAACTTTAAGTCTGCTTCATCTTTAGCAGTTAAAGCTGGTAGCTTAATTGATACTCCAGGAACATTAACTCCCTTATGAGTTCCAACTAATCCAGTATTGTTAACAACACAGTGAACCTTATTTCCTTCTACAGACTTAACAGTTAATCCAACTAAACCATCATCTATAAGAATAGTGTCTCCTGCTTTAACATCGTTAGCTAATCCTGCATAAGTTACTGAGCACTTTGTTGTATCTCCAATAACTTCTTCACCTGCATATATAGTAAAGTCTGTACCTAATTGTAATTCAACTTTGTTTGGTTCAAACTTACCTGTTCTTATTTCAGGTCCTTTTGTATCTAAAATAATAGCAATCTCCTTATTGTACTTCTTAGCTAATTCTTTAACTTTATTAATTCTTCCAGCATGTTCTTCATGATCTCCATGTGAGAAGTTATGTCTTGAAGCATTCATACCTGCTTCTATAATCTTCGATAATACCTCTTCGTTTTCACTAGCTGGTCCTATAGTACATACCATTTTAGTTTTTCTCATGTAAATAACACTCCTCTTTAATATTTTTTCCTCTATTAATATTAAAATATAAAATATTAACTAATTATTTTGATAAGACTTCTGCAATATCGTATAACTTTTCGTCAAACTTTCTTTCTATTGCTAATGCTTCGTCTATATCGTCATCGATTATTTCGTTATTTCTTATACCAATAACTCTTGAAGTCTTCCCTTCCATTAGTACCTCTACAGCTTTCGCACCCATTTTTGATGCTAAAACTCTATCATAAGCACTTGGGCTTCCACCTCTTTGAATATGTCCTAAAATAGTAGCTCTTGTTTCTATTCCAGTAACATCTTCTACTTCTTTTGCTAATTCAAAAGCTCCACCTATTCCTTCTGCTAAAAGTACTAAGTTGTGCATTTTTCCATTAGCTTTTCCTTCAAGAATTGTTCTGCATAATTCATTTTTATCGAAATCTTTTTCTGGAACAACTATAGCTTCTGCTCCTCCTGCAAGTCCTGCATATAATGCAAGGTCTCCACAATGTCTTCCCATTACTTCTACTATTGAAACTCTTTCATGAGAAGTGGATGTATCTCTTATTTTATTTATTGCGTCTAATACTGTGTTTAATGCTGTGTCAAATCCTATTGTATAATCTGTGTAAGCTAAATCGTTGTCTATTGTTCCTGGTAATCCTACTGTTTTTACTCCTAACTTAGATAAAAGCTTGGCTCCTGTAAAAGATCCATCTCCTCCAATTACTACCAAAGCATCTACTCCATAAGCTTGAAGTATCTTAACAGCCTTTTTTCTAACCTCTTCTTGTTTAAACTCTGCACATCTTGCTGTTCTAAGGATTGTACCACCTCTTTGGATTATATCTGATACAGAGGTTCTATTCATGTTGAATAACTCACCATTTATTAACCCTGCATATCCTCTTTGAACTCCCATTACTTCTAATCCGTTAGCTAACGCTGTTCTTACTACGGCTCTTATAGCAGCATTCATGCCTGGTGCATCGCCACCACTTGTTAAAATAGCTATCTTCTTCATATTTGTTCCTCCTTACACACCACCGGGACTACTTAAGTCCCACACATACTAAATTTAACCACATATTAATGACCGTATTTAATTGTACAAAAGTTTTGTCTTTTTATCAATGCAATTAACTCAACTTTTCATACTTAGTTTATAGAATTTTGTCGTTTTATCTAAATTTACAATACTATTATACCCTAGCAAAGCTTAATTTATAAACCTTTTTAAAATATTTCACGATTTGATTTTTGTAATATTTTTCATTTGCATTTTTGTTAATATCACTATAAATTTTCAACATTTAATTATAAATCCACTACTTTTATTATTACTTTTTTAACATTTTATCTTTATATTATACTTTAACATTAAAAAAAAGCCATATTAGCACAAAATTTTAATGCTAATACAGCTTTTTAGACTATCCTTCTATAAGTTTAACATTTTCTTCTCCGAAGTGATTTTTTAAATTTTCTATAACTTCATCATCTTCATTTATCCATTTATCTTTAGATAATCTATAATTTTGCCTTTTTTCTGCATCAAATAAATATATAGGAGTATTTCCCAAGTAATCTCCTATGATATTTTTTATAACATTACTAGCTTCTCTTATTGCCCCTTTATCCTTAACTCTTATATAAAGTTTGTTACCATTAATTTTTTCTAATCCCTCTATGTTTTCACATATAATTTTAGGTAACTCATCTTCCTTTATACTTACTCTACCTTTTAATTTTACTAAGGTATCCTCTTTTATTATATCTCTAAGTCTATCTAGAGCTTTAGGGAACACTATTACTTCTATAGTACCAGTTAAGTCCTCCAACTTTAAGAAAGCCATCATGGTGTTGTTTCTTGTTACTTTTTGATTAACTTCTGTTAGTATACCACCAACTATTACTGTATCATTATCATTAATTATAGGTTCTTCACTAATCATGCTTTCATCTAACTCGGCATTTATACTCTCTAAGAATATTTCATATGATTTTTCTATAGTTTCAATGGTAGTTGATGTCTGTAACTTTAAGCTTTGTTTATATTCATCTAATGGATGACCTGATAAATATAAGCCTGTCATCTCCTTCTCCATCAAAAGAATATGTCTTTTATCAAACTCTTTTATATTTGGAAAAACAATCTTTGGAATATCAATAGCGTCCTCAGCTAAGCCAAAAAGACTCATTTGACCATCAATATTTCTCTTTCTTTCATTAGATGCACCATCCATAACTTTTTCAAATACAGCCAATAGTCTTGATCTAAATACTTTAAATCCATCTAATGCACCTGCTTTAATTAAGCTTTCTATAGCTCTTTTATTAACTGCTGTAAGATCAATTTTATCTATTAAATCTTCTAAGGATGTGAATTTTCCTTTTTCTTTTCTTGATTTAACTATACTTTCTACAACGTTCCACCCTACATTCTTAATAGCTGCTAAGCCAAATCTAATACTATCACCTTTAACAGTAAACTTTGAATAGCTCTCATTTATGTCTGGTGGTAAAACTTGAATTCCTTGACTTTCTGCAAACTTTATATAATTAGATACTTTTTCTGCTGTACCCATAACAGAATTAAGCATGGCTGCTATAGTTTCAACTGGATAATATCTCATTAAATAAGCCGTTTGATATCCTACTACAGCATAAGCAGCAGCATGACTCTTATTAAATGCATAAGATGCAAAATCCATCATTGTATCAAAAATCTTATTACCTGCTTCTTCACTAATTCCATTTCTAACACAGCCTGGAACTTCAACATGACCATTTTCATCTGTTATTCCATATATAAAGTTCTTTCTTTCCTCTTCCATTACCTTATGTTTCTTCTTAGACATGGCTCTTCTAACCATATCACTTCTACCCATAGAATATCCGCCAAGCTTTCTAACTATCTCCATAACTTGTTCTTGATATACCATTACTCCATATGTAACATCTAATATATCTTCAAGTTCTGGCACTATATAATTAACTTTATCAGGATTATTCTTACACTCAACATATCTTGGTATTTCTGACATTGGACCTGGTCTATATAACGAAATTCCCGCAATTATATCCTCTAAACTATCTGGTTTTAATTCCTTCATAAAGGAAGTCATACCTGCTGATTCTAACTGGAATACACCTGCTGTTTTCCCTTCACCAAGCATCTTATAAACTTTTTCATCTTCAAAATTTATTTTATCTAAATCAATATCTACCCCTTGGTTCTCTTTTATCATCTTTACTGCATCATTCATTACAGTTAATGTTCTAAGCCCAAGGAAATCCATTTTTAATAGCCCCAATTCTTCTAAAGTTGTCATACCAAACTGAGTTACTATCATTTCTTCATTCTTTTGTAGTGGTACATATTCAACTAATGGCTTTGATGCAATTACTACACCAGCTGCATGAGTTGAAGAGTGCCTTGGAAGTCCTTCTAAGTCTTTACTAACATCTATAAGAGCTCTTACCCTATCATTAGTGTCATATTCATTCTTAAGCTCTGGGTTTAACTCTAATGCTTTATCTATTGTAATTCCAAGCATAGTAGGAATCATTTTAGATATTTTATCTACTTCTGCATAAGGATAATTCATTGCTCTTCCTACATCTCTTATACATGCTCTTGGTGCCATTGTTCCAAATGTTATAATCTGCGAAACATTATCTACTCCATACTTTTCTACAACATAGTCTATAACTTCTTGTCTTCTTTCATAACAGAAGTCAGAATCTATATCTGGCATACTTACTCTTTCAGGGTTTAAGAATCTTTCAAATAGTAAGCTATATTTTATAGGGTCTATTTTAGTTATCCCAAGAGTATATGCTACTATAGATCCAGCTGCTGATCCTCTTCCTGGACCTGTTGGTATTCCATTTTCATTAGAGAATCTTATAAAATCCCAAACGATTAAGAAATAATCAACATACCCCATTTGTTTAATAATACCAAGCTCATATTCTAATCTATCCACATATTCTTTAGCTTTTTTACTTTTATCCACAATTAAATTAACATCTTGGTAATTTAATTCTTTATTTCTTAAGCTTTCAAATACATCATATCTTTCTATTAAACCTTTATAGCATGTTTCTTTTAAATACTCATATGGATCAGTTCCTTCTGGAAGTGGAAACTTTGGCAACTTAGATTCATGAAATTTGTAATCATAATTACACTCTTCAGCAATCTTTATAGTATTCTCTAAAGCTTCTGGTATGTACGAAAACATATCCCACATTTCTTCTGGGGATTTAAGATAAAATTGATCTGAAGGATATCGTCTTCTATTTTCATCTTCTACTGTTTTACCTGTTTGAATACACATTAATATATCATGTGATTTTGAATCCTTTTGATTTATGTAATGTACATCATTTGTAGCAACTAAAGGTATTCCTGTCTCTTTAGATATTTTTATGTTAGTTTCATTTACTTTTCTCTGTTCATCCATTCCATGATTTTGAAGTTCTAAATAAAACCCCTCTTTAAATATATCCTTATATAGTAATGCAATCTCTTTTGCCTTATCATAATTATCTTTTAATATATTACTTTGTACCTCTCCACCTAAACAAGCACTTAAAGCTATAATCCCCTCACTATGCTTTTTTAGATATTCGTGGTCAACTCTTGGTTTGTAATAAAAACCATCTATAGATGCCTGTGAAACAATCTTCATTAAATTTTGATATCCAACTTCATTCTTCACAAGAAGTACTAAATGGTTAGTTGAATTTTCTTTATCCACTTGCTTTATATACATTGATTTGCTTGCAACATATACTTCACATCCTAGGATAGGCTTTATACCTTGATCTACAGCTTGCTTATAGAATTCCACACAACCATACATAACTCCATGGTCGGTGATAGCTATGCTATCCATGCCCAATTCCTTAGCTCGCTTTATAATTTTAGAAACCTTTCCCGAACCATCTAATAAACTATATTCCGTATGAAGATGAAGGTGGCAGAATTTCTTTTCCCCCACACTTTCACTTCCTTTCTATTCACTAGCTCTTAATTCTTCAGCTATTTTTTCAATTTTTCTTAATCTATGATTTACTCCTGACTTTCCAACTGGTGGATCTAACATTTCTCCAAGTTCTTTTAAAGATTCATCAGGATAATTTAGTCTTAATTCTGCAATTTCCCTTAAATTCTTAGGAAGTCTTTGTAAACCTATTTGTGATTGAATAAGTTTTATACTTTCCACTTGCCTTACAGCTGCATTAACTGTCTTAGATAAATTAGCAGTTTCACAATTAACCAATCTATTTACGTTATTTCTCATTTCCTTCATTATTCTTATATTTTCAAGTTCTAGAAGACAAGAATGAGCCCCAATTATATTAAGTAAATCTACAATTTGCTCCCCTTCTTTTATATAAATGATATAAGAATTTTTTCTTTGGATAACTTTTGAATTTAATCCATAACTATTTATAAGTTTTGACAAGTCTACTGCATATTCTTCGCTATGAGTTACAAATTCTAGATGATATGTCTTCTCTGGATTGCTTATACTACCACCGCCAATAAAAGCACCTCTTATATAAGCTCTTCTTTCTTCATCATCCTTTACCATTTCATCCTCTATCCTATAGTTAATACTCATAACGCCATCAATTTCTCGTAATATACCCGTTTCCTTAAGAAGATTTCTCACACCCATCTCTTCATCAATAACAACCATATATATATTATTCTTTTTTAGAGAATTACTCTTTTTAACCATTAACTTAGAATGTATATTAAAATTATCTTTTAATAATGTAAATATTAATCTCGCACTCCCAGGATTCTCTGTAGTTATTCTAAATGTTATACCTTTTCCACTAAATCCTATAGTTCCACTTACCTTCATAATTGCAGATATTTGTGCTAATGCTTCAGACTTCGTTATATCTACATATCTACAAATTTCTCCTTTTACTTTTGATGAAAATGACATATGGTATTTCTCCTTTTATCTAAAAAACTATTATTTTATAATATTTAATTATAACATAAATTAATACTATAAACGACATAAGAAAAGAACTACCTTTACTTGGTAGTTCTTACAATCCAATGTCCTTATTAATTTTTTCTCTATCCTTAATTCTTTGTGATAAATACATATACTCAATAATTTTCTTTCTATCATACAATAACTTTTTCTCCATTATTGTATCAGCTAAAATCTCTGCAAGCTTATCTGCATTATGCTTAACAGTTCCATTTTTTATTTTTATTAAATCATCACAAATAACTTCTACACTTAAATCTTTTAATTTATCTATATCTAACTTAGCCAATGTAGAACCTTCTTCTAAATATCTACTTTTTATTTCTTCAGATATTTCTCCACTGTTAGCTATTACATAATCAACGATCTCTTTACCACCATATTTTTTTATTATTTTAACATGATCAGATACATCAAAATTATCTGTTTCTCCTGGTTGAGTCATTATATTTGAAACATATATTTTTATAGCATCACTCTTTCTTACACTATTGCTAATCTTTTTTACTAAAAGGTTAGGAATTATACTAGTATATAAGCTTCCAGGACCTATTACAATTGCATCTGCTTCTTTTATAGCATCTAAAGCGTCCTTTAAAGGCTCTGCATTTTCTGGATTTATCATAAGCTTTTTTATTTTAGACTTTTGATTTAATGCCTCAACAGGAATTTGTGATTCTCCTATAACCTTATTTCCATTTTCAAGTATTGCTTCAAGTTGCATATCGTCTAAAGTTACAGGTAAAACTTTTCCTGTAACCGCTAATACCGAACTCATCTTTTGAACTGCATCTTCAAAATTATCTGATATACCATCCATAGCAGCTAAAAATAAATTACCAAAGCTTTGTCCTTTCAAGGTTCCATCTTTAAATCTATATTGCAATAAATCTTCCATAAGAGGTTCTGTATCTGCCAATGCTAATATACAGTTTCTTATATCTCCTGGTGGTAGAATTCCCAAGTCTTCTCTTAATGTTCCCGAGCCTCCCCCATCATCTCCTACAGTAACAATGGCCGTAATATTAGATGTATAATACTTAAGTCCTCTTAACATTGTAGACAAACCAGTTCCTCCACCAATTACTACAATTTTAGGACCCCTTACAAGTAATCTTTTTTCATAAATCATACTTTCAATTTTTTTACTGTCTAATGAAACTTTAATATACCCTTTATTAACAAGTACAATTATTGACTTCATTGCCTCTGTAACCGAAATATATATTACAAATAAACCTGATAAGTTTAAAAATATATAAAACATTTTATAGTAAAAATCATAAAGTCTCTTTGTAACTAATTCTGTAAAACCAAAGGCTATTAATAATATACCAAATACCCCAAATACAACCCATCTCTTAACCTTAATTCCAGGCTTTAACCAGTCTGAAAACCTCATAGTTTCTTTACTCCTTTATGTAGGTCTTCACTGATATCTCTATGTTCTATTCTTGAGTCAAAGCTATCATTAAGTAATTGTTCATGTATTGCATTAGCTATTGCAACTGAACGATGTCTTCCACCTGTACATCCAATAGATACTATAAGTTGTCTTTTCCCCTCTTTTATATAATTAGGTATTAAAAATCTTAACATATCTTCTAATTTTTCAATAAAGCCTTGGGTTTCTTTTTGATCTAACACATATTTTTTTACTGGTTCATCACTACCAGAATACTTCTTTAATTCTGGTATATAGAATGGATTGGGAATAAACCTAACATCAAACACCAAGTCAGAATCTACAGGAATACCATATTTAAAACCAAAGCTTAATATAGTTATAGATAACTGCTTCTCTGGTGATTTAACATCTCCATAATACTCATTTATCTTTTCTCTTAAATCTCTTATAGCGTATTTTGAAGTATCTATTATAATATCTGCTCTATCTTTTACTTCCCTTAACTTATTTCGTTCTTCACTAATACCTGTTAATACTCTTCCTTGCGGTGCTAGAGGATGGCTTCTTCTAGCTTCTTTAAATCTTTTCACTAGAATTTCATCAGAAGCATCTAGAAATAATATTTCGTATTTAAACTCACTAGATTTTAAATACATTAATGATTCAAATAAATCATCAAAGAATACGCCTCCTCTTATATCTATAACCAAAGCCACCTTTTCAATATTACCAGAGTTACATGCTTCTGCAAATTTAGGAATAAGCCTTGGTGGTAAATTGTCTACACAAAAATAGCCCATATCTTCTAAGCTTTTAGTAGCTTCAGTTTTTCCTGCTCCTGATAATCCTGTAACTATTACAAATCTCATACTTTACCTCCTACTAAACCTTACTATTTACACCTATTATATCACACATCAAATGGTATTAACCTATAATAACTGCACAAAACATTTATTTAACAAAAGGTGTATTAGAATGAGAAAGTCATTCCAATACACCTTTCAAAAAGAAGATTTCACCTACTTAAATTTCTTTTCGTAAACATTGTAAGCTATCACTGCTAACGCAGAGCAACCAATTAGTATTGCACTTAAACAACCTACTGTCATAGCCAATCCTCCTACTTAATGTTAAGATAGGCCCCTTTAATGTATCAACTATATATTAAAGGAGGTGCTCTATAGATTTATAACATTCTAGATTGACCACAAATGAAATCTTCCTTATTCATTTTACTTTTATATACTTAATAATAGAACTCTTTAATTAATACTCTTTTCTTTTTATCTTCTCATCTATACTAGAATTTAAACTACTCCATCTTGTTGAAGCAATTATAATTAATATTAATCCTATAAATGAGCCAACTCTTCCTGCAAAATAAATAAGACCTGCACAAACAAAACATGCTATTGCCAATAAAATCATCCCATTACCAAAATCACTTGCCACCTTATCCCTATTTTTTATCTTTCTTAACCTTTCTTCATTAATAGAAGAAATAGAATCTATTTTCTTAGATACCTTAATTCTCAATCCAAACATTAATAAACCTAACCCTATAATTGCAAATATAATAACACCAATCATTTATATCTCCCCTTCCTTTATTTAACTATTATATCACTTGCATTTAATCATTTAAATAAAAAAGGTGGGAGATATTTATTTTCCTTGTTCTATCCTAAGGTCCAAGTCACATTAAAACAAATATCTCCCACTAATACTAAATGTAAAGAAATAAAGAGAACCTATCCAAAGGCTCCCTTTATCTATATTTCCCTCTATTTGTCTTCTCCAATTATTCTTACTTCAGTATGAAGTTCCACTCCAAATTGCTTTTTAACTTCATTTTGAACATGGGCTATTAAATTTAATACATCTTCTGCTGTTGCACCATCTTTATTGATAACAAAACCAGAATGTTTTTCAGATACAGCAGCTCCTCCTAGTGATGCTCCCTTTAATCCTGCATCTTGAATAAGTTTACCTGCAAAATATCCCTCTGGTCTCTTAAACGTACTACCTGCTGATGGATATTCTAAAGGCTGTTTAGACTCTCTTTTTTCTGTAAGTTCATTAACTCTTTCTCGTATCTTTTCTTTATCTCCCTTAGTCAACTCAAAAGTTGCACTTATTACTACTAAATTATCCTTCATAACTTTAGATGTTCTATATCCTAGTTCAAGTTCTTCTTTAGATAATACCTTTATGTTTCCATCCCTATCTAACACTTCAGCTTCTTTTATTACATTCTTAATTTCACCATCATAAGCTCCAGCATTCATAAATACAGCACCACCTACAGAACCAGGGATACCACATGCAAATTCAAATCCTGTCAAAGAATTTTCTACTGCCTTCTTAGATACATCTTCTAAAAGAGTACCACTACTAGCCTTTATTATATTACCATTTACTTCTATAGATAATAAATTGCTTAATTTTATAACTACTCCTCTAATTCCACCATCTTTAACTAACAAGTTAGAACCATTTCCTATTATAAAATAAGGAATATTTTCGTTCTTACATATTTTTAAAGTTTCCACTACTTGGCTTACCTTTGATGGAATCAATAATATATCCACTGGTCCACCAACCTTAAAATGAATATGATTGCTCATATTTTCATCTATCTTTATCTCAGAATCATCATATATCTTCTTAAAACTATCTATATACTTTAAATATTGATTCATACTACGCTCCTTAAAAGTATTCTCCCCGCTCTTTGAAGCGCCCGATCGTGCTACGATTGGCAAATTATTCAAACTGGGCTTCCCTATTGGTGTAGCATTAAGTAGCGAAGTGGCCTTATTTGCCCTCAGTTCCCTATTGCTTTCACCGTTAGGTGCTGAGGTAGTTGCCAGCCATCAAATCGCATTAAACGTGTCCTCGATTATGTTTATGTTCCCTATGTCTATTGGTATGGCCTGTACCATTTTGGTGAGCCAAGCATTAGGCGCCAAAGAAATACAACATGCCAAAGAAATCAGCTACGGCGGATTATTTATAGGGCTATTGATTGCAGCCGTTATGTCGGCAATTTTAATATTG
>ERZ1106969.1864-NODE-1864-length-12869-cov-14.294834_pt1 | contig 12869 bp, 10 predicted proteins | sample MGYA00403685_ERZ1106969 | MGnify/ENA primary metagenome ERZ1106969 (study PRJEB35170, sample SAMEA104062416) | human gut metagenome | biome: human gut; feature: human-associated habitat; material: faeces | place: Denmark | collected 2012-05-18 ... | reverse complement strand
GTCATGCAGCAAACAGAAGCCATTCGATATAATTAGTGCAACTTATCAGGAAGGCTGGATTGCTTCATCAATACCCGGCGTCAGAGTACGCCAGGAAATGAATATCCAGCCCTCTTCCGGAGAAATAAACGCTGCCGAACTTGTTTCAGTTATGGAACTGAAAACACCGGTTGTACTTCCCCGGACATCACTAATTCAGAAATGGAGAGTTATCATGAAAAATATCGTATTAGCATCTTTGCTGGGCTTTGGTTTAATTTCATCGGCCTGGGCCACTGAAACCGTGAATATCCATGATCGCGTCAACAATGCACAGGCTCCTGCTCACCAGATGCAGTCTGCTGCGGCTCCTGTCGGGATCCAGGGGACTGCTCCTCGTATGACCGGTATGGGCCAGCATGAACAGGCCATTATTGCCCATGAAACCATGACGAACGGGTCGGCGGATGCGCACCAGAAAATGGTGGAAAGTCATCAGAGGATGATGGGAAGTCAGACCGTTTCCCCTACCGGGCCGTCAAAGTCATTCGCGGCAATGAATGAGCATGAAAGAGCTGCAGTTGCCCATGAATTTATGAATAACGGTCAGTCCGGCCCACATCAGGCCATGGCCGAAGCGCATCGTCGTATGCTCAATGCAGGCTGACGGCGATGGTAGTATCTTTGCAGTCCTGATTTCCTTGATAGATTTTTCCGTAACCGGATATATTGCAACATCTTTGCCCCCTACAGGGGGCATTTTTATCAGATTCTGCTACAGTTAACGGGTATCAACGCTAAAAGGATATTTTTTATGAAAGCCAGAAACACTTTATTTGCAGTATTAATGTTATCCCTGCCAGCGATTTCAGCAGAACATTCAGAAATGAAAATGACTGATATGTCTACCTCAGCTTCGTCACAGGAATATATGGCTGGCATGAAAGACATGCATGACAAAATGATGACTGCTGTAAATGAATCCGATCCCGACAAGGCTTTTGCGAAAGGCATGGTAGCACACCATGAAGGGGCAATAGCAATGGCTGAGACTGAGCTAAAATACGGAAAAGATCCCGAAATGAGAAAGCTCGCGCAGGACATCATTAAAGCTCAAAAAGGTGAAATTGAGCAGATGAATAAATGGCTTGATAGTCAAAAGTAAACATTGTAGAAATGTCACGACAAGCGTGATTTTACATCGTTCCTGGGCGCGGGAGTCGGTTAATCTTTATATAATTCAAACCCGATTAATTTCGGGTTTTTACTACTCTGTACTCCGGTCCTTTGTTGAGGACCGGAATATATGCACCTGAGATGCTTATTTAATACATTATCTCGTCATGGATACAATGTCGCTCAGGATCTCAACCAGCTCGCTTCTCTCCTGCGTTCCGTCATGATAGGTTGATCTTGAGATGATTCTTTCTGATGTCATCTGAGGCCAGAATTTATCTAGTACATTATCGGGTTTCATTCCCACAGCCCGGCCGATTATTTTTTTAGCGTCACAGGTGTCCGTAAACGTGACGGCTACACCAGTAATTTCCTCGATAAGATCCGGGCACAGATAGTTTTCTATCTCACGTTTGCGCGTAGCGAAAAATACCTTACCGGCCTCCTCTACTTCTTTTTTACGCTTCTGGATGGACAGAACCTGTGCAGGGTCTCCCCCAATATCGGAGTCCAGAAATACGCACCAGGGAAGCCCCAGATCTTTGGCCAGATTCAATGTAACCCAGTGTTTGACGCTACCACACCCTCCTATGAGGACTGGCACTATTTTCACGTCCTCCAGAGAGGCTGGCAGCGCACCTGACTGTTTTAATGAACTGGCCGCATGCCTCAGGAAAGTAACATCCGAATTTCCCTCTACCAGAACAATCCCCTGCGCCCTTTCCATACCGGTCTCTGGCAGCACCCCCAGGCTTTCAGTGGCTTCCTTCAGCACTGCGTCATCCGGCATTTTTACTACGGGTTCACCCGCCTCATTTCGGGTAACATAACGTACGCCTTCGACAGGGATTAATCCGGCCAGCGCCGGGACATGGGTGGTGACGATAATCTGACGGTGCGGCTGGCCTGCCAGTGCCAGTAACGCTTTCATCAGCATCATCTGATAGTTCGGATGCTGTGACGTTTCAGGCTCCTCTATGGCATAAATCACATTTCTGGGCGTCCCCGCGACATTCTTTTCAGCCTCAGCCCGAAAAAAATTCAACAGGATAAGCCTCCTTATCCCGCTGCCGCGCTTATTGATGGGGATGCCATTTTCCCCGTCCAGGGTGAAATTGAAGGTCCACTTGGGTTTCTCCTTAAATCGTGGAGTCAGTTCACTGGCGAGTTCGGGGGCCATTTCACGTAATTTATCCAGCGTTCTCTGTGCGAGATCCAGGACGCTGTCCTGAATCTCATTTTCCAGCGCTGTAATTTTGTCCTGCAGCGCAGCCTGAGCGTCTTTTACGGCCTGCTGTAAGGGGTTTTTAGCTTCGGAATCCCCGTCGCTGCTTTCCCTGTCGGCTTTGAAAATCGCATACGTGGGCAGCAAATCGAGGATCTTACCCCATAATGATTTTGTGTCGGTTCCGAACTCTTTATCGACATCCAGCATAATTTCCGAACAGGTATAGGGGGCTGCGGCTTCCCTGATGGCCTGACGCCATAACGATGCAGTGCGTTTATCCGCCACATTTTTTTCAACTTCTTTTCCCACCGCCTTGAGCTCAGAAATTTTCATGCCCAGTAAATTTCTCAGGGGCTCCTCATCCGGGTGGATGCAGCGGATGCAGGTCTGCTCCGGTTTTCCTGAGGTCGTTGCTTTAAACGTTTTGACGATTTCAAAATTGCCGTCCTCATTCAGCAGATGTTCTGAGGCGAGCGTGGTCTGCACCCTGTCGTCGATCATGATAAAATCGGGCAGGTCATCAAATTCACAGGCTATTTCAAAACGGCCGTCCCCTTCTCTTAGGCTGAAACAGTTCATGTCATTCTTGTCAGCCTTCATTCCTTCTGTTTCAAAAAAAATAGCCAGCGCTTCCAGAAGCGTTGATTTCCCAAAGTCATTACGACCGACAATACCCGTCATGCTTTCATCAATAATGATTTCAGTAGAGTTTCTGTAGCCTCTGAAGTTTTTCAGTTTTAATTTTCTGAGCCGCATATGAAGTCCTGTGTGTAAGAAAGCGTTTTGCTGCAACCTGAATACAAAATATATTTTCAAATGCCTGCCAACAAGCAGGGATAACCGTTATTCAGAATATCTTAACGACATTTCGGGATTATGATCTGGTCGCGCTTTCAGAACTTTACTGCCCCTCAAAACACCGGAAACTAACTTGTGGTTGGTTACATGGCAAAGTTAAAACTCCAGAATCACGGGTAATGATTTCAATGCTTATTATATTTTTTGGAATTGACTCATGAGCTTTATAATTTAAATGATAATAATAACCATTCTTTTATGCGTAATATTTGCTACTGACACTGATGAATTTAAAAGAAGATAGATTTTCATTTACGGATTATTTCCTAAATTCATCGATAATGTGATCGACATAAAATTTTCACTGAAGAATGAAGAGATAATTTAAGGCCGAGCGAAATAGCTCAAAATGGTGTATTTAACATAACAGAAGAAATGAAAGGCTCTATCGCAACCTGATACTTCAGGCCGCTAAGGGGTTAATCTTGTTGAAGAAAAATTAGACCGGGAAGCGCCAGGCGTCACCATTTCTCCCGCCTGGCTGGAAGTGAAGAATAATTGTGCATAGCTCCGTATTCGGGCTTTGCATCTGACAATGGTTCCCTGGATGAAAGTACGATCTCCACTCCAAGGACGCTGAACACCCTAAACAAACGCTCAAAACCCGCACTTGCAGGGTTGGCCTCTAGTCGGGCATAAGTTTGCTGTGTTATACCCAAACGTTCAGAAACATCTTTTTGCGTCAGTCCATTGGCTTTGCGAAAGCCGATTAAAACAGGACGTAACTGATTCAAAGTCTTCAAAGCGTATTGAGTGTTCATAAGTGACCTTCCGTATCGACGAGTTAACAAGCATAACGCAGGGATTTACAGCATATAGGCTGTAATGCTCATTAACAGACTATAGGCTGTAATACGAATCCTGCCAAGATGCGGCATCTTTCAAATACAAGGCCGTATTGGGTAAGCAGTACACCGTTATATAGCACCCCTTGCCCCTTTGCTGGAGAGGGACCCACGTGATCGCAGGTCTTTTAGACGTTGTTGCTAACCGGCATCATACACAGGTGGTAACCCCCAGGGAAACTCTATGAGTGATAATTTATTCCTGCCCCAGTCAAAATATAAAACCTTATCTAACTAGCTTTCTTAGTATTTTATAAATGAAGTGAAATTAGCGAAGAAGTTTTACATTGTAAAGTGAGCAAAAATATTTACCATTCAACTGGCAAAATTTACAATCTGCAGCCCTTAGCCTGAGAAAATGCACATTAACAGAATAATCATCAAGTCCGATAGAGGCATAACTTACGTCCTCAAAAATATCATAAATAAATGAGTTGAAATTACAAAAATTAACTTCACTTAACATCTTGAACACCGCAGAAATATATCTATCATGCATTATCTTGACTTCGATAACCTTAGATAAACTTGAATGCGACTTACATTTGAAGAGATCAAAGAGAAAGTAAATCAGCATATTTTTATTGTCCGAAATCCATTTTAAAATTTTATTACGTGCACATGGTAATATATACACTGGATTTTTGAAAGGGTTTGAAACGTCAACCACAAGGGAACAATAACCATGAGGATTTATTCCACTTATAATTAAGTCACTAAGTCCTTTCACTGCATTCAAATAGTTATCAAAACAAACCTCATATAAACTGGTACTATGAACTGCACATTTAGATTCAAACAACCATCTATGACGCAGATAACCAATGCCTTTAGAGTGTATATCTTCAACAATACATTTGTGACAGTAACGAATGTTTGAGATGTTTACCAATGGATATGAATTAGTTATGTGAAAATTTTTCCGACAGGCATCTTCAACAGCGTTAAAATACCCGTAAACACCAGAAGATAACGACACTATATTGGAAGTTAGTATATAACCATTTCTAGTGGCAAGAATGTCATATATATCCTGCAAGCTATGCAATTTGTACATATCAATCAGTTCGAAACGAGGAAAGGCATCGTACCTTAGTGCGCCATGCTTTGATATTATGTTCCTGCAATTGGATAAGTTATACATTATCTGTGAACGCAGAAGAAAACTGTGCCACAATTCATTTTCGTAAACCATATAACTCCCTCTTATTTAATTAGTTCCATTTTTCTGAGAAGTATCATTGTCATTGGTAGTTTATCTCTGTATTTCAAAAGCCAGCCATGCCCTCCCAGTAAAGCATCTAGACTTGTAAGTGACATCGAGTACTGCCCCTGAGATAAAACATCATTTATTAATGATGATGAGATAATATCTCTCTCGCTCCAGTCTACTCTTTTATTTTTATAGCATCGTATTGTTTTAGGAAGACAGGAATTAAGCCAGTCACATTCATGTTTATTTAGCCAATAGAAACTTGCATAACAACTTTCTTTGACTAACTTTCGTGTTATAGAAACGGATTGATTATGTATAAATCTTAATATTTTCTGCTTATGACGCCGTCTTAAAGAATCTTTTTTACATTTTTTACGCCATGAGCATAAACCGTAACAAGATGAAATTACAGAGGATACAGCTCCTTCCGATAATGAGTTTTTCTCAGCTATGGATGCCAGACTAAACCCCCTTACAGCCATAGACTTGATAAGCAATTCAGTGAATATATTAATTTTTGTGTTTCGCTTAAACGCCCTCAGGTATTTTTTATAAATAAGTGTTTTAATGTAACATCTGCTGCGACTAAATTCCTTCCCAAGGTTGCTAACACTAGTATTATTTTCAACTATATGAAAACTGTATTTCTTATGACTTTTAAAGATTTCTTTCTTTTTATTAGTACGACTTCCTGCATACGTTGGCCAGCAAGTATTTAACAAACAATAACAAAGCAAAAGATGCTTTGTGGGATGCTGACAACATTTGTCTTTGAGTATAGGCTCCCAGTAATGATAATCAGTTAGGGATGTTGGTATAAGTCCCGATGAACCCTCCCCAAATAACTGGCACTTAGCATAAACATGTGCGTAGAATACATTTTTCTTTAAATTTCCATCCAATGATAATAAATTCAACTTTTTAAGTACATCCATGTAATTGGGGTGTGTAATATCTTTTCTTCTGATTATATTTAGGGACTCATAACAAAACTTAGCAAAATCGAAGTCTATCTCATTGCTAAGTTGTTCTGTATACGAAACAGGAGGCATCAGTCCAATACGTATGTGCGGTGAAGAAGGGACATGGATGCTTTCAAGCGCTACCGGATGCCGATGGCAGGTTGTAACCCCATGAAGCTGATGCGCCAGATGCCAATAAGTAACACCATAATGAAAAGTATCTTCACGAGCGCAAACCGGGCAAAACTTCAATAGTGTGCGCTGCCCTAGTGAAAAATTACTAAGGCGGCACAATCGATTAAGCCTGGCAGGGGTCGTGTTGAAATCCATAATTTCATTACGACTGATTGGTAGTGCCCAGGCAAAAAGAGGGAGTAAAGTCTGTTCATGCCAGAGCTGATCTGCACTTTCGGATGTATGAAGAGAAATAGCCTTTAATCCTGAATTGAGAATTGGATGGACGTTCATATCAGGTTTGTTGAAAATGATCGTTAACAGAGAAGATAGGGACATACCGTACACGGTAGTTGTCCGACAAAACCGGCTGAACAAGGATTCATCAGGCAAAACAGGCAACATTCTCATTTCCCACACCTCTCTTTGACCGTTACGAACTGTTACCTCATTACAATTTATTAAGTGGATCTATATTTATAAGCCCGCAACGCTGAAGAGCATCGTAGGTATTTTTCTTTTCAGCTGTTCTGTTGATAACAAGATCGTGGTCAAGAGACAGTATTTTCTCGTCGAAATTGCGCAAAACCTCGTCTATTTTTCCTACGAATTCCTTGTGCTGTGGCCTGTCTATATCCCCAGGGATCAAAGACTTTAGGGACTTCTCTGCCATGATTTTAGCCGAAGCATCACCCTCATTAGATGCAGAGAGCCATTTAGCTTCCTCATCTTCAGTCGCGGCCCCCGGGAGTGGAGTATCCTTATATTCCTCCGTATGACTCACGAGTACCGGTACAGAGGCCGACAAGACTGCGCCAGTGATGATTTCATTGCCGCTACCGATAACCTTTAATTGTGCCCCCCGATAAATCATCTGAGCCAATCCAATATTGCCTTTAGATAAAATGAATAATTTTTCGTTTAACTCATCATTTAATGGAGTTTCAACATTTGTCCATTGTAATGGCCATAAATAATGAATAAACGATTGCCAGTCTTGTGAATCGTATCTAACATTCTTAATTTTCATGTAACCACCAGACTCTGCCCGCCTGGCAATTCTCATTTTCTTTGTCAGCGTCTCGTCAAAAGGATGATTTCCACAAAAAACCATAGATACCCCCATGGAATCTACAATTTCATGTAAAAAATCAATCAACTTACTCTCACCCCCGGTTCTTGAAAATTTAAGCCTCTGCATTTCATCAATAACAAGGATACCCAAAAATGATGATTTAATTCTTTGTGCAATCTGGCGAGCCAGAGCACCATTTCTAATCTCAGGTGTAGTTCGTTCAATACCAATTGCATCATCTAATTTTTGTAAAATCTCTTCACAAAGGTCTCTCACACTTGAATTGTATGGACAATTAATCTTTACCCATACAATTTGCTTACTGAAGCCGGGAAAAACTCCTTTATAGCTGCTGTGTTCAATAATCTGAGGGAAATGATCCATGACTTGCTCAATCATGGTAGTTTTTCCAGAACCACTCATTCCAACTATCGTAATAGTTTCAGCCTGGGATTTAAAATATCCACTTTCTGGCTCAATATCAGGACGCTCATTTCCATAGTAATGAAGATATTGAATTGTTCCGCTTTTTAAAGGATTACGAGCTGCATAGCTTTCCCTAAGTGCCCGTAAGATCATCTTATAAGCCTGGATAAGATTGGTTTGAGGGCAACGGAATTTCTTTATACGTTCGACATACTGCTCTCTAACATTCGCCGGGGCAGTCCAGCGGATTTTTTCGTCAATTTCGGGGAAATAACTCATTTCCAGAAGTACTTCATCTTCCGTAAGCGCTTCAGGAAGTGCTTCAATTAAGGGATTGCCACGATACTCAGGTAACTCCTGTTCTTTATATATCGCTGAAACGCGCCGTATAAGATTCATTATTCTGCGTCCTCAGTCTTCTTCTTACCTTTTAACCATCTTTGTTTCTCCTCCCGGCCAGGCAAAAGCAGAACATTACTGGATGAAGGAAGTAGGGGTTCAGATCTTCCATTAGCAACATGAGTTCGCCCTAATGAATCAAGTTCATTTTTCCTGTTCTTTTTAATATCTTTACCATGTACCCGGCGAGATTCGTATATTTCATTTAATCTTTCGTTACCTTTCCTGTTAAATTCATCTTTATTATTGATATTGCTGAGCGAATCCAGAGTAAATAAATTAATTTCTTTTTGAGTATCTACCCAATCAGCCATTACATCTGTATCAAGATGAGCTTTCCCTTTAAATACATCTCTTTTCTTAAGTAGGTAATGTTTTTTGAAAATGCTATTTTTGTCAAATCTTACATATATATAATCTACGCAATTGTCATCTATTCTTGCTTCACAAGTGGTTCTTCCAAATACTCTGACACCTGATGCAATTTCAGGATCACATTCATAAAAAAGATTATTGTACTGAATCCCACCGGCGGTAATGTTAGCGTTCACAGGGATTAACAATCGTGCGATCACTTCGTCGGCCCCAACGGCTCTTGCGCTGAATCTCCCGTGCTTTAAGCTTATCATCCAACTATTTTTTGGTGATATTACGAGATCATTTTCAATCAGTAAGGGATTGATATAAGCCAGTTCCTCATACGTTCTCTGATTATGTGCAAGTATCTCCCGAATCAGTAAAGACGTGACCTCCTGAATCGTTAAACAAGCCCTGGATTGCGGTGTTGGCTCTCCTTTAACAATCTTTCCCCTTCGTGTTGTTCCAATAAGCCTATGAATAACCTCATCATTCAGAATGCCGAAACAGCGTTCAACAATGCTTTTTCTGTCGCCTCTACCGACTGGCGCAAACTCAAGTTTTGTCAGGGGGGTCATCTCTTCCTGAGGTTTAAGACCAATCATCTCCCCGTTGTCACACATCAATGTTAATGGAATGTGAGAACAAGGCCAATCATCATCAGTAATAGAGATTCCAAATAATCTACAATATTCTTTTTTTGGCATAAAGCAATTTGCTAACGCTTGTCGGGCGGCTCGCCATGAAGCATGGTATAAAGAAACATGAAGGCCAACAATCATTCTTGTTGCACGATCCACCACTGTATAAATAGTAGGACGCCCAATGACTTTTCGTCTGTTTAAACTCGAAATAAGATGTACATCAGCGACAGTTGAGTCTATTTCGAAAACATCACCCGGCAAAACAGTTGTATTAGCCACACTACCTAAAAGCGCCCGCATTTTGAGGTCTATTTCTTTTTTCGTGTTCTTCTTATTTATCGAGAAATCTTTAGTGAAGAGTTTTTTATTCCAGTATGAAAATTGTTTTAAAGAAGGAACATATGGAGCTCTATTTTCTAGGTTTGCTGTTTTAATTTCATCCCTAAAATACAAATCAATATGTCTCTCTAATGTTTTCTTTATCGTATCTCCGTTAACTTTATAATGATACGTAATGAGAGATTTTCTAATATTATTTATATCTCTTTCATTAAGAATGAAAACACGTGATCGTTCATTAGGTAATGCTCTGTTTTTTTTGGAATTCCCAAGTTTAATTTCATGTTTGATTCTACTTTTCCCAGCGGCGCCACAGTTCGAGAATGCGGGTAGCAATGCATAAATATCCTGCCCATGTCGCCAATACAACGCCAGAAGCGTTCTGATAGTATATTGTGATATTTTTTTTATTTCTTGAGTAATCCATTAAAAGGTGCGACTTTTTATGTAATGCATAGTCGAACAGAAACATTCTGTCATCTACAAGATCTTTAATGATATTGTAATTTTCATCTCGCCTTCCTCTGTCTTTATCTGTTAATTCTTTCTCATCTACTAACATATATGAAGGATATATATAATCTTTACAAGTTATGCTATTTGATTCAATATAATATTTAAACATTGAAAATGAGAAAGGGATTGGCTTACCCGTTCTTTCTGATTTTATTTTAAACAAAATTAACAAATCGACCTTTCTGTCAAAATCCAAAACACGGTAAAGTCCCTCTGCAAGCAAATCAGTGCCTTGAGAGAGCCAGACTGAATTCCTAATAATATCCATTTGCGTTCAGTCCTATATAGTGGTCATTGGAAATTATCTTTATCAGACCGGTTTCGAGTATTGGATATGATAAATCAACATTTATCATTTTTAATCCAATCATTGCCTGCAATAACATCATCGCTTCTTGTGCATCTACCCCAAAGATTGATGAAATCATTGCACGTAGTCCTACTATGGGATAAACATCTGGTTTAAGCTTCCATAGGATTTTATCAAGAGGATATTTATCATAAAATTCAGAACCATCTCTTAATACAGAAGTAGCCCAGCAAATGTTTTTACCGACGACGTTATTGAGTTCCGAGCCAACATAAATTTGAAACTCAACATCAATCAACTGCCAAAACATCCTCTCTATTTCAAGTTTTTGGGCTTCGCGTTCAGGTATGCTCTCGTTATGTTTTACTGCTATAGCTTTGTATCGAAGTCCGCCTTCAGGAGTTCTCAAGGTCAGTAAAAAATCGGTTGTCATAACATTCAGAACTTCGACAGGTACTCCTCTTACTCCCCTCACCATAGGATGTTGAAAATGTAGATGATTTGCTATTTGTTGGGTAAGCCGGAGAGGAAAGAGTGGGAATTGTTCCCGGATATCAATCACCGAGTCATTAAACTCAGCCAGATAGAAAAAGTTACTTTCGACAGAAGAAAGGAGATGATGGTTTCGAAACGTCTTAAGGCCAAAGACTATCGAACGGTTTCCACGGGATTTAACGTCCTGAGCTCTAAGCCAGGGCTGATAACTTTGGCCATAGCCCACTCCTATGCCGTCACCTAGCGCATTTTCATAATCCAAATAGGATTTGAGACGCCTACCCCTAGCCATGATCGTACCCTAAAAACGACATTGATACGTACCTATATGTGCATTTTATAGTCTCCAACCCTATAACCACACATTCAGTAATGTATACAACATTAGCGTCGTTTTTTGAGAATGGTTACAACTTTAGTGCTTTGTGTACAACTTTATTGTCCTCGGACAGGCGCTAAATCTTGCGCGCACGCCCAGGCACTCGACCATGCCCACTGGAAGTTATAGCCTCCCAACCAGCCGGTAACGTCCATAACTTCGCCGATAAAATAGAGTCCCGGCACTTTACGTGCTTCCATCGTTCGCGATGAAAGCTCATTGGTATCAACGCCGCCCAGCGTGACTTCAGCGGTACGATACCCTTCTGTACCGTTCGGCTGCACCCGCCAATCGGTCAGCGTCTCAACCAGCGTTTGTTGATCGCGCACGTTAAGCTGTTTCAGCGAGACGTCCGGGATTTGCCCTAACTGCTGTAAACATTCCACCAGCCGTTTTGGCAACTGCATAGCAAGCGTATTCTTTAAGCTCTGATTAGGGTGGGCGCTGCGTTGGTCATCGAGGAAGCTCGCAAGGTCAACATCCGGCAACAAATTAATGCTGACAAATTCGCCTGGCTGCCAAAAACTGGAAATCTGCAGTACGGCCGGACCAGAAAGCCCGCGGTGCGTAAAGAGCAGATTTTCACGAAAAACGGTGCCGTCCTCGGCGGTGATAACAGAGGAGACCGACACGCCAGAGAGCACCTGAAGCTGCTCCAGCAGTGGCTTATGCAACGTAAAGGGCACCAGTCCTGCGCGCGTTGGCAATACGTTCAGACCGAACTGTTCGGCAATTTTATAACCAAACGGCGTCGCGCCCAGCCCCGGCATAGAGAGACCACCAGAGGCAATAACCAGCTTTTTCGTGCCCACGGTCATCCCGTTCAATTCGAGAATGAAATCATCACCCTCTCGCTCGACGCTCAGGACTTCGCTACGTAACCGCATAGTTACGTTACCTTTTTCACACTCGGCCACCAGCATATCGACAATTTGCTGTGCGGAATCATCGCAGAACAGCTGACCCAACGTTTTTTCGTGCCAGGCAATACCGTGTTTGCCCACCAGGTCGATAAAATCCCACTGCGTGTAACGCGCCAGCGCCGATTTGCAAAAATGGGGGTTTTGGCTCAAATAGGCGGCAGGCTCGACATAAAGATTGGTAAAGTTGCAGCGTCCCCCGCCAGACATGAGAATCTTACGCCCCGGCTTTTTACCATTATCAATCAGCAGTACGCGACTACCTGCTTGTCCTGCCTGCGCGGCACAAAACATACCCGCTGCGCCAGCGCCTATAATAACGGTATCAAACCTTTCCACGTTGCGATCCTCTCTAAAAAGCGGGTATGAATTGTAAAGATTCCTCAGTGGTCGCACCAGCACCAAACTACCGATAAAGGGTATTTAACTGAAATATATAGGATAATTCTTTAGTGGTGTAAAACAAAGCAGGAGACAAATCAAAAAAACTCTATATTTCACTTTGCCCGCGCCGCCAAAGTCACTGATAATGCGCCGCGTTCATGTCCTCAAAATGGCGTAACGTCCTATG
>ERZ1106969.1863-NODE-1863-length-12877-cov-26.761738_pt1 | contig 12877 bp, 9 predicted proteins | sample MGYA00403685_ERZ1106969 | MGnify/ENA primary metagenome ERZ1106969 (study PRJEB35170, sample SAMEA104062416) | human gut metagenome | biome: human gut; feature: human-associated habitat; material: faeces | place: Denmark | collected 2012-05-18 ... | reverse complement strand
CTGAACCGTATCGTCCAGGTAAGTTGCGAGAAATGTCCTTTGCCAACATCATCGGCATGGTAAAAGAATATCGCTCCTTATATGGGTTCTATTCTGATGATCTCGTAGGCGATTATAAACGAACGATTGACCGTTTGCAGAAGGAACAACGTGCCGCAATTGAGCAGCAGTTTTCTAGCTTTGGCAATGTGCTCTACAGTGAACTTCATGACTTCTTGAATCATGGGCACGAGTGGATTGCCGCCTATGATGAAAGCTTAGCCTCTGTACATGGTCTAGATTTTACGGACCTTATCTGTGGTGTTCATCGCCTATTTCAGGATCCTGTAGTTCGGGAGCGCTGGCGTAGCCGTTATAGCTATATCTCTGTAGATGAAATGCAAGACACGGGTGTACTAGAGTACAAGGTTCTAGAAATGCTGTGGGAAGGTAATCACGTCCTATTATGTGGGGACTATTTCCAAACTATATACGAATGGCGTGGGTCTGATCCATTCCGTTTGCTCAAGCAGTTTGATGCGGACTTTAAGCCTTTAAAAATTATTTTCTATGAAAACTACCGCTCTAACTGGACGCTCTTTACGATGGCTTTCAAAACATTGCAGAATATGTTCCCTGATCTGGTAGGCTCTATATATACTGAATTGCCTCGCGCCAATAGTGAAAGAAAGGGCAAACCTGTTCTCATAAAAGGCTGTAAAAATAGCTATCTTGAAGGTAGATATATCTATGAAGCTATCTGTGCCTTGCCAAAGGATGCTAATATTGGCGTTTTAGTACGGGATAATAAAAAGGCACAACGGCTGAGTGACTCCTTTGAACGCCTCAACAATGAAAAACCTGAAGAGGAACGCCGTCACTTTATGATTATTGATGAGTTTAAATTCTTTAGACGTCAAGAAATCAAGGACGTTATGGCTTACTTTAAACTGCTTATGAACCCGAATGACTCCGTCAGCGCTAAGCGCATTATAAAACGCTATGTTGCTGGCATCGGTGACGCTCGTATCGCCGCTATTGAAAGCCCTGAGACGCGTCAAGTGGGCTTAAAATTGACGGACTTTATGGATATGCCTATCTTTGAGGCAGAGCCTTATGCGAAGCTCGTCAGTGGTTTAGAAAATCATGAGGTCGTGGTGTATGACGTAGAAAGTACTGGTACCGATACGTCCCAGGATCGTATCATTCAAATTGCGGCCATCCGCATCGATGAAAATGGGCAGGTCCTAGAAACCTTTGAACGCTTTATCAACCCTGGCGTACCTGTGGGACAATCCGAAGAGGTGCACGGCTTCTCCGATGCGTATTTACAGGAGCACGGCGAAGAGCCAGCTATAGTTCTACAAGCCTTTAAGGAATTCTCCAAGAATGCCATTATCGTAGGCCACAATGTAAATTATGACGTGACAATCTTTACTAATGAATTGGCACGCCATAATTTAGGTAATCCAGAATTCAAGGCTATCTACGATACACTCGATATTTACCGTCGCTTCTATCCTAATTTGCCAAACCATAAACTGGGCTTCCTAGCGTCAGAGTTTCCTATCAATCATGAGCCTACGCACAATGCGATGGACGATATCTTGGCCACTGCACAGCTTTTAATTTATGCAGTAAAAGAAAATATCGTGTCTACCACAACTGGTCGTATGGTGGCAATCAATAAGTATAAGGCTGCTTTCACCAATATTGCGTCCCAAATGGCGACGTTACGTAGAAAGGCCTATACGGAATTGCCAACGAAGTTATTGGCGTACATAATGAATCAAATGGGGGTTCTAGAATACTATAAATCCCATGGGGAAGCGGCGAAGGTAGAGCATATACGCGATTTGTATCGCATCATGGAAAAATTAGATGCTGCCTATGAGGGTCCGGCTGGGTTAGCTCGATTAAATCAAATCTTGCAGATGGCGGCCCTTACCGCAGGTGAGCCAGCTCAACAGGTACGAAACGAAGATCGGATTCCTATCATTACTATCCATCAAGCAAAGGGGAGCGAGTTTGACCATGTATTCCTAGCAGGCCTCAACGAAGGTACCTTCCCAAGTCCTTTTGCCATTGCAGAAGGTCGTGAAGACGAAGAAAAGCGTTTGTTTTATGTGGCCATAACGCGTCCTAAGCAAGAGCTGACTATTACCTTTGAACAAACCAATATACGTGGCCGAGCGGTTCAACCAAGCTCGCTACTGAACTATATGCCACGAGACAATGAGCTCGTAGAAAGGAGATACTAATGGCGAGAAAAACACATCGTCCTGACGATATTTTGTGGACCGTAACCGCCGAAGATATAGACGCTGCACGTAGTGAAAAACAGGATGTTACATTAGGTGAAGTACTAGATACAAAATATCCTCGTAAGTCTTTAGTAAAGTTATTTGAGGAAAAACTAATCCACATCAACGGCCATAAAGCAACGCCAAAGGATATTATCTCCGAAGGTGACGAGATTTGGATTGCCATGGCGAAGGAAAAAATAGATTATGAACCAATTGAAATGAATCTACATATCTTATATGAAGATGATGATCTCCTCATTGTGGATAAGCCGGCTGGTGTGACAGTAAACTCCAAAGACCAAGTATCCCTTGCCAATGGTGTGGCTTACTACTTTAAAGAACATGGTATTAAGCGGAAGGTACGTTTCTTGAACCGCTTAGATAGAGATACAACGGGTTGTATTGTGATTGCTAAAAGTGGCTTAGCCCAAAGTCTTTATCAACAGCAAATGGATGATAATACCTTTGAAAAGTGGTATATGGCTACTGTGGAGGGCATTGTAGAAGCTGATGAAGATTCCTTGGTATTATCTATGGAACGCAGTGCTGATGGGATTCATTACGAAGTAAATCCTAAGGGAAAAGAGACTCGTACAGATTATTCCGTCCTATGTAGACATCAATCACAGCCTGTGGATAACTCTGTGAATAAGTCCAAAAATTCTGTGGATATAGCATCAAAAAATGTGGATATAGAACTATCAGATGTGGATAAAAGTGGTCAAAATGTGGACAAATCTGTGTATAACTCCCAAGAATGTGGATATACAGAGGTTTTAGTCCGTTTGTACACAGGAAAAACACATCAAATTCGTGTGGCTTTCAGCCATATAGGTCACCCTCTCGTAGGGGATACATTATATGGTGCACAGCCAACGGGGCAGCCGTTTCAATTGCGTGCCCAAAAGGTTGTATTTACACACATGCGCACAGGCGAGCATATTACGGTTACCGCATAATTACCTCTAATTACTTTTATACTTATCACTAGGTAAGTGTGAAGAAGTGCGTAATATATATTACGTATTAATAATTAGATAGTAGTTTGTTAACAATAGATCTACACTATAGATTGTGAAGTCACAATACATCAAATACACTAATTGAGAAATGAGAATTATTGATAACTCAGTAAAATCAACGATTTTATAAAAATTTTTCAAAAAATATAATGACAAATGATAATTGATAAGCTATAATAGGAATGTAAATAAATCGATAGGCTTCGATTTATAGCTTAGTGAATTGAATGTAAGAGGTGTAGTTTAATATGATTTTGCAAGAAAATAGTGCAGCACGTAATCGGGGGATTACGCTTGCTAGTATAAAAGGTATTATAGGTAACGTCGTTCTCGTTATTTTTAAAATGATTGTAGGCCTTGCATCTAACTCTATCGCCATCATCCTTGATGCGGTAAACAACTTAACAGACGTTTTGTCCTCTGTGTTAACTATTGTTGGTACAAAATTAGCAGCTAAGGGTGCCGATAAGGAGCATCCATTTGGTCATGGTCGTATCGAATATATGACTACCATGGCCATTGCTTTCATCATTCTTGGTGCAGGCATTGGATCCCTCAAGGAATCCATTGAAAAAATTCTTCACCCTGAGGTATCTACCTTTGATGTTCCGAGCTTGGCCATTATCGCCGTTGCTATTGTTGTGAAAGTAGTGATGGGCCGCTATATTAAGGCACAAGGTGAGAAATATAAATCCGATGCACTTGTAGCATCTGGTATCGATGCGCTCTTTGATGCGGTGATTACCTTTGCTACATTAGTATCTGCAGCTTTAGTATTCTTCTTTGACTTTGATATTCAAGGTTATGTAGGTGCGGTTATCTCTGTTTTAATTTTGAAAGCTGCTTATGACATTTTAAAAGAAATGTATAATCACTTGCTTGGCGTTCGTGCAGATGATAACTTAGTTCGTGAAATTAAAGAAACTATCGCTCAACATCCAAATGTGGGCGGTGTATATGATTTAGTATTAAATAGCTACGGTCCTGGTGAGATAATTGGATCTGTTCATATTACAGTGCCAGATACGATGACTATGGCAGATATTCATCCACTAACAAAAAGTATCGCTGTTCATCTTTATAAAAAATTTGGTATTGCTATGACCGTTGGCGTATATGCTGAAAACCAACCAAGTTTAGAAGTGCTTGAAGTAAGACAAGCTCTCGACCAAGTTGTAAGTCTATATACACATGTAGTACAAGTACATGCGTTCTACGTACAAGAAGAAAAGAAAGTTATCTACTACGATATTATCTTTGACTTTGACGAAGAAGATCCGCATGGTACATTAGAAAAAATTAAAGCAGAAATGCAAAAACGCTGCCCTGAATATACACAATTTGCTATTGTGGATACTGACTTTAGTAACTAATAGTATAAAATAAAGGCTTCAATCTATCATCGACAGAATACGTTTTGTCGAGCATTGGTTGAAGCCTTTTCTTTTATTAGGTTAGAGATTTAGTTATACTATACATAAGAGAGAGGTGATTCTATGTTGCGATGGAATCAAATAATCAAGAGTACTAGTTTTGAAAAGAAGAATGACTTGATATAAAGTGATATAATACATATAATGTAATTTGTTGTATAAAATATAATTTGTTTTAGTGTAACCTGACTAAGGAGAGATAGTATGAAAAAAATTGCTCTTACAACGTTAGCTGTAATGGCAGCCGTTGGTGTGTTGGCAGTTCAGCCTGCAGATGCAAAAAAGGTACAACAAGACCCAGTGGTATCACCTATCGAAATGCCGATGAATGATGAAATTCAACAGGTAAATGGTGTATCCAAAGCCACTAATAAAGAAACACAACGTTTGTCTAATAAATTAGCAGACGCTACTAAAGCTATGGTTAAAAAGAACTGGAAAACTATTTATGTTAAAGCAGTGCCTACGGGAGATAAGGCAGCTGTACGTTTCTATTATGTAGATACTAGAGGCCAAGTACATAATGGTCAAGTGATTAGAAATACAGGTTTATCTAAAGGTAAATACATGACAGGTTCTTTGCGTCAAGCTGAAGCTTTACAAGAACTAGTTAACCATTTAGAGCGTACTGGTCAAGAGGTACCGTCCTCTATCGATATCATCATTACGCAAGGTGGATATCGCAGCAAAACGATCTTTAACTACGATGAAGATACAAGCAATCTTCCGGCGTATCAACAACAATATGAACAACAAAACTTCCCTACTATGAAGTAAAATAAGAGCCCGTGCTATGCACGGGCTCTTTGTTAAGTTACGTAGACATCTTTTATTAACTTATGTAATCGCCTTTTACTAGATTACGTAGTCATCGGAGTCGTCTTTTTTCGGTTTTTTGTAAATTTCTTTTACGCCAGCCATCTCGATAAGTTCTTCTCCAAGAGCATCTTCATCGTCCGTGTTAAGCATGGAGTAGAAGGCCCAAAGGATAACGAACCAAATTGGTGTGAACAAGAGGGCGATTCGCGTATCTTCGTTTAGCGCTAGAATAGCTAGAACGAAAACGAAGAAGCCGAGAATTACATAATTCATTACTGGGTATAGTGGCATTTTGAATTTAGATTGTGCCGCTAACTCAGGATTTTTCTTGCGATATTTAAGGTGACAAATAACCATCATGGCCCAAATAAAGATGAAGCAGAAGGTAGAGATAGATGTAATCATAACGAATACTGCTTCAGGCATTACGTAGTTAAGTACAACTGTAATCAATAATACGGCTGCAGAGAAAATCGTTGCTTGGTACGGTACGCTGCTATGCGTTAAGCGACGCATTGAGCTAGGTGCGTGACCGCGTTTAGCAAGGGCATAAATCATACGGCCTGTACTAAAGATACCAGAGTTTGTAGCAGACGCAGCAGAGGTGAGTACCACGAAGTTTACAATGCCTGCAGCAGCTGCGATACCAACAGCGGTAAATACGGCTACAAATGGGCTAGCAGATGGGTTAACGGCCGTCCAAGGATAAATACTCATGATGATAGCCAAGGAGCCCACATAGAATAAAATAATACGCAATGGAATGTTGTTGATGGCCATAGGAATAACCTTTTCAGGATCTTCCGTTTCGCCTGCTGTCAGACCTACGAGTTCGATACCTGTAAAAGCAAATACAACCATTTGGAATGATAAGATAAAGCCCATCGTTCCATTTGGGAACCATCCTCCATAGTTCCACATATTACTAAAGGCGGCGACACCCGCATCAGTAGTAAAGCCCGTGAAAATCATGATGATGCCGATAATAATGAGGGAGATAATGGCAATTACCTTAATCAAGGCAAACCAAAACTCCATTTCGCCGAAATATCTTACAGCTGTTAAATTCATTAATAGCAAGGCGACAAGGACAATCAAGGCTGGTATCCACTGTGGCAGCCACGGTATCCAGTACTGCATATAGAGGCCTACGGCCGTCAAGTCTGCCATGGCTAGTGAAAGCCAACAGAACCAGTATGTCCATCCTGTGATAAAGGCAGCTCGATCACCTAAATAATCCTCCACGAAGTCGATAAAGGAGTGGTGATTCAAGTTGGATAATAACAGTTCGCCTAATGCTCTCATGATGAAGAAGCAGATAATACCTGTAATAAGGTAGGCGAAAATAATGGATGGACCGGCCAAGTGAATGGCACGACCGGAGCCTAAGAATAAGCCTGTACCAATGGCACCGCCAATGGCGAGCAATTGTACGTGCCGGTTCTTAAGACCCCGTTTTAACTGATGCGTATCAGACATAGTAAAGACCTCTTTTCTACAAACTATCTACAAATATAAAAAAGCCATGGATACCCATAGCCTTTATAATCTATAGAATATATAAAACTATTTTCTTATAATACAGTATCTATTGTAAAAAGTCAAATGTATTTATACAGTGGACATATAGGAAAAATAGTATTATTAATATACGAATAAAAGAGAAATTATTCATATTTTTAAGAGAATACTTAGCCTTAAAAGGTTTCTAAAATTTGCTATAATAATACATAGATTATATTTTACGTAAAACGGTGGAGGCTATTATGAGACGACAAGATCGCATGGTTACCAATATAGATGAAATTAAAGGTATTTTAAGTAGCACTCGTATCATTCATCTAGGTCTGATGGATGGTGATTACCCTTACGTGGTGCCCTTACATTTTGGATATGAATTTATAGATGAGGTACTTTATATCTATGTACATGGCCATTATGAGGGGAAGAAGTTTAGTTTGATTCAAGCGAATCCACATGTATTTATTGAAATTGATGGTAGCGATGAAGCCCTCGTTTCAGGTGGAGATATACCATGTAAATATAGCTCGGTATACTCTAGTGTGATGGGTCGTGGAGAGGCTACCTATTTAGAGGCTATTGATGAAAAGTCACATGGCTTACAAGTATTGATGAAACATCAGACAGGTCGTGAGTTTACTTTTACGGAAGCCATGGTAAACTCTGTAGGCGTAGTTCAAATTAAAGTTGTTGACTATACGGCCAAAAGACGAAGACAACTTGAACAAGATGCTATTATGCCGCCATTAACTAAATAATGATACAACAATCCTATTGAACTCTATTATGATATAGCGTTCAGTAGGATTTTTTTGCAAAAAATATAATATAGTTTTCTTATTAGGAGAACTTACTTACAGGATAGATTGTATAAAGGTTTTATGAAGTAGCACGAGCAACAGAATAATAATGGGATTTCTGATATATATAAAGAAATATATCATTATATAAAGCATATAATCGCTTAATGAGGAGAGAATATGAAAAAATTAATATGTAAATCCATTTTAGCTGCTATAGCTGTTGGGTTAGTATCTATAAGCTATGTATCCGCAGATACTGTTGATCAGTCTGTATCGATTAATAATTCTGAGGCCGCAGCTAAGTCTAAAAATGTTACGCCAAACATGAATAATGCTTCTCTAATTATACAAATACCAAGAATGCAATTAGTAGGCTGGCCTATAATGACTCAAGACAGTGCTCGTAACTTTAAGGGGATAGCAGAGGTTACTCAGAAATTACCGTATGAGGCTGAGGCACCTAGTTATATACCTTTTGGATATCAGCTTTATACAGCACGTCTTGATCGAAATGATGTGCTAGAGGTTGTATATTACAAAAGAAATGCACCTATCTATCAGGCTGGGGAAAAATTTATTACTAATGCTATGGCCTATCGAATGGGCTATTCCGTGGATACCGTAAGAGATACAGCGTATATTCCTGCAGAGTATAAGGACTATGAGTGGTCTGAGCAAGGTGAATCTGGCAAGGTGTATTATACAGGTAAGCCAGGAGTACAATTGATCCGTAGCATTACGTGGACGGAAGGTGGAATGGCGTACTCCTTATTCTTCTTAGAACCTGTGAAAGCAGTTGATGCTGAATTCTATAAGGAACATGTGGTACCTGTAAAAAATATAGATAGCTCACGTCATGAATTATTAGGAAACTATCCGGTTACGAAGATTTCAGACAAAACAATTGATGAATATAATAAAGAACGAATGATTCCTTAGCGGATAAACTGATGTTATACAAATTGTATCTAGAACAATATATTGTGTAATAGCGGTAGAATTTGTAATCGCTTGTAAAGAGGAAAAAATATGAGAAAAACAATGTATAAGTCGGTTTTAGCTGTTATTGCTGCTGGGTTATTATCTGTAGGAATGGCCACAGCAGAAACGCTAGATACTCCTGATACTACAGATCAGGCTGGATCCACTAAAACGCTTAAGCTCGGACATAACTTTAAAAATGTTGAGCCTAGAATGGATACCCTACAGTGGCACTTTCATGATTGGCCTATAGAGAATACACAAAAGGCTCATACTTTTAAGGGACAACTAAAAGAGGCAGTTCAGAAGCTTCCATATGAGGTTGAGGCACCTAGCTATATCCCTTATGGTTATGAAATCTATACAGTGCGGCAAGACAAAAATGATGTATTAGAGGTTGTATATTTTATAAAAAATTCCCAAACATATCGAGTTGGGAAGAGAAACTCTGGTAGTATTTTTGTTTATAGAATGGGCTATTCAGTGGAAGATGTAAAAGATGTACCGTATGTTCCTGCTGAGTATAAGGACTTTGAATGGTCTGAACAAGGTGAATCTGGCGAAGTCTTTTACACCGGGGATCCAGCAGCACAACTAATTCGCAGCATTACGTGGACAAAAGACGGTATGGCATATTCCTTACTGTTCCTAGAATCTGTAAAATCAGTTGATGCTGAATTCTATAAGGAACATGTGGCGCCTGTAAAAAATAGATAGCTCATGTAGCAATTTATTTGGAATAAAGCGAAAATGTGTGTAACCGCTCAAAGAGGAGAGAATATGAAGAAACTAATAACATCTGCTGTTTTATGTGCCGCGATGGCTACTGCAGTAAGCACCTTTGGCGTACAGCCAGTTAGTGCTACATACCCGTTAATAGATAAAAATGGTAATACCGTTCCTGTTGAACGAGATATAGATAATAAAGAGCTCATCGATGATAATAAAAAACTCGCTGATCGTTATCGTTGGTATGATCAAGTTGATGATTATGATTTAGTTAAAACTAATATTGAGAGTACCGCGCAGGAATTTGGCTATCCTATACAAGTTCCGTCTTATATGCCTAAAGATTATGCAGTACGTGATGTAAAGGCCAAGGACCATGACGTATTAGAAATCGTTTATACAGAAACGGGCCGTGATGGAGAATTTGGTCCGAAATTAACCTTCTCTAATACAGATATTGTATATCGCATGGGTTGGGCTATCGATACAGTGGTAACGCCTATATTAGAAAAGACAAATTACAACGCTAAGGATGCAGTTAGCTTTACTACCCCTAATGGAATTTCTGTATATACGTTAGGTTCTAGAAAAGACTCTATTCAAATTGCTTACTGGGAAAAAGATAACAAAGTGTATATGCTCTACTTTGCTTCTTCAAGAAACCAAAGCTTTGTAAGCAAAATTGTAGACTCTGTAGGTCCTGTGAGTAACGTAGCCGTTGATGATACTCGACTACGTGGTGACCGCAATGATGAGCAACATATTGAAGAACCTGTTAAACAAAAGGTTGAAATAGATTGGCCTCCTTATGAAACGATTGGGTTGCCATTGCGTACACATACGAATTCTGTGTGGCCTATACTTACCAGCAAAACCATCGGTCTACCTAGCGGTGTAATTAATGCATCTCATAAGGTGTCCTATGACGTATCTGTACCAAGTTATTTACCGCTTGGTTATACATACTATGCTACACATTTTTATGACAATGATGTATTAGAAACTGTATATTGGAAGCAAGGTAAAGAGTATCAAGAACGCAGTGGCCGTTGGGTAACTCATACGATGGTCTTCCGCATGAGCTACTCTATGGATACTGTACGGCCTGAAGAATATATCCCAATGGAGTATCATGACGTACATTGGAGCGACTCTACTCCAATAGGGGAGGTTCACTATACAGGGGATGTAGATAAGGGCTTAGTACGCAGTGTTACGTGGTACAAGGATAATATGGCGTATTTCTTGTTCTTCCAAGTGCCTGTAAAAGCATCTGAAGCAGATTTTTATAGAGATCATGTAGTGCCGTTAAAAGATATCGATCCAAGTCGTACAGACTTAATTGGTGTAAAAACGACTCGTTAATGGTAAACCGTAATAAGAATGTATAGTACGATTTTTGCTATCATAGAGCATTAGCATTTAGCAAAATCAGTACATAATAAGAAGAACCTATCTCCTAGATATTTACTAATATCTTCGGAGATAGGTTCTCTTAGTATATGTAATTTACATATATTATGCTTTTGGCATTTTAAATATATTTTGTTCTTAGCGTATTAGTGATGATAACAACCGAATGTTAGCTTTCACAATAGCTTAATTATGAGCATACGTTAATTAGAAGAATACGTAACGGATGATAACGAGTACCGCCAATACGTACATAATCCAGTTAACCTCTTTGGCACGACCAGAAATGATCTTGAGTAGAGGGTATGCAACGAGACCTGCAGAGATACCGTTAGCGATGCTATATGTGAAAGGCATCAAAACGATAACAAGGTATGCGGGGAAGCCTTCTGTCCAATCATCGAAGTCGATATTTCTGATAGCACCTAACATGAGGGCACCAACGATGATAAGAACAGGTGATGTTGCTGCATTTGGCACCAAGGATACGATAGGAGCCAAGAACAAGCAAATTAAGAATAATACGCCTGTTGTGACCGCCGTTAAGCCTGTACGGCCACCAGCACCTACACCTGCTGCACTTTCAACAAAGGCAGTAATCGTAGAAGTACCGAGCAATGCGCCAGCACTAACGCCGATAGCATCGACAGTCATCGCTTTACCAAGACCTGGGAATTTACCAGATTTAGGATCTGCAATTTTCGCCTCTGTAGCAGTACCGATTAACGTACCCATAGAGTCGAACAATTCTACGAATGTGAAGGAGAAGATAATCGTAATCAAGCCCATGTGGATCGCACTAGGAATATCTAATTGAAGAAATGCGGCTTTTGAGAAGTCAGGCACTGCCAATACTGTGAAGTTCTCAGGCATTCTAGATAGTCCCGTTACATAGGACACAATTGTTGTTACCAACACACCAATCAAGAGTGAACCTTGAATCTTACGAGCCATCAATAGAGCGGTAAAGATGAGACTGAATAGGGCTAACAATGTTTCGCCACTGTGCAAGTTACCTAGTGTTAACAATGCTTCAGATGCTGGAGGTACTAGATTGCCATGTGTTTGTACAACTTGGCCTAAGGTGTTAGGAGATAAACTGATGGAAATCGCCATCAAACCGGATAGTTTTAAACCGATAATGGAGATAAATAGCCCAATACCAACGGTAATAGCGACTTTCATAGAAGCCGGTATACCTACAACAATCATTTGTCGTATCGATGTCAGCGTTAAGACGAGGAATACGAGACCGGAAATGAACACCGCACCTAGTGCCGTTTGCCATGATACACCCATACCGAGAACTACGGTAAAGGAATAAAAGGCTAAGAGGCCAACCCCTGGAGCCAGTGCGATTGGATAGTTAACAAATAAACCCATAGCAATCGTTACGAGGCCACCACCTAAAGCTGTAGCGATGAGGACGGCATCCTTGTCCATGCCAGCAAGACTCAAGATGTTTGGCGCCAAAAATAGGATGTACGCCATCGTGATAAACGTGGTAATACCCGCTAAAATCTCGGTTTTAACGGAGGTACCTCGTTCATTGAGTTTAAATAGTTTATCTAACATTAGATAAATCCTCCCTGTATGAAATTATAAATCATATCAAATAAAAATATTTCGATATACCTATAGTGTATCATATTTCCCACCATTTTTTGTATGAATTTATGTTATACTATACATATATTGTGAATGACTTAGAGGTTAACTTATGAAAATATCTACAAAAGGGCGGTATGCCTTGCGAATCCTAGCGGATATTGCAGAACACGGGACGGAAAAGAATGTGCCTATCCGTGAAATCGCAGAACGCCAAGGGTTTTCAGATAAATACTTAGAAGGAATTGTATCTCGCTTGTCCT
>ERZ1106969.1845-NODE-1845-length-13018-cov-6.555581_pt1 | contig 13018 bp, 11 predicted proteins | sample MGYA00403685_ERZ1106969 | MGnify/ENA primary metagenome ERZ1106969 (study PRJEB35170, sample SAMEA104062416) | human gut metagenome | biome: human gut; feature: human-associated habitat; material: faeces | place: Denmark | collected 2012-05-18 ... | reverse complement strand
TTTACGAAGGAAAAGCAAAGAAAGTATTTGCGACAGAAGATCCGGACGTTGTGATTGTAGATTATAAAGACGATGCGACAGCATTTAATGGAGAGAAAAAAGGAACAATCGTAGGAAAAGGTGTCATCAATAATCGCATGACGAACTATATTTTCCAGGTTCTGGAAAAAGAAGGAGTTCCGACGCATTATGTAGAAGAACTCAGTGATCGTGAGACAGCAGTGAAAAAAGTGGAGATCGTACCTCTTGAAGTGATCGTCCGCAATGTGGCAGCAGGAAGCTTTTCTAAAAAACTCGGTATTGAAGAAGGAACAAAATTATTAGCACCTACTTTGGAGTTCAGCTATAAAAATGATGATCTCGGAGATCCGATGATCAATGACTATTTTGCAATTGCAATCGGGGCAGCAACAAGAGAAGAGATTGATAAAATCACGGAATACACATTTAAAGTGAATGATGTATTGAGAAAATTCTTTGATGAGGCTGGAATTGAACTGATCGACTTCAAGATTGAGTTTGGACGTTTTCATGATCAGATCATCCTTGCGGATGAGATTTCTCCAGATACCTGTCGTCTGTGGGACAAGGAAACACATGAAAAGCTGGACAAAGACCGTTTCCGCAGAGACATGGGAAATGTAGAAGACGCATATCAGGAAGTCTTCAGACGTATTGGAATTAAATAGAAGGAGTTCATCCATGAGTGATTTTGAAAAAGTGGTAACAGGGCTGGGAGAAGAATGCGGAGTGTTCGGTGCATATGATATGGACGGAAATGATGTTGCGTCCTCTATCTATTACGGACTCTTTGCACTTCAGCACAGAGGACAGGAAAGCTGCGGTATTGCAGTGACTGATACATATGGACAGCGCAAAGTCCTGTCACGTAAAGGCTTGGGACATGTAGACGATGTGTTCAGCGAAGAGACATTGAGTGAATTAAAAGGCAATCTGGGCGTGGGACATGTACGGTATTCGACGGCAGGGGGGACTCGTGTAGAGAATGCACAACCTTTGGTAATCAATTATGTAAAAGGAACTCTGGCGATTGCGCACAATGGAAATCTGGTCAATGCAGTGGAACTTCGGGAGGAATTGTCGAAGACCGGTGCGATTTTTCAGACAACGATCGATTCAGAAGTGATTGCTTATCATGTGGCAAGAGAGCGACTGAACGTTTCGAAAGCAGAAGATGCCGTGAAAAATGCGATGAAGAAAATCAAAGGTGCATATGCACTGGTCATCAGCAGCCCAAGAAAGATGATTGGAGCGAGGGATCCGTTTGGATTAAAGCCACTTTGTATCGGAAAGCGGGATAATACATATTTTCTGGCATCCGAAAGCTGCGCGATCGCAGCAGTTGGTGCGGAATTTGTAAGAGATGTTCTTCCGGGTGAGATTGTAAGTATTACAAAGCATGGCATGTCTTCAGATATGAGTATGGCACTGCCGGAGGAAAGACGTGCAAGATGTATTTTTGAATATATTTATTTTGCCAGAACAGACAGTACGATTGATGGCGTGGGCGTCTATCACTCGAGACTTGTTGCGGGAAAAGCACTGGCGCAGTCTTATCCGGTTGATGCAGATCTGGTAGTAGGTGTGCCGGATTCCGGACTTGTAGCTGCAATGGGATATGCCGAACAATCTGGAATCCCTTATGGAACTGCATTTCATAAGAACAGCTATGTAGGACGTACCTTTATCAAACCAAAACAAAGTGAGCGTGTGTCCAGCGTGAAGATCAAGCTGAACGTGATACCGGAAGTTGTAAAGGGCAAACGAATCGTAATGGTAGATGATTCTATCGTTCGTGGAACAACTTGTGCAAACATTATTAAGATGCTGAAAAAAGCAGGAGCAACAGAAGTACATGTCAGAATCAGCTCCCCGCCGTTTTTACATCCGTGCTATTTTGGAACAGATGTGCCGTCCAATGAGCAGCTGATCGCACACTCTCATACAACAGAGGAGATCCGTGAGATGATCGGAGCAGATTCTCTGGGATATATGGAAGTGGAAAAATTGAAAGATATGGTAGGCGACCTGAAATTCTGTGATGCCTGCTTTACAGGAAAATATCCGATGGAAGTGCCGGGAGAAGATATCAGTCTGGCATTTGAATAGGGAAAAAGGAGAATACGATTATGAGCAATGACCGTTATGTAAGTCCATTGTCCGAGCGCTATGCAAGTCGTGAGATGCAATACATCTTTTCACCGGACAAAAAATTCAGAACCTGGAGAAAACTCTGGATCGCACTGGCAGAGACAGAGAAAGAGTTGGGGCTGAATATTACAGACGAGCAGATCGAAGAATTGAAAGCACATGCAGAGGACATCAATTATGATGTTGCAAAAGAGCGTGAGAAAGTGGTAAGACATGATGTTATGTCCCATGTATATGCATATGGTGTACAGTGTCCAAAAGCAAAGGGAATCATCCATCTGGGTGCAACTTCCTGCTATGTAGGGGACAATACGGATATGATCGTAATGTCAGAAGCTTTAAAACTGGTTAGAACAAAATTGGTGAATGTGATCGCAGAACTGGCAAAATTTGCAGATGCGCAGAAATGTCAGCCAACACTTGCATTTACACATTTTCAGCCGGCTCAGCCAACTACGGTAGGAAAAAGAGCAACACTCTGGATGCAGGAGTTTGAGATGGATCTGGAAGACCTGGACTATGTTCTTGGAAGTTTAAAACTTCTTGGTTCCAAGGGAACAACCGGAACACAGGCAAGCTTCTTAGAACTGTTTGACGGAGATCAGGAGACGATCGATAAGATCGATCCGATGATTGCCAAAAAGATGGGATTCAAAGCATGCTATCCGGTATCAGGACAGACTTATTCCAGAAAAGTGGATACGAGAGTTTTGAACGTACTGGCAGGAATTGCAGCAAGTGCGCATAAATTTTCCAATGATATCCGCCTTCTTCAGCATTTGAAAGAAGTAGAGGAGCCGTTTGAGAAAACACAGATCGGTTCTTCTGCTATGGCATATAAAAGAAATCCAATGAGAAGTGAGAGAATTGCCTCTCTTTCCAGATATGTCATGATTGATGCGCTGAACCCGGCAATTACATCTGCAACACAATGGTTTGAAAGAACACTGGATGATTCTGCAAATAAGAGACTTAGTATCCCAGAGGGATTTCTTGCAATTGATGGAATTTTAGATTTGTGTCTGAATGTTGTAGACGGGCTTGTGGTATATCCGAAAGTAATCGAGAAACGTCTTATGTCAGAACTGCCGTTTATGGCAACTGAAAACATCATGATGGATGCAGTAAAGGCAGGAGGGGACAGACAGGAACTGCATGAACGAATCCGTGAGCTTTCCATGGAGGCAGGACGCAATGTCAAAGAAAAAGGGTTGGATAACAATCTGTTGGAATTGATTGCAGCAGATCCTGCGTTCAATATGAGTCTGGAAGAATTAAAAGAGACTATGGAACCACAGAAGTATGTGGGGCGTGCAAAAGAGCAGGTAGAGGCATATCTGAACAATGTGATCCATCCACTTCTGGAGAGAAATAAAGAGATTCTTGGAATCAAAGCCGAGATTAATGTGTAATTGTCAGAGAAGACAAGAAAGAAGGAGTGCTGTATAAGAGCAGCATTCCTTTTTCGCGTACCAAAGAGAAAAAGGGAGAACAGGGAAAGAATGAGAATAAGCGGCGATTGTGTTCTGGAGGAACAAAGTGTTGAGAATATACAAGGCAGATTGAAGAAAATAACGGCAGGAATTGTGATGATTGGTTTGCTGGTCGGAATTGGAAAATGCATTCCGGATATTTCTTTACAAGATCGTGCAAAAATGTACTGCAGGCTGCAGGATGAGAGTATATTGTGGAGTGTCCCGGCTCAGATGGGAAATGCTGCAAAGCAGGAAAGTATCAGAGTTCATACAGGTATACAGACAGAGGACAACATGCAGAAAACAGGAGAAGAAGCGCTGGCAGCGGTTCAGCAAAGTGAAAGGACTGATCTGGAAGCAGTGCAAAGTCTGGTGCAGCAGCCTGCAGTTGTGGAACCGACGATAGCCGGGTCGCAGGAATATGGAAATACAATTCCGAAAGAAGAAGTGATACAGGAAGAAATTCCAACAGAAGTTCCGGAAGAAGTACTTGTGACAGAATATGTGTATTATCAGGGATTCAAAATTGATCAGGAAAACATGATCTGTGGATTTGATCCTGCCAAAAGCGAGATGGAAGATGGATACCTGGAGCTGCCGTCTGAACAATGTATCGGAATCCGAAAAGGAACCTTTACGGGTGTTGGTGATGAGATTTATGAGCTTTATATTCCGGAGAATATAGAAAATATTGAGAATGGAGCATTTTCTGAACTCAGTGAGCTGACGTGGATCGAGACATCGGAAGCAGGATTTTATGCGGCAAAAGATGGGATTTTATATTGGGGAACCGAGTTGGCCGCATTTCCGGCAGGCAGGGTCGGAATCTTTAAAATGCCGGAAGATGTGACAGCAATCCGTGAATCCGCATTTGCCAATACAAAACTGGATAAAATAGATATGAGACATTGTTCTTTGATTTCATATGATGAAGGGATGTTTGGAGGTACGGCAGGATGTATGATCATGGAGGACGAGGATGGAGTATAAACAAATTTTAAACGTTGCAGTTCTTGCAGGGGAGATTATGCTCAGAAGTGGAGCAGAGACGTATCGTGTAGAAGATACAATGAAGCACATTCTCAATACAGCAGGAACAGAAGTGGCAGAGGCATTTGTGATGATGACAGGAATTGTTGCCACGATTGATGATCCGAATATGGAAATGATCACGGCGATGCGCAGAGTCCATGACCGGGGGACGAATATGCATCGGATCGTACGGGTAAATGAAATTTCCAGAAAATATTGTACAGGTGAGATGACACTGGAAGAAACGTATCAGGAGCTGAAAAAAATCAAGGGGAAACAGTATTCTGTGGCGGTGTACAATCTGGCCACGATTTTGGTTCCTGTCGGGTTTGCCCCACTTTTTGGAGGCGGGATCATGGAAATTTTCGTTTCAGCAATTGCGGGAGTTGTTCTGGCAGTTTTGATCACACTGGGGAAACGTCTGCAGATAAGTGGCTTCATTCTAAATACAATCTGTGCATTCGGGGTAGCAGTTACAGCAATCTGTGTAAGTAAAGTTACTTCTGGATGGAATCTGGATACTGTGATCATCAGCTCGCTGATGCCTCTCGTGCCGGGGGTTGCGATCACCAATGCGATTCGGGATACTCTGCGGGGAGATTATATTTCCGGCGGGGCCAGGATTCTGGAAGCATTTTTGACAGCAGCAGCGATCGGACTTGGAGCCGGAGTCGGAATGATTTTTGTGGGAGCATTGTATCCGGGAGGGGTAGTATGAGTGTATTTCTGGGGATCATAGGAAGCTTTGTAGCGACTATCGCTTTTTCAGTACTGTTGGAGACTCCGAGAAAATATCTCTGGCAGACAGGAATTGTAGGGGCTGTCGGAGGCGGTGTCTATTTGGGGTGTACTCACCACGGTGTGGATGTGGTGACCGCATCATTTTTTTCTGCTTTGGCAATTGCATTTATGGCACATTTGTTTGCGAGAGTTTTTAAAGCTCCGGTGACTGTATTTTTGACTGCAGGAATTCTGCCGACTGTGCCGGGGGCAGGAATGTATCGGATCGCATATTCGATCATAGCCAATGACAGAGCAGGATGCGCATATTATTTGCTGCAGACGTTGGAAATTGCAGGAATGATCGCACTGGCTATTTTTATAGTGGATGCTATTTTCAGGGTTCACATCCCCTTGTCAAGGCGGAACAGTTAAGATATAATAAAAAAGATGACGTAATATAGAAAATGGAGAAGATAAAGATGAGTAAAGTAAGAACAAGATTTGCACCAAGTCCGACAGGACGCATGCATGTAGGAAATCTGCGTACTGCATTATACGCATATTTGATCGCAAAACATGAAGGAGGAGATTTTATCCTCAGAATTGAAGATACAGACCAGGAGAGATTTATGGAAGGAGCACTGGATATCATCTACCGTACTCTGGAAAAAACAGGTCTGCTGCATGATGAAGGACCAGATAAGGATGGAGGATACGGACCTTATGTACAGAGTGAAAGAAATGCATCCGGTATCTATTTGAAATATGCAAAGCAGCTGGTAGAGCAAGGGGATGCATATTACTGTTTCTGTGATAAAGCTCGTCTGGATTCCTTGAAAACTTCTGTTTCTGAAGACGGGACAGACATCGTTGTGTACGACAAACACTGTCTGGGACTGAGCAAAGAAGAAGTGGAAGCGAATCTGGCAGAAGGAAAACCGTGGGTTATCCGTCTGAATGTACCAAATGAGGGGACGACAACGTTTCATGATGAGATTTATGGCGATATTACAGTTCCGAACGCAGAGTTGGATGATATGATCCTGATCAAATCGGATGGATTCCCTACATATAATTTTGCAAATGTAATCGATGACCATCTGATGGGCATTACACATGTAGTCAGAGGAAATGAATATCTTTCTTCTGCACCGAAGTATAATCGTTTGTATGAAGCATTTGGCTGGGAGATTCCAGTGTATGTACACTGCCCGTTGATCACAGATGAGAATCATAAGAAGCTGAGCAAACGCTGTGGACATTCTTCTTATGAAGATCTGATTGAACAGGGATTCCTCTCAGAGGCAGTGGTGAATTATGTGGCACTTCTTGGATGGAGCCCTTCTGATAATCGTGAAATTTTCTCACTGGAAGAACTGGTGGAAGCATTTGATTATCGGCATATGAGCAAATCACCGGCGGTATTTGATCCAGTGAAGCTTAGATGGATGAACGGTGAATATATGAAAGCCATGGATGAGAATAAATTTTACGAGATGGCAGAACCATATTTGAAAGAAGTGATCACAAAAGATTACGATCTGAAAAAAATTGCAAAAATGGTCAAGACCAGAATTGAAATTTTCCCGGATATTAAAGAACAGGTGGATTTCTTTGAGGAATTGCCAGAGTACGATACTGCAATGTATACACATAAGAAGATGAAGACAAACGCAGAGAACTCTCTGGAGGTTTTACAAGAAGTACTTCCGATCCTGGAAGCGCAGGAAGACTACAGCAATGATGCTTTATTTGAAACTTTAAAAGGATATGTAACCGAAAAAGGCGTAAAGATCGGATTTGTCATGTGGCCGATCAGAACAGCGGTATCCGGAAAACAGAACACACCGGGCGGTGCAACAGAATTGATGGAAGTTCTTGGAAAGGAAGAATCCTTAAAGAGAATTCGTGCCGGTATTGCGTTGCTGGAACAATAGAAAGAGGTATGTATGGGTTTTAATCAGGCTCAGCAGGAGGCGGTCTCTCACAATGAGGGACCGTGTCTTGTTCTTGCGGGTCCCGGTTCCGGGAAGACACTTACGATTGTTGCCAGAATTCAGACATTGATCCAGACCTATCAGGTAAAACCGGAGGAGATTCTGGTCATTACATTTACCAAATATGCAGCAGTAGAAATGAAGACCCGTTTTTTTTCTGAAATGAAAGGAAGTCGCCCTGCAGTTACATTTGGCACATTTCATGGAATTTATTACGGGATTTTAAAATGGGCATATCGGTTTGGACCGGAGAATATCCTGTCAGAGGAGGAAAAACGACAGATGTTGCTTCAAATTGTCAATCGCAAAGAGATTGATGAATTTGAAGAGGAAGATTTCTTAAAAGAGATAATTTCCGAGATTGGAATTGTAAAGAATAATGGTCTTAAGATTGAGGAATATGAAACGACAATCTGTGGGAAAGAAACATTTCGGGAGATATACAGAGAGTATGAGCGGAGGCGAAACGAAGAGAGAAAGATAGACTTCGATGATATGCTGCTGCTGTGCAGAGATCTGTTTACAAAGCGGCCGGATATTTTGAAAAGGTGGCAGCAGAGATTCCGCTATATTTTGATTGATGAATTTCAGGATATTAACCAGGTGCAGTATGATGTGATTCGGATGCTGGCAGCACCACAAAATAATTTGTTTGTGGTGGGAGATGATGATCAGTCAATTTATGGATTCCGTGGAGCGGATTCCAGATTGATGTTTCAGTTTCAGAGAGACTTTCCAAATGCAAAGCAACTTCTGCTGGATGTAAATTACCGATCTTCAGAAAACATTGTAAAAAATGCTCTGAAGGTAATTGCCAACAATGAGGTGCGTTTTGACAAGCAGATCCGGGCGTGGAAAAAAGCAGGAGAGACGCTTCACGTACAAGAAGTAAAAGATCCTGTAGAAGAGGCTTCTTATGTGACAGAACAGATCAAAAAGCAACTGTCTCAGGGCGTTTTGGCAGAAGAAATAGCAGTCCTTTTTCGTATTCATACGGATGCACGGGCAGTTGTAGAAGCGCTGATTGATGAAAAGATACCATTTCAGATGAGAGAACATCTGCCGAATCTTTACAATCATTTTATTGCGAAAGACATCATGTCATATTTTAGACTGGCGATGGGGAGAAGAGAACGAAAAGACTTTCTGCAGGTGATGAACCGTCCAAAACGTTATCTTGGAAGAGACTGCCTGTCAGGACGAGAGGGTTCTTTTGAGGAGATGCGGAAATTTTATTGCGATAAAGAGTGGATGCAGGATCGAATCGATCAGTTTGAGTGGGATCTGAAAATGCTTGCGAAGATGGCTCCATATGCAGCAATCCAGTACTTAAAGAAAAAGATTGGATATGACGAGTTTTTGAGAGAGTATGCAGCTACGAAAAATATGAAAGCTGCAGATTTAAGAGAAGTGCTTTCAGAAATTGAAGAGGCAGCGAAGCCTTTTCAGACGATGGAAGAGTGGTTCGTTCATGTGGAAGAATATACAGAAGCACTGAAAAAGAAAGAACAGCAAAAAGAACAGAATCAGGAAGGGGTCCGTCTGATGACGCTGCATGCATCCAAAGGACTGGAGTTTCACACGGTCTTTTTGATCGAGGCAAATGAAGGACGAATTCCGTACCAGAAGGCAGAAAAAGAGCAGAATGTGGAAGAAGAGCGCAGGTTGTTCTACGTGGGAATGACCCGGGCAAAGGATGTGTTGAAAATTACATATGTGAAAACAAAAAACGGAAAGGAGAGCACTCCTTCCCGCTTTGTAGAAGAATTGTTTGAGGGTGTCTGACTATTCTTCGTCAAGATCGATCTCATCAAATTCCAGAGAATCCATCCATTCATCAAATTTGTCGGCAGCAGCATCGTACTCGTCGTCATCTTCGATGTTTTCCAGATTTGGTTCTCCGTCTTCTGTTTCAGAGAAACGGTAGATATAGACATCGCTTTCTTCAGATTCTTCCCCGTTTTCATCCAGAGGAAGGAGCGCGATGTACTGTCTGCCGGCCGCTTCGTAGATGGTCAGTACGGCACATTCCAGTGTCTCATCATTGTCCAGCGTAAGAGTTACTGTTACGCCTTCTGTTTCGTTCATTGTTTCATTCATGTTTTCGTTCATAGTACGTTCTCCTTTTTTCTTGATATGCCTACTCTAACAAAAACGAAAGGAAAAAGCAAGAAAAACATCAGGTTCTTTCTATTGACAATGTGATAAAACAAGGTAGAATAAAATAGATCAGGCATTTATATTGGAAAAACAGAGTTTTTGAGATCAGGAGGAACACAGGATGAAGAAAAAATTTTTAGGAGTATTCCTGACAGTGATATTTGGCTGCATGGTGCTTTCCGGGTGTAAGAAAAACGTGGGTACACCGGAGGACAATGCAGTAGTGGAAGAGGAAGAAGGAAAAAAAGAAGATACACAGGAACAAGAAGGATATACATTTGGCTATAGTTGTATCGATATCTATAATCCATATTTTGATGTTTTAAAAGAATCCATTCGAGGAGAGCTGGAGGCGAAGGGAGACACACTGCTGGTCAAAAATCCGGACGGAGATTCAGACAAGCAGATCCAACAGATTCAGGAAATGATTCAGGAAGGGGTGGACGCAGTATTTTTGTCACCGGTAGACTGGGAAGCAATCACGCCTGCGCTGGAAGCTTTGGACGAGGCGGATATACCGGTCATCAATGTAGATACGCAGGTGAAATCCAGCGATCTTACAGACGCTTTTATCGGTTCGGATAATAAAAATGCAGGCACAGTATGCGGAGAGAATCTGAAGATCCAATGTCCCGAGGGCGGAAAAGTAGTACTGTTGGAATGTCCGTCCCAGAATTCTGTCAATGAGCGTATTACAGGGTTTGAAGAAGCAATTAAAAATGCCGGATTTGAAGTAGTTGCGCGCGCAGATGCAGTTGGAAATAAGATGGCAGCCAAAGAAAAAATGGCTCAGATCTTATCAGAAAATCCAAAAATCGATGTGGTTATGTGCGGAAATGACCAAATGGCACTGGGAGCACTTCAGGCAGCAAACGAGGCTGGAAAAAACAGTTTGAAGATTTATGGTGTAGATGGTTCTCCGGAAATAAAAAAGGAACTCACCAATGAGAAATCCATAATTGCAGGAACAGGAGCACAGTCTCCGATTAATATGGGAAAACAGGCTGCCAAGATTGCAAAAGCAATACTGGCGGGAGAAGATTATGAAGAAACGACATACATTGATACATTTTTTATTGGAAAAGATAATGTAGAGATGTATGGTACAGATGGCTGGCAGTGAGGAAGAGGAATATGAAGAAAGCAGAAGGATATCCACAGCCTTTCGGGGCTTCTTACAAAAGCGGAAGGCTGAATCTTGCAGTGTGTGTTCCAGAAGAGGCATCCTGTGAACTACTCTTGTATAAAAAGGGAAAACATGAACCGGAGTATGTGATCGAGATGCTGGCAGAAGATGGAATCGGAGAGGTTCGTTTTCTGGCTTTGGAAGATCTGGATGCGGCAGAATATGAGTACAATTACAGAATAGATGGAAAAGTTTGTATGGATCCTTATGTGAAAGAAATCACAGGACATTCGGTATTTGGGACAGCATGGAATCTGAAGGAGCATCAGACCAGAGGAAAATTTCCACAAAGAGAGTATGACTGGGAAGGGGATAGAAGACCTGAGATTCCTGTACAGGATGTGATCGCATACAGTCTGCATGTGAGGGGGTTCACAATGCACCCTTCTTCCAAAATACGGCACAAAGGAACTTTTTGGGGTGTTCGGGAAAAGCTGACATATTTAAAAGATCTGGGCATAAATCAAATTCAGTGTATGCCGGTGTATGAGTTTCAGGAAGACATGGGGAGATACCAAAATTACTGGGGGTATGGAAAAGGCTATTATTTTGCACCAAAAGCAGTTTATGCGGCGACAGATGATGCACAGACAGAATTGAAAGATCTGGTCAAAGCTTGTCACAAAGAAGGGATAGAGCTGATTTTGGAGATGCCGTTTACAGAAAAGATTCTTCCGCAGACGGCTTTGGAGTGTCTCCGCTTTTATCTTTTGGAATATCATGTGGATGGATTTGTAGTGAATCCCTACAATGTTCCGTGGGACAGCTTGAATGCAGATCCAATTTTGAAAGGAGCAAAAATCTTCAGGAAAGAAGAGGGCTATCAAAACAGTATGCGCCGGTTTTTGAAAGGTGATGAAGGAATAGTCAGGGAAGTGATCGGACGGCTGGCGCACCATACAAAAGAAGATGGCTGTTGTAATTATGTTACGTCCCATACAGGGTTTACCCTCTGCGATCTGGTGTCTTATGACGGAAAGCATAATGAGGCAAATGGAGAGCAAAATCAGGATGGCCCTGACTATAACTATAGTTGGAACTGTGGGGTAGAAGGTCCGAGCAGAAAGAGAAGTGTGATGACTCTGCGAAAAAATCAGATGAAAAATGCGTTTTTACTTCTGCTGCTTTCACAGGGAACACCGTGTATTCTTGCGGGAGATGAGTTTGGAAATACACAGGATGGAAATAACAATGTCTATTGTCAGGATAATGAGACTGCATGGCTGAACTGGAGCAGACAGAAAAGCTATGATGATTTGTTGCAGTTTGTCAAAGGATTGATTCATATTCGAAAATCCAGTCCAGTGTTCCACCAGGAAAGTGTACTGTTAGGGGTGGATCGGACATCCTGTGGAATTCCGGATGTGTCATATCACGGAGAAAATGCATGGCAGATACAGGATGCAGTAGTCAGCAGACAGCTTGGGGTTCTTTACAGTTGGGAAAACAGTTTTTGGTTTATTGCTTATAACATGCATTGGGAATCTCATGAGTTTGCACTGCCGGCATTAAAAAAAGGAAAAAAGTGGTATCAGATTGCAGATACTGAATCCATTTTGGAAGAAGCAGGGTGTCTGCAGGACCAAAAGAAGATCGAAGTAAAACCACGAACAATCATTTTGTTAAAAAGCAGATAGGAAGGAAGTTCCCAGATGAATGCACTTCAACATTTTGTGACGATTACAAGGCATAAACTACTTGTGATGAAATTTTGTTTTCAGGTTGGCCTGTACAAGCAGGGGTTGCTCCACGATATGTCAAAATATGGATGGACAGAATTTCGTGTAGGATGTCGATATTATCAGGGAGACAGAAGCCCCAACAATGCAGAGCGTGAGGAAAAGGGATATTCTTCCGCATGGCTGCATCATAAAGGGCGCAATAAGCACCATTATGAATATTGGATTGATTATGGAACGCACGGCGCGGCGCTGGAAGGAATGAAAATGCCGGTCAATTATGTTGTAGAGATGTTTTTGGACAGAATGGCAGCCAGTAAAGTGTATCGTGGAGCAGCTTATACTGATCGGGATCCTCTGGAATATTTTTTGGAAGGAAAAGGACTGTATCTGATGCATGAAGAAACAGAGGCTCTTCTTGAAAAACTGTTGGTTATGCTGGCAAAGCAGGGGGAGAAGAAAACTTTTTTATATATTCGACAGAAAATTTTGAAAAGAGGCTATAAAAAATCAGGATGTAAGGCATGACGCCTTACATCCTGATTTTTTGCAGTAAAACTTTTGTTTTTGGAAGCCAAAACTGAACCATAGGCC
>ERZ1106969.1840-NODE-1840-length-13064-cov-76.221308_pt1 | contig 13064 bp, 8 predicted proteins | sample MGYA00403685_ERZ1106969 | MGnify/ENA primary metagenome ERZ1106969 (study PRJEB35170, sample SAMEA104062416) | human gut metagenome | biome: human gut; feature: human-associated habitat; material: faeces | place: Denmark | collected 2012-05-18 ... | reverse complement strand
GCTCCGAAACCTCTTTCATCTCGCCTTCCACCATCATGATGTTGTCTTTGGTGGCACCGACCATCAAGTCCATGTCGGCATCGGCCATCTGCTGGAAGGTGGGGTTGATGACATACTCGCCACCAACACGGGCCACACGAACCTCGGAGATGGGATAATCGAAAGGAATATCTGAGCAAGCCATGGCTGCGGATGCGGCAAAACCTGCAAGCGCATCGGGCTGATCAACGCCATCGGCTGAAAGAAGCATCACCTGTACATAAACTTCTGCATGGTAGTTAGAAGGGAAAAGCGGACGCAGTGCACGGTCCACAAGACGAGAAGTGAGTATTTCGTCGTCGTTGGCTTTGCCTTCACGCTTGGTAAATCCGCCGGGGAAACGGCCGGCAGCACTGTACTGCTCACGATAATCTACTTGCAAAGGCATGAAATCTGTACCCGGAACGGCGTCCTTTGCTGCACAAACAGTTGCGAGGAGTACTGTGTTGCCCATGCGGAGAACCGCAGCACCATCAGCTTGTTTTGCAACTTTTCCGGTCTCAATCGTGATGGTTCTTCCATCAGGCAATTGAACTGTTTTCGTAATTACGTTCATCTAAAAAAATTAAAACTTTATTGTTTCGACTAACATCTTATGTAATAATCGGGGCAAAGATACCTATTTTATAATTAAAAAAAGAAGAAAGGCCTGATTATTTTGCTTTTCCGGCAAAATATCAACCGCCGTTTTCCTGTTTTCAATTTAAAATATTAACTTTGCATGCAAAACAAAACGAAAGTCATACGAACATGAAAATAACCGGACTGCTGTCGGTTTCGGCCCTTGCGCTGGCCGTGCTGACCATCACCTCTTGCTCCAAAGGAAAGTTCCACATCAACGGCAACATTGCCGAGGCCGAAGACTCCATGCTCTATTTGGAGAACATCGGACTTGACGGCCCGGTGAAAATCGACTCTGTGAAACTTGAAAAGGACGGCTCGTTTGCTTTCAGCGAGGAGCGCAACGATGCTCCCGAATTCTACCGCCTGCGCATCGGCAACCAGTCCATCAACCTTTCCATCGACTCCACCGAGACTGTCAGTGTGAAGGCAGCAGCCCCCACCATGTGGTATCAATATGAGGTGAATGGTTCGGAAAATTGCCGGAAGATCAAAGAATTGGCCTTGATGCAGATAGACTTGCAGGCGCGTGTGAACGCGCTCGCCGCCGCACCGGGCATGGGAGCCGACAGCACGACGCTCGCCATACAGGCTGCCATCGACGCTTACAAGGACAACGTGAAGCGCAACTACATCTTCAAGGCCCCCATGAAAGCATACGCCTACTACGCCCTTTTCCAGACCATCAATCTCGGTTCGACCACCACGCTCATTTTCAATCCCCGTTCGGAGAAAGATGACGTGAAAGTCTTTGCCGCCGTAGCCACCAGTTGGGACACCTACTACCCCGATGCCGAACGCGGGAAAAACCTCCATAACATCGCCATAGAAGGCTTAAAGAACATCCGTATTGCGGAAAACAACAGGCGTGCCGCCGCCATCGACGCTTCCAAAGTACAGGTAACAGGCCTCATCGACCTGCCACTCACCGACAACAAGGGCCGTGAACGCCACCTGACCGATCTCAAGGGACAAGTGGTTCTGCTTGATTTCCACGTGTTCGCATCCGACCAGTCGCCCAAGCGCATCATGGCTTTGCGCGACCTCTACAACAAATATCATGCTCAAGGGTTTGAGATATACCAGGTTTCGCTCGATGAAAACGAGCATTTTTGGAAAACTCAAACCGCGGCACTGCCTTGGATAAGCGTGCGCGACGACCGGGGCATCAGTAATGTCTATCTGCAAGCCACTCCCGGACTACCTGCCTACTTCCTCATTGGGCGCGACAATAGCGTGGCCAAGGGCCCCAGCCAAATCAAGAACCTTGATGCCGACATCCAAGCCCTGCTCTAAAAGAGACGGTTTCATCGCCAAAAGATAACGAAAAAATCCCCGCACTGTGGAGCTTTCCACAATGCGGGGATTTCTCGTTTTCTACCCTTTTATCAACCCAACCGCTGTTTAGCAGAGGGAGCTTTCAGGACATAATGATTGTCAAACTATTTATTCATTTTCGGGCTCTCTGCTTGCGATATTCGCGACGAGCAAACCCGACTGGCGCAAATGAGCGAATTTGGCGACATTTCCAAAACGCTGACAGTCAAGCACTTGAATTCTCCTAACACATTTTCAGGTCCAAAAACGGGCCTAAAAGGGCCCGACCGGGCTTGCAAAAGGGCCACAGTTGCATTGCAACTGTGGCCCTTTCAGCTTCCAACTGTGGCTCTTTCACAAGCTCAGAGAGCCCAAACGAGAAAACAGGTAGACTTTTTCGGTGGTTTAAAGCCCCCTTTCCACTCTAATTGGAGAGTTTTGCCGGAAGTGTTTTTGTTGATATTATTCACCGCCATTCCTCACTGTTTGACGAGCTGAATGGCAAAACCGCCGCCTTTAGCCAGATGAATCGGCAACACAGTCTTGGCATCCACCATACGCCGGTCAATCGTCATGGGGTAAGGATTGGTGTCCATGGCGGCATCGGGGCCATCACGATAGATGACCGCCATGTAGCGAGCATCGGGATCGAGAAAGTCAAACTTCACCTCCAAGTCGCGCGCCTCCTCGTCGGTCATGCCTCCCACGTACCAATTTTCACCGCCACGTTCCTTGCGGGCCGTGACCACATACCTGCCGATTTTGGCCATCAGCACCCGCGACTGCTGCCAGTTGGTGGGCACTTGTTCGATAAACGTAAAGGCCGGTTGGCCTGCATAATTTTCGATTTCATCGGCAGCCATCTGCCAAGGTGCGTAGATCACGACATAGGCAGCCAACTGCTTGGCCAGTGTGGTGTGCGGATAGGTCTGCGGATGCACCCGTCCCTCGATGCAGAAGATGCCCGGCGTGAAATCGAGCGGCCCTGCCAGTATGCGGGTGAAGGGCAGCACACAGAGATGGTAGGCCGGATTGCCCCCGTCTTCAGACCACGCATTGTATTCCTGTCCGCGGGCTCCTTCGCCCGAAACGAGGTTGGGGTAGGTGCGCTGCAGACCGCTCGGCATGGCCGGTTCGTGGTTGATCACCATCAGCCGATACTTGGCTGCCGTCTCAATGACCTTGCGATAGTGGCGCACTCCATATTGCGAGTGCTGCAACTCCCGGCCATCGAACTTGGCATTTACATACCCCGTCTTCACCACCTTGATGCCCAATCGGTGGTAGAGTGCAAAGGCACTGTCCAACTGCTGCTCATAGTTGCTTGCCGCGCCGCCCGTCTCGTTGTGGGCTATCAGTCGCACGCCCTTCGAGAGGGCATACCGCTGCAAGCCCTCCAGATCGTAGTCGGGATAGGGTTTGGTGAACGAGAACTTGTTACCCTCCTTGGTCCAGTCGCCATCCCAACCACAGTTCCACCCCTCTACCAACACCCCGCTGAGCCGGTGGGCTGCGGCAAAGTCGATATAACGACGGGTGTTGGCAGTCGTTGCCCCATGCTTAGGCCCTTGCGCCCATGTCATGTCGTTCATGTGCATCCCCCACCAGATGCCTACATACTTGCCCGTTTCCAGCCACGACGTGTCTTTGATGCGGCACGGTTCGTTCAGATTCAGCATGAGTCGCGAGGCGGCAAGTCCCGCCGGGTCTTTCGCCACGATGACCGTGCGCCACGGCGAGACAAACGGAGCTTTGGCAAACACCAGCTCTCCCGTAGACCACGGCATGAGTTGTGCCTTGACCACCGCTGTCCCCTTGGGCGCGGCGACAGGGCGGAGGTTCAGACCGGCATAATCGGTGAGGTTGGCTTCGTGGACGACCATGTAGAGACTGTCGTCCACCTCCATTGTGACAGGCGTGGAGACCTCCGGCTTCGTGCTCAACGGGGCAGCCTTCCAAAGTCCTTCATAATACACGGTGCCCTGCGTGGGCATCGTCCATGCCTTGGCATCAAAGGGGAAAGCGAATTGCGTCTCCTCGTCCATGATGACAAAATCGCCCAATCCGGACTGCTTGGGAAACACATAGCGGAAGCCGATACCGTCATTGAAAACTCTGAACACCAGCGTCAGCAGCCGCTGACGGCCATGCCGCTGCCGGAGCCTCATCGTGAGTTCACGGTAATTGTTGCGCACGCCGTCCTCTTCGCCCCACGGCTGTTGCCATGTCTCGTCGACAGAAGCAGTGGAGAAACCCAGCACACTGAAATCGCTGTCCAGCGGCCCGTCGCCCAGTTTCATGCCCAACAACGACGGATTGACTATCATGCGTCCGCCCCGCTGCAACTGATAGTAGGGCTGACCGCTCTTGTTGATGCCGGCAGTCAGGATGAGCGCACCGTCGGGCGACGCCACCCTGCCTTGCCGCTTGCCGCTCGTCGAGAGCGAGAACACAAACACGCTTATTGCTAACACTAACCTAAATATCTTCATAGTTCACTTGTTTAAATTAGAGGAATAGAAAGGCACAGGAGGCTTTGCCGCCTCCGCCCCCTTTTCTTTATTCGCCGGCCCCCAACAGTTCGCGCGCCTTGTCGGGCTGCAAAGTCACAAGAGCCTTATAAGCTTCCCTCACCCTCGTGTCGTCGGGATGGGCCACCCGCATCCGGTACCAGCGGTAGATGAGTTCGAGGTCTTGCTGCCGGTAGCTGACACCGGTAAACTGCTGCAAGTCCACCAGATAGCGGTAGCCGTATTCCTGCGTCGGCTCGATGTTGGTTCCCTCGCCGTAGTCGTTCCACGTGCTCACCTGCAACCATTTCAGACCGGCACTCTTGGCTGCATCGAGCTGACGCTTGAACAGTGCCCCGTTCTCGGAATCGTAGGTGGTGTAGCCCTCGCCGGCACCGCCTTCCTTGTAGAAATCGTAGAAGCCCGGCATTGCCCCGCCCACATACATTTTGAAGTTTTTGGCCACGCTGTAGTCCGGTGCCGGATTCACCCACAGGTATTCACCCTCTGAGTTGGTATAGCCGTCGGAGTTGGCCCGTCCGGAATGCCCGTTCAGACAAAGCAGCACAGGCTTGTCCTTGAGGATGGCAAAGGTGCGATACCACCCCTTGCCCGTCAGGAGCTGTTGCGGCCCGAAGACCAAGAGCAACGGCCGGCCGTCTACTTTCACGTAAAAGTCTTTCTTGAAAAAGGTCTCGGCCAGATAGCGCATGTCCATCCGCGCCTGCCCCACTCGGTCGGAAGCGTCGGCCAACGGATAGTCCTCATACACCACCGCCATCTTCAAACCGGCCTTGGCCACGGCCCGGGCCAGTGCCTCGGTGTTGCTTTTGTGCCGGGCCACGGCGTTGTCGCTGTTTGCGCCATACCAGTCTACCATCACGCCATCCACCCCGCTGTATTTCATCAGCAGGCATTGGTAGTCGAGCACCGCCTCGTCGCCCGAGGCGTAAGGGCCGGTGAGCGGATAGTAGTGGGAGGCTATCTGTCGCTTGCCCGAGGCATCGACGACAGCCGGGTTGCAGGTTTTCATAGTCCAATGGTAGCCCCACGTGCCGTCATGACTGTCGGCCGTTTCAAACCACGGCATGAAATGCACAAACACTTTCATGTCGTTGGACTTGCTCACCGGCAGGGCCACCACAGCCTCTTTCCCTTGCGGGGCAGACTTTGCCGGCGCACCGGGATAGCTGTCTTCGCAGCCGCTCCATGCCAAGGTGGCACCTATCAGCAGCACAGACAGCGAATATCTCTTCCAATTCTGTTTCTTCATCATGTTTCGTTTTGTTCCGTTATGTTTCGTTACCATTCGGTTTGCCCTTCCGCCGGGCTTCTTCAAGCGCGCAGCGGATATACCCCAAGCGTGGTGCAAGGGCCTTGCACGGAGCGTGCAGAGCCGTTGCATGGATGGTGCGGAGATGATGCGCGGGCTGCGCATGGCTTCCGCACCACCGCAGAAGGAAAGCCCCCACGACGCAAGGCCGGACAAACAGGCAGACGATACCATCTGCCTGCCACCATCAATAGCCTGTATTCTGAACCAGATTCGGGTTTTTGTCCAACTCCTCTTTCGGTATCGGGAAGATGCCCGTGTGGTGGTCGGCAGGGTCGGCAGGCTTGTTCCACCACTCTTTAAAGAAAGTGCCAAACCGGATGTTGGTGGTGCGGCGCAGCCCCTCAAACACAAATTCGTGCCGCCACTCGCTGTCGAGCGCATCCAAGTCGAGCGTTGTCAGGTCGTCAAGGCCTGCCCGCCGGCGCACTTGATTGATAAAGGAGAGGGCATTCTGCCCATAACCCAGCCGATAGTTGGCTTCGGCTTGCATCATCAGCACCTCGGCATAGCGCATCAGCACCCAGTCGTTGTCGCGCTCCCACGAGTCGCCCGCGCTCCACTCATACTTGTCGAGACGGGCTCCTTCGTTCTGTGCGGCATTCTCAAAGTTCTTGATATCCTCGGTGTAGTTCAGCGGTTCGCCATTATCCATCAGCACCTCGGCGCCCGTGGCGGCATTGTACTGCTGCCCCACCATGACACAGTTGCGGCGCACATCCTTTTCCTCAAACGAACTGTACAGCCCGGGCTGGGCGCAGATGCCGTTGCCACACCACTGATAGATGCCCGCCGGGTCGAAGGCGTACTTCTGGTTGTAGTGGTAAGTCATGGATGCCAGATAGTTGCCCACGGTGCCCTGCCTGTGGTCGTAGGGTATGGCGAAAATGATTTCGCCGCACTCTTGGTTCCTGATAGCGAAACTTGCCTTATAGTTGGGAGCCAGCGCGTAGCCCTTCACCTTGTCGCAGGCGTCGAGACAGTCTTGCCAACGGGCCTTGCCGGTGTAAACTTCGGCATTGAGATAGAGCCGGGCGAGCAGCGTGTTGGCCACATTCTGCGTGAAGCGGCCATACTGGATGCCCGACGGCAACAGCGGAAGCACCTCCTTGAGCTCCTTTTCGATGAAGTCGAACACCTCCGCACGAGGCGCGTTCTTGGGCAGCTCCTTTTGTGTGAAGTCGGTTGTGATGGGCACATTTCCGAAATTGTCGAGCAGGTTGTAATAATAGTAGGCCCGCAGTCCGCGCAGCTCCGCCTCGACGGTAGCCTTGGAGTCGGGCGCCAGTTCGCTGTTTTCTATCTGATAGATGATGCCGTTGATCTTCGAGACACCCGTGAAGTTGTATCTCCACACCGACAGCACACCGGTGTTGGAGGCATCCCACGTGTGGTATTGCAACTGCTGGTAGCGGCCACCGTCGTACCAGTCGGTGCCGCGGGTGGGTATGCAGGCTTCATCGCTTGAGCACTCCGACGTGAAGAAAACGTATTCGCACGTTGGATAGCAGTTCACGCCGTTACCCTCGGCCGTGCCCGAACCGTAGCCGCGAAGGGTGGCATAGGCACCGCCTACGATGGTAGAAGTCTCCGTCTCGTTCTTGCCATAATCATTCATGGACACTTTGTCGAAGAGCTGCTCGTTCAAGTCTGTGCATGCGGTCAGCGTGGTGCCCATCACCAGAAGCGATGACAATATATATTTGGTCTTCATAATCTATATGCTAATTAAGAGTCAATGATGATGTTTGTTAGAATCCCACGTTCACTCCGACAGAGAATGTGCGTGGCCTGGGATAGGAGTTGAAGAACTCGATGCCCGGAGAGTCGAGCACATTGTCGGGCACGGCCACCTCCGGATCCATCCCCTTGTAACTCGTGATACAGAAGAGATTCTCGCCCGTCACATAGAAACGGAGACGGGACAGGCCCAGTTTCTGCGGATGGGGCAGACTGTAGCCCAACGTGAGCGACTGCAAGCGGAAGAAGGATCCGCTCTCGATGAAGTAGTCGCTGAAGGTGGGATTGTCGGTGATGCCGCTCTTCATGAAGTCGTCGAGCACGTTCTGCGAGGGGAAACGCGTGGGGTCGTACATGGCCATGCGGGTGCAGTTGAGTATCTTCTGGCCGAACATGCCATAGCCGGCCACCGAGAGATCGAAGTCGCGCCAAGTGGCATTGAGCGACAGCCCGAGGTTCCACTTCGGCTGTGCCGACCCCAGATAGCCCTCTTTCACCTTTCCGTCGCTGTCTTTAGTGAGGATGTACTTGCCGTCTTCGCTGATGCCTTCACAGTGCGGACCCCAGAAAGCACCGGCCGGATAGCCCTCACGAATCACCTGTGAATAGGTGTTGGACATGCCGCGGAGATTGTGTAGCGAACCGGCCTGCAACCCCACGGCCTGATACTGGCCGTTGGAGAGTTTGGTGATTTCCTGATGGTTGTAAGACAGGCTCATATTGGCATCGAAAGTCCAGTCCTTGGTGCGCACGACATTGGCCCCCAAAGTCAGTTCAAATCCCTTGTTGACGAGGTCGCCCACATTGGCAAGCATCGTGCCGACAAGGTAGGGAGGCTGGGGCACGGGATAGGTCCACAGCAGGTCGGAAGTCTTCTTGTGGTAAAACTCCAGCGTACCGTTGAGACGGTTGAATACGGAGAAGTCGATGCCGAGATTCCACTGCGCCGTGCTCTCCCACTTCAAGTCGGGGTTCACATTCTGGCTCTGCGTGTAGGCGTTCTTCCATGTGCCTGTGGCCGGGTCGTAATAGGCCGCACCCGAAGCCGAGAGTATGGAGAGACTCTTGTACTCGCCGATGCCGTTCTGATTGCCCGTGACACCGAAGCCCACGCGAAGCTTCAAGTTGTCGAGCCAGCCGGATGCAGCCTGCATGAACGGTTCGTCGGACACTCTCCAAGCCAAAGACACCGACGGAAAAGTGCCCCACTTGTGGTTTTGGCCGAAGCGGCTCGACCCGTCGTGGCGCAGCGTGGCGGTGAGCATGTAGCGGTTTTTCAGATTGTAGTTCACACGCCCGAAGAAGGAAACCAATTTGGCCTCGCCCTTGTAGGAGTAGACATCGCCCTGCCGGTAGTCAGTGCCGGCGGCAAGATTGTTATAGCCGAAGGCGTTGGTGTCGAAGCCGCTGCGGGTGGAACCGAAGCCCTCGTAGGTGTTGTCGAGATAGGAATAGCCACCCATCAGGTTGAGGTGGTGGTCTTTGCCCAGCAGGCGGTCGTAGGTGAGATAGGTCTCCAACTGCTTGTTGGTGTAGTCGCCGTAAGTGCGTTGCGCCCATCCCTTCTCGCTCTGTCCCTCCATGCGGGCGTAGGTGGGCTTGTAGAGGCCGCCCGTGGTGGCATTCTGCTCATAAGAGGTGTTGACCGTGGCCTTCAGTCCCTCGACAAGTTCGAGCTCGGCTTTCAGATAACCCAAGAAACGGTGGCGTTTGTGGTCGTCGGTGCGGTTGCTGTTCAGTTCGACCGGATTTTCGGTATTCGTTCCATTCAATTGTGCATAGGAGCCGTCGGAATTGTAGACCGGGAAAGTGGGCTGCAAGTTGGTCATGCGCTCAAAGATGCGGCTGTCAACGGGATGCCACCGGTCGAAGTTGGCATTGATGCCCTCGTCCAACCGCAGGCGTCCCTGCCAGGCAGTCTGATAGGCTGTCAGCGAACCTGCCAGCCGGTTCATGTTATTGCGCTTGATGACGCCCTGGCTGTTAGTATAGGTAGCCGAGGCACGATAACCATGCCCACCCCGGCTGTTCGAAAAAAGGATGTTGTGGGAATGGGAAACTGCCGTGCGCTCCAGTTCCTTCTGCCAGTCGGTGCTTGCTCCATAGTCGAGAGCATTGGCCACGTGACGGTCGCGCACATAGCCGCGCCACTGGTCGGCCGAAAGCAAGTCCATGTTTTTGGCAGCAGAGGCAAAGGCCACGTAGCCATTATACTGCACGGAGTTCTGCTCCTTTTCGCCCCCGTGGCGGTTGGTGGTCACGATGATGACACCGTTGGCCCCGCGACTACCATAGATAGCAGCGGCCGAGGCGTCTTTCAGAATATCCATGCTGACAATCTCGGAGGGTTGCACCGAGTTGAAATCAACACCCGGAATGCCGTCGACGACCACCAACGGGCCGTTGCTGGCCGAGAGCGATGTGCCGCCACGCAAGCGCAGGCTCGCCCCAGCTTCGGGAGCACCACTGCTCTGCACTACCGACAAGCCGGCCACCTTGCCCTGCAACAGCTGCTCGGTGCTGGTGATGACACCCTTGCGCATGTCTTTCGCGTTGACGGAGGCGATGGATCCGGTGAGATCGCTCTTGCGCATGGTGCCGTAACCGACACCGACAACCACGGTCTCATCCAAAGTCTTGGCATCCTCGACCATTGTGATGTGAAGATTTGAAGCGGCCTTGACACGCTGGGAAAGATAGCCCACGTAGGAGATGTCAAGGGTGGCGCCGTGGCTGCATTCCACGGCAAACTTACCGTCCATATCGGTCACGGCACCGCCCGTGCCGCCCACGACTTTCACCGTGGCCCCGATCAGAGGTTCCTGATTACTGTCTGTCACCGTCCCCGTGGCGGTGATATGCTGCGCCTGCGCCGTCTGACACAAGAACAGGAGCAGCAGCGCTGTGACAACGCTTTGCATCTTGATGGATTGGATGTATTTCATAAGGTTTCGGAATGAACTTGTTTCGTTTTATTCATATCAATTAGGAGAGGGCCGACGGGCTACTTGTCGGGAGTGACCAACGGGATGGTGGTGTCGACAACCACCTGTCCGTTGGCCTTGGCCACGGTCAGATGGAGTTCGGTGGCATCCACACCCTCCAACTCTTTCAGCAAACTGACGGTGGCCTGACGCTTGTCTCGCACACCGGTCATCGTACCCGTGAAAGTCTTCTTGCCCGCCGTGACGGTATAGGTCAGGTCACCCGCCGTGCGCTCATTGTATTCGCGGGTCAGCGTAAGTATGTCTTTGGCACTCACACGGGAGGGGAAAAGGCTGAACACGGGGTCGGGATAAGGTGCCGCCGAACCGGCTTTTTGCAGTTGGTCGCCACTGTTCACACCCCAGGCATAGGCCCCTGTCGCATCGCGGATGACGGCCACCACCAGATAGGTCATGTTTTCCAGTTGGAAGGCTGCCTTAAAATCGGCATCGGCCAACTGTGTGGGATTGGTGCCACCGGCATCATTCGGATTGGAGGCATAGTAGTCTGCCGGAATCCCTACGTTCCAAGCGTAAAGACCGTTGGAGAGCTTTTTCACCTGCACTTTCTTCAGACAGGCAGGCCGCCACACGTCCAAAGACTGTTGGATGGCCCAGTCGTTGAGTCCGGAATGCACGCCAAACTGCACGAAATTGGCATCCTTGGCTATCTCGCCCAGCGTGCGGTCGCCCAGTTTGTACACATCGGGATTGAAAAGCACGGTCAGCGGTTCGTCTAAAGTGAACTTGTCGGTGAATCCGCCCGACTTCCTGCCGGAGTAGAAGCGGAAGCCGTCGCCGGAAGACTTGAAGGCCTGAAACTCCGAACGGGAGTCGGGAGCTGCAAACTCGCTGCTCCACAGGTCGTCGCGCTTGGTCTTGAGCTGTTGCCAGAAGCCCGGCCAGTCGGCATTTTCAAAGGCGGAAACGTCTACTTTGAAATATTCGGTGGGCACCATAGTCTTGCGATAGATGTTATTGCCCAGATATTCCAACTTGGCAAACTCGGAAGAGTTGTCGCCATTACCTGCATCGGGCTCCGACGGCTGCCATGCCCACAGATAGAGGTCGGTGCCCTCGGGGAAACCCACATCGGTGACATCGTAGTAGAAACTCACCTCCTCATCGCCCGTAAACACAGCCGGAACGGTCCAGCACTTGGGGGTTCCGATTTTCTTGCCGGCCATTGCCACCAGCGGAAACAACAGGGCAACCAAGACCGTTGCACCTAACATTTTCTTTCTCATAGTCATTCAGATTAAATTATTCCACTGCCTGCATCAGATTATAGGTATAAGAGACAAACGGCTTTCCGTTGACTTGGCGCGTCAGCCGGAACTCCAGTGCCTGCCCGGCTCCGGGAACCGCTGTCACGGTGAGGGCCTGCGAGCCCCCCTCGCCGTTGAGAATCAGTTGGGCGGCACTGCCGTCCGACTTGGTGAACGGATAGTCGAGTGCCCACGTGCCACTCACCGGCAGCAGCTTGGGAGCGGTGCCTTCTACCTTGAACGTAGCCGGGGCGCCATTGCTGTCGCGGTTCAGATTGATCACAAAGGTGTCGAAGTCGAGCAAGCCGGTGAGCGTCATGGTCTTGGCATTGCTCTCATCTGTCTGCACGACGGAATTCAACACCCACTTTCCACCGATTTTCTCATCGAGACGAATCGGTGCTACATAGCTCCCGTCATCGACAGTGCTGCATGCAGCGAGCCCCATCACGGCTGTCAAAGCCAGTAATAGAGAAATCAAACAGGTTTTCTTTGTCTTCATCATAAAAATGGTATTAACATTATCATCAAGTTTTCCTGATTGCAAAAGTAGGTCAAAAAGGAAAAATGGGAAAATTAAATAAACAATGTATAACAAGAAAAACATCCTTCATTTCACTTCTCTACTGACTATCAGCGAGTTACAAAAGCATGATATTTGGAAATGTATTATCAATATATTGGGCTATCGACAGTCTCTTCAAAGGCTTCCGGGCATCTTCCGGCCCGCCGCACACGCCTTTTCGGACATTCATAACCCAATCGACGGCCCGCCGAAAGAAGCCGACCGACCACCTTGGTTTGCCGGCTGCGGCCGTCTTTATATCGGGCTCAGCTTATGTCTGGCGAGGGATTTCTCCGGAGTGAATGAATTGTCAAACTATTTATTCGTTTTCGGGCTCTCTGCTTGCGATATTCGCGACGAGCACCCCCACTCGGTGCAAATGCGCGAATTTGGCGACATTTCCAAAACGCTGACAGTCAGTCACTTGAATTTTTCCAACACATTTTCAGGCCTGAAAACGGGCCTGAAAGGCCCCAAACGGGCTTGCAAAAGGGCCACAGTTGCGTCGCAACTGTGGCCCTTTCGGCTCCTAACTGTGGCTCTTTCGCAAGCTCGGAGAGCCCGAATGAGAAAATCGGTGGGCTTTTTTGTCTTTTCCTGATTTCACTTGTCAGATTTCATTCTGTTTTACGGTTCAACTTGTCAAAATTATCTCTTCCTTACAGATTTGCTTGACATGACTTTGCT
>ERZ1106969.1830-NODE-1830-length-13139-cov-4.182207_pt1 | contig 13139 bp, 10 predicted proteins | sample MGYA00403685_ERZ1106969 | MGnify/ENA primary metagenome ERZ1106969 (study PRJEB35170, sample SAMEA104062416) | human gut metagenome | biome: human gut; feature: human-associated habitat; material: faeces | place: Denmark | collected 2012-05-18 ... | reverse complement strand
GCCTTTACTCTCTTAAAAGCTCTGTTGAGGTTGTCTCTCTCCAGTATCTTCTCCAAAAGTTCCGGCTGTGCACTGTCCCTTTCCTTCCATATCCGGCGGAAAGAACGGTGCGCTCCCACATACCCTTCACGTTCCGCGCTATCTCTTTGTGAGCAGCTATCTTCGTTTTCTGTACCCAAGGTTCTTTCCTCCTTTCCCGGTTGTACTTAAGACTCCTGTTAATTCGGCCCTTCATCTCTCAACTACTACGGCCTCGGCTGACTTCTGTCCGTTCAGCATTATCTCACGATAATGGTTATCCCTTTCAGGACGTATCGTACAGACCTCCCCGGGTACCACACGTTTCTTTCTCTCCATCCATCTGCCACATTTACCATGCATGATTCCGTGTAGTTATTGGGCTTTAACTTGTATAGCAGTCTTACCCTCATGCATAGCCTGATGTGATTTCTGTTCGTCAGACCAGAGATTTGCCCGCGGGTTAGTATGTTCCCCGTATCCGGCTTCCTTCAGATTCCACCTCACGATGGACACCCTTGCCTTCGGCTATATCCTTCCCACTACCAGGCGGATTCCGGACTTTCACCGGTTAGAAACGTGCGCCGCCGGGCGCACCACCCAAAACAGCCGGTCCGGGAATCCAGGATTCCCGGGCCGGCTGTTTTTAATGGGTAGTTATTTATTGGTGTTCATGACTCCTCATCCTGGCCATGGGCCGCCACCGGACGCACGGAAATCCCATTGATTTCCACATGCTCGCTGATCGTAATGACAATACACGGCCTGCCCTCAATCATACGGTTCTCCACAAGATGGGTCTTATCCGGGGCAACCTTGATGCTCACATCCGGTGTCTTGATTTCAAAGCTTCTGGTATTAACCACATTGGCCGCCACAAAACTGGTTCCCGGCCCGTCCTCCACCTGCGCGTAGCGCTGTTCGAATTCTTCCAGCTTTTCCGGTGTTGCACCGTTTGTCTCTAACAGCTTTTTCACCTGATACTTGTCCAGGGTCAGGGGAATCGGCTCATCCTTGGTTTCCTCCACCAGCTCGGTCAGGTTCTCATGGATATTCTTCACTGTCTCAAAGTCACAGTTTTCTCCCAGTGTCTCCTCCACAAGGGCCTGGAACGTCTCCTTCTGGCTCTTGGCCGACATGGGGATGACGCAGCCTAACAGCTCGTCAATCAGGGTTTCCGGCATCTGCTCCGGATTCTTTGCATAATATAAAAGGCTGTGGAGATCCGTGTTCCTGTCATTAAAGGCAGGGAACAGGAAGCCCTGTTCAGGCGCCTCCACCAGCCAGTCCCGGTTGCGGTTCTCAATGGAATTAGTCAGCGGGTTATAACTCAGACCTGCCTTGGCAAGCTTTACCGGACAGATGGTACACTGGATGAACTCGTACACATATTCCGAGGCGTCAAACATCTCCGTCCCGTCCGTGGCCTTGGCCGGGATATCATAGGCACAGTGTATGAGGATGATATAATAATTCTCACCGTAGTCATAGTTGGCAATGACTTTATCATAGAATTCCTCAAGGATGACATCATCCTTTAACTGGCTGTCCCGCAGTTTCATGAGGAAGTGGTGGGTACCGCCCTCATCCTCCGTATGTAAAGGAAATTCCATATTAATCAGGTTCTTACCCAATGTTCCTGAAAGCGCATTCCTGAAAATGGTAAAATACTTAAAGGCCTCTTCCTCCGGAAGCGAGAGGAATGCCTCCTTAAGCTCTGTCTTCTTATTCTTCTCCGAATCCACATAGCAGCCGCAGATGCGTGTGATGGCGCAGTTGGCCGGGGTAAACAGCTTTTTTATTTCATTGGCTTCTTTCTTATTCATTCCGAATCTCTCCTGTCCCTGCCGCGGTATGGCCATCCACATCCGTACATGGGGCCGCGGCGCATATTGACAGTTTTTATACTAGAACATATCCTTCCATAAGTCAAGTCCTTAACAGTCCAACGTCACAAGGGTCCATCTCTCATTCTGCCACATGACAAAGCATGGCCTCCTGATCCTGAACCGGTAATAAGTTTCAATCAGATTCTGGAATACGCCGAATTTCATCAGGCTCCGGCAAGGTGGATAGATGGTCATATGTATTGGCTCCTTTCAAGGGTTGATATTACATTCTATGCTGCCTGTCCAGGAAATATGCAGACGTTCAAACTCATCTGCCGGAAGCGGTCCTGCAAACACATAACCCTGTACCATGTTGCAGCCAATGGACCTGAGATACTCCACGGTCCCCCAATCCTCTATGCCTTCCGCCACGGTCTTTACCTTCAGCCGTTTTGCCAGGTCCACCAGGCAGGCAATCACGTCCCTTGCCTTTTGTCCTGACATATTGAGGAAAAAGGAACGGTCCAGCTTAATGGAGTCCACGTCAAATTCCTTTAAAAGTCCCAGGGAGGAGAAGCCGGAGCCAAAGTCATCCAGGGAGCAGGCAAAGCCCAGCTCATGCATTCTTTTTATAGCATCCCTGACACGGTTGATCTGATGGCTGTCAAAGAAAATGGACTCCGTCAGTTCAAACTCAATCATGCCCGCCGGAATATGATACTGTTGTGCGATATCGGCAAACTGTTCCAGGAAATCCTCATCCGTAAAATGCTGTCTGGACAGGTTGACGGAAACAGGGACAGCTTCCTTCCCATTCTTCTCCCAGTGGCTTATGAGCCTGCAGACTTCTGTAAACACATAAAGGTCCAATTTACAGATTTTACCATTCCGTTCAAACAGCGGAATAAAGTCAGAGGGATATATGATCCCCCTTTTTGGGTGTATCCAGCGGACCAGGGCCTCAGCCCCTTCCAGGACACGGCTTTCAAGCCCCACCTTTGGCTGGAGGTATACCTGGAAATCATGGTTATCAATGGAACCCGCAAACAGGCCGTTCAATTCCTCCTCCATTTGCAGTTCCGCGGTCAGACTGTCATCATAGAACACACATCCAGGCTTCAGATCCGGATTCCTGCTCTGGGAGGCCAGCCTTGCCCTATCCTGGAGGATGGCAATCTCCTGCCCCGGTTCCTCCACCAGGCAGGCGCCCTGTCTGAATGAAAAGGCATATCCTGGAAGGTCCGCACTGCAAAATGAATTGATGTCCCGGATTATCCCGTCCAACCTGTCCCGTATTTCCTGGTGTCCGCATCCCCTCAGGCACAGGAAAAAGCGGTCCGACTCGCTCCTTGCCATGAATTCACCCTCGTCCAGATGGCGCTCCATTACATGGTAAAGATATGCAAGGACCTGGTTTCCTGCATGGATACCAAAACGATCATTAATCATTTTAAAATGTCTCACATCCATGACTGCAATGGTATATCCGCCTGGTTTCATGCCTGCAGCCAGTTCACGGTACCTAAGTTCAAAAGCAGCCTGGTTGGCGCCGCCTGTCAGCGGATCTTCAAAAGCCAGACGTTCCAACTGCTTCCTGTGGGAATGATAAAACCGGTACATGGCATTTAGGAACAAAAAGAATATCACAATCAGGATACCTATGATAAAAAAGGTCTGCAGGATATACCGTTTTGCACCTCCTGAAATAATATCGGCAGGGATAATGGTCAGCAGGAACCAGTCATTTATATCCAGGCTGTTATAGGACAGGAACAGTTCTTCTTTTGTTACTGCTGAAAACTCCAGGATGCCGTCTTTCCCTTTTTTCATATCATCCTGCATGTTCCTTATATCCCCTGCTGCCTTCTGTTCCTTGCCGCTTCTGAAAATATCATCCAGGCGTAGGAATGGTTTCAGTTCGGACGGCGATATGACGACCTGGCCACGGCTGTCAACAATGCAGCTGAGCATGTCCCCGTTAAAACTCTTAGACGCTATCATGGACTGCATGTTCTTCATGCTGCGCACCCCCACCAGCACCTCGCTTACCGCCCCATCCATACCGTATACAGGAACAGAATAAAAAATACTTTCCCCACCCATGTAACCGGCCCGTACCTCTCCGTTAAAGGACGACCGGACACTGGATATCCCAAAGAAGCTTTTAGGGTCCATATCCTGGGACACTGCTTCTGAGCAGATATATCCCCCCTTCCTGTCCAGCAGGATAAGAGGGTCAAATTCAAGGATTTCCGCCTTGCGGGCCAGGTAATCACGGACAGACGATTCATTTCCATGGATATCCATCCTCATTACGGAATCCGCAACCATGATCAGGCTGCTCATCTTATTTTGGATTGCTTCCCGGATATCCCTTGACAGATTTGTCGTGACATCATCCAAATATGACCTGGTACTGCGGTTCATGGCCATCCGAAGTTCCGATGCATTCCATATGGAAACCCCAAACACAAAAATAAGGATTACTGATAGTAATCCAACCTGTATCCTCCTGATAAGAGGCCTTGATTCCTCCGGCAGGAAATTTCTCTTCTGCTGCATGATTGCATAATCTCCACATCATTCGAATCTGTTTTTATTTTAGTCTACGGCCAACGATTAATCAAGGCAGAATCTGTGCACATTAACATAGAGTACCATCCAATATTATGGAAGATTCCGAAAACATGCTATAATGTCGTATAATAACGGACCGCTACGTGCGGATAACCATCAGATATGCGGAGGATTTATCATTGGAAGAAAAAAGAACTTTATTTGACTATCTGTACCGGAATTTAAAAGAGCAGATCCTGAACGGATACTATACCTGCGGCGAGCAGCTTCCCTCATTAAACGAGCTATGTGAAATCTACCATGTGGGGATACGGACCGCAAAAGATGTAATACGTGCCCTGAAAGAGGAAGGGCTGATTAAGACCGAGGAAAGGAAACCTTCCTATGTAACGTATTGCAGGCTCCGGTGTACCCCGGACACATACCTGATCCAGTCCGTCCTCAAAGACAGGACATCCATACTTCAGGTGTATGGGACCATGGAGTTTCTGCTTCCTGCCATCTTTACCTTTTCCTTGGAGGTATGCAGCAGTGATATGCAGAAACTGTGTTTTGCACATCTGCATAAGGACAGCCGCAAGGATCTTCGGACCAGGTGGAAATCAGCATCCATTTCCCTGCACCGCTTGCTGGACGCGTCCGGCAACCTGCTGTTCCGGGATGTGCTCACCCACCTGGAACTGTACGCACGGATTCCCTTTTTCCTGGAGCAGGAACAGGAGGAGTGTTTTTCCTTTCCCTACACCCAATACGGGAACCCGATGTGGATTGTGGACGCGGCCGGCACCGGAAATCCATCGGCAATCCACCAGCAGTTCCGTTCGATGTACGCTTCACTTACCCGGTCAGTTGAAATGTATCTGGCGGACACATGCTCCCGCCATCCCAGCGCGGCTGAGGAACGGGAAGACATGTTCCATTGGCATATCCAGCCAGGACGCGACCATTATTATATGCAGATCACACGGTCCCTCATTGACCAGATCGGCCTTGGCCTTTATGGGGACGGTGATTTCCTTCCTCCCGAGGCAGTCCTTGCAGAACAGTACAAGGTATCGGTGTCAACAATCCGGAAGGCCATTACCATGCTGAACAAGACGGGCTTCTGCCAGACTTACAATGTAAAGGGCACCCAGGTAACCTTGTTCAATGACAATGCAACCATGCGCTGCATGAAAAATAAAGTATTTAAAAGGGATACCCTGACCTACTTAAGCGGACTCCAGTTCATGGCCATCGCGGTCCGGCCCGCTGCCCTGCTGGCCTTTGAACAGATTGACGCCGGGCGGTTGGAAGAACTGAGGCTTGCCCTTAAGGCTCCCTATGCAATCCCTCTGGACCTTCTTATCCGGTGCGTCATGGAATGCCTCCCCCTGCAGCCATACAGGGCCATACTGAACGAGGTTACCGGCACACTGCGGTGGGGATACTATTATTCCTTCTTCAGCGCCGGAATCCAGGCAGACAATCCCCTGGAACGGATAAGCATGTCTGCCTGCCAGTCCCTGATCCGCGGGGATAAAGAGGCCTTCGCCATCCAGCTGTCCCAGTGTTACTGCCATATCCTGGAATTTGTCCGGGATTTCCTGGCTGACTGCGGGCTGCCGGAAGCAAGGAACTTTGTCACGCCCAGGCCCGAACTGCTGGGGTGGGAAGCCTTTGGTCCGGGACCGTCTGAACCGGGATTGCCGGAATCGGAATTGCCGGAACCAGGATTGCCAGAATAAGATAATCCCCTTGCGGATATGGGATGGAAATGATATAATCACACCAAAACGGCGTGGTATGCGCCGGAAAAACAGGAGGATTCAAATGGATTTTACGTATTACCCAAACCGGATTGCCCTGCTGGACGGCGGCGGCCGGGCCATTGCTGAAATCACATTCCCGGACATAGATGAGGATACTGTGGATATCAACCATACATTTGTGGACGAGTCCCTCAGAGGCCAGGGCATGGCCGGCAAACTGATGGAAGCTGCCGTGAACCAGATCCAGTCCCAGGGCAAGAAGGCTGTGCCCACATGTTCCTATGCCGTAAAATGGTTTGAAAAACATCCGGAATACAACAAACTGGTGAAATAGCCTCCGGGCTATTCCACCAGTTTTCTGTTTTCATGTCCATCTGTACCATTTTTCCTGTTATTTTCCAAAAACAGATTCTTCCTTTATATCCAGCTTCCTGCACCACGCCTTCAGCTTATCCTCATCATAACCGGAAACATGGAAATCATCCAGGGTTTCCTCAATTGCGATATCTGTCTTAATGGTAGCCAGCTGCTTTGAAAGCAATGCCGCTGCTTCGCCGCACAGTTCATCCTCTTCCCCTGTCTTTGTAAGGGCCTTATAGGGCGAGCGGCTGATGCCCAGGCCGGATTTCCAGAAGTCCTGCAGTTCCTTTAAAGACGCCTTATCCTTCTCAGCCTCATGGATAGCCGCATAGATTTCCTCAATGGTGCCGTATTCGCCCAGAAGGATGGGGGCTGCGCTTGCCACGCCCTTTACACCCGGTATGTTGTCAGAGGTATCTCCCTGGATTCCCTTAAGGTCGGTTATCTGGTGAGGCCATACCCCCTCCTCTGCCAGGACATGCCCCGCTGTAAATTCAAAGGTTTTCTCCGGAAGGTTGACGCTTCTTTTGTCCATTCCATAGGGCGCATAATATTTATCATATAGTTCGTCCGCCTTTTCCTGTTTGGACTGTACCATCCATGCCCTTACATTATGCCCATCATCCACAAGCTGCAGATAATCATGGTCCTTGGTCATCACAACCATGGGAATCCGGTCCCGGAACTTCATCACCAGGCTGCCCGCATAATCATCCGCCTCGTACTGGCTGCTGTAAAGCACCCTGAATCCGGCGTCCTCCAGGATCTGTTCCAGAAGCACGAACTGCTGCTTCAAAGGTTCCGGGGTCGCGGACCTGGTTCCCTTGTAATCCGGGTACAGTTCCCTGCGGAACGTATCCCTTGTCTTGTCGAACACGAAGGCCATATGATCCGGCTGCTGCTTCTTAAGCAGGGAGACCACTGCCTTTAACACGCCAAATATCCCATTGGTATAGGTCCCGTCCGCTGCATGCAGTATCTTATCATAATGCTTCTGTTTTTCCTCGTCTGTCTTGGCAAACATGATTTCCCTGGGCAGCACGGCATAATAACAGGTGGACAGCAATGATGAACCATCCACGATTACAAACTTTCTCTCTGACATATGAATTCCTAACCTTCCTTTGCAATCCTTAAATATGATTTTAGTCATTATACCAGACAAGGCGGTCCGAGGGAACGGTCTCATATCCGTCCGCCTGCTCCCCCACCCGCATGATTACATTGCGTATGCCTGCCTGTATAATCATCCTGGCACATACCGGACATGGCTTTGCCCTGTGGACCGAGTTATCCGCAGGGTTTACGCCTGCCAGATACAGGTCCGCTCCCATGGTCTGTTCCCTTGAACAGTTTAACAGCGCATTCTGTTCCGCATGGATGGCCCTGCACATACCGTAGCCCTCCCCCTGGTGCAGGCCAAGCTGAATCCTTGGGCAGGAACCAATGTCGCAACAATTGTCATACCCCCTGGGGGAACCGTTGTATCCGGTTGAGACAACCACATCGTCCTTGACAATCACCGCGCCGTATTTTCGTTTGATACAGGTGCTTCTGTATGCAAATGCCTCAGCCACGTTCAGATATGTGTCGATTTTGGATATCCTCTGTATCCCGTCCGGTTTAACCATGAACCTCTCCTTATGTTCCTGCCTTAAAATTATAAATCGGTCTTATCACTTTTTCTATATCAGCCGTGTCCCCGATATTGTCCACAATATCTTTCATGTCTTTGTAAGCCATGGGACATTCATCCAATGTATCCATATTGACCGACGTTGTATAAATCCCCTTCATCTGCTGTTCAAACTCAGGAACGGTAAATGACTTCTTTGCCTGGGTGCGGCTCATAAGCCGTCCCGCCCCATGGGGAGCGGACTGGTTCCAGTCATCGTTGCCCTTTCCGATGCAGATCAGGCTTCCATCCCTCATGTTGATGGGGATTATCAGCCGTTCACCTTTCCTTGCGGAAACAGCGCCTTTCCTAAGTATCATATGTTCTGTATCAATATAATTATGGATGGTCGTAAACTGGCTGACCACATGAAGCCCCATTCCTGCCACCAGTTCGTCCATCATGGCCTGCCGGTTGTATACCGCAAACTCCTGTACCAGCTTCATGTCATGGATGTACTGCTCAAACAACGCGCCTTCCACGTAGGCCAGCTGTCTGGGGACTGCGGTGCGCACCCCGTTTTTTAATTCCTTTAATGCCTTCTGGATTTCTTTTTCCCTGCCCCGGGCCTTCAGTTCCAGAATCAGCTTCTGCTGGTCCTGCCGGGAATTGCCGTTTAAAGCCCGGTATCCCTCGCCCTGATAATGCTCCGCAACCTCCAAGCCCAGATGCCTGCTGCCGGAATGCACAACCAGATAAACATGCCTCTCATCATCCTGGTCAGCTTCAATAAAATGATTTCCGCCGCCCAGCGTACCCAGGCTTTTCTCAGCCCGGTTCAGGTTAATGTTTTCCCCACAGGCCAGTTCACCCAGCCTGCACCGTTCATAATACCGGTGTGTCTGGGTCCTGATGTTAAAACCTGACGGAATCCGGTCATAGATGAGCCGGTCCAGCTTCTGAAGGTCAATCTGCCGCTCCTTTAGCCGTACCACTTCCATGCCGCAGCCAATGTCAACCCCTACCAGGTTGGGAACTGCCTTGTCCTTGATTGTCATGGTGGTTCCGATGGTGCATCCTGCCCCTGCATGGATATCCGGCATCAGCCGTATCCTGCTTCCCGCCGCAAACTCCTGATCAAGCAGCAGCATGACCTGGTCAACGGATGTGGCGTCCACCACATCCGTGAAGATTTTCGCCTCATTGTATCTGCCTTTCAGTTCAATCACTGGCGCCCTCCTTATGTCCTGCCGGATACATGGTACCGTATTACAGATCAGAATGCCCAGGGATGCCCCTCTGGCAGACAGTCATCACAAAGCAGTTCACCGTCCACCAGCGCGCCGTTGGTCAGTTCCCTGATTGGATCCGGCTTCTCCCTGTCCGTTGTCCATGCCCAGATAACCCAACAGTTCTTGCTTAGTCAGCGGCTCTGCATGGCTTAATATACAGTACCGGCAGTCCATGCGCTCAATGGTCCGTACCAATATCCCCAGCCTGTCCTTGTCCATATAGCCGTCATTATAAAAATCCCCACAGGTTGAATCCCCCAGGAACAATACCTTTTCCTCCGGAATATAAACCAGCACCGTATCCTCTGAATGCGGGGAAATCCCATGGAACATATCCGCTGTCAGACCGCCCAGTTTAAGTGTCATTTTATCAGTAAAGCCAATATCCGAGGGAATTGCCACAATCTCCCTGCCGTCTGCGTATTCCCGTTCCAGGCACGGGTCCTCTTCCTTGAGTGCATCCGCATAAGCGCTGTCCTCCAGCCTTGTCCGCTCCTGCTCAAGCATTTCATTGGTCTTCATATGGGCGGCTGATAAACCGTGGATGTGATGCATCCCAAAAGTATGGTCCCAATGCCAGTGGGTAATGACCGTTATATCAGGCTTCTTCAGATTCGCTTCTGCCAGCGCCCCATAGAATTCGTCCACATGGGCAGCCGAGTTGCCAGCATCTATGGCAAGGCTTATGCAGGAGCCATTAATATACGCCAGCATGGGGCGGTCTGTCTCCGGCTGATGGGGATAATAAAAAATCCGGCTGGTTAACTGTTCCAGCCTCATCTGCCGAACTCCCTGCTGATTACAGAATCATATATCAGCTTTGTCCTGGCATCAAAAAGAACCCATATGATTTCATCCAATGCCCCGTCATGCCCCACCAGGAACTGCTTAACCGCAGCAGCCGCACTTTCCGCGGCCAATTCCACCGGAAAATGATAAATACCTGTTGAAATAGAAGGAAATGCAATCTTTTTAATCCCTTTCTTTACCGCAATATCAAGTGAATTCTGATAACAGGAAGCCAGAAGCCCTGCTTCATTGTGCGTCCCCCCATTCCATACCGGGCCAACCGTATGGATGATATAGGAACAGGGCAGGTCATACGCCTTTGTAAGCTTGGCCTGCCCGGTCCTGCAGCCCCCAAGAAGCCGGCATTCCGCCAAAAGCTCCTTGCCCGCGGCCCGGTGGATGGCCCCATCCACTCCCCCGCCTCCAAGTAAGGACGAATTAGCCGCATTGACAATGGCATCCACACCCTGTATCTTTGTTATATCGCCTAACCTTGTCTGTATCTTTGTTTTCATTCATATCAACCCCCTAATAATGGTTCAGGTTACATTCTGATTAAAAATATCAATTTTACCCTCATAATATTATACCAAAACCATTCCTAATATCAAAGCAAAATATGAAACAAAACAATTCCGGCACCACAAGCAGGGGATTTGGGGATTTTGATATATAATGTTTGGATAAGGAGATAGAAAAATGAGAAAAATATTGTATGTGTTTTGATTCTTTATACTGTCATATACTCTATCAGACAGGATCTGGCTGCCGTATAGGCGAATCTGCTCCAATGCCCAATATTGACTATAGGCCGGTTCAATCCAGCCAAACCCACTTTTCTTTAAAAATCAGGGTCCTGTCCTCAAATTTATGTATGCTGGACAAAATGATATCCCAAAAAAATCCCTGCCAATATCAAACTTAAAGAAAGAATAATTATTATGGTAAATATAGTATGATTTTTATTGGTTTTAGTCGTCACTTCAAGAGTCATTGAGAATATACTAAATGAAAGAATAATAATGCCGCCTAAAACAAGTACCAAGCATACTGCTATATAAAAATTGGCCGAGTTAGCAATCAGGGTTGTTGTACACGTTATAAACGCAATTATTGAAGAAAAAAATGCCAAAAACTCAAGAAAGCGAAGTTTGCTGTCATTCAGTTCCTTGGTAACTTCATTTATTTTATTCTCATAATTTTGAGTTACAATATTTAATCTTTCTGACATTTCGTTAGCTTGCTTATGTAAAACCAAGATGCTTTTTTGAAATTGAGAGTTGTATAGATAATTATTATACTTTATTATACGATTTAACGAATCTTTGTTGTCCCCATTTTCATAGTTTAAAGCCTTAGTTATATAATATGATCCCATATCATACTCACATTTATGAATATATAATCTTCCTAATGTGGCATAATTCTTAGCATATTTTATTTGTGCAGGTTCTGTATTCCAAAGTTCTATGGACTCATTAATTGCATTAATTGCTTCTTGTATAAAACCCTCCCTCTCTTCATCTCCAATAAAATCATGATCTAATCCAGTTGCAATCGTTTCTGCGTAATGATGCAATATAGCTTTATGATGCTCTATTTTCTTTTTAGCTGAATACGCATAAGATATTGCTTTATACATCATATCGCTACTAGAATAACTTAACGCAGTATAGCGATATTTAAAAGACAAAACTATATCGTTTAACGCATAATTAATAAAATAACGAGCATAATTGTCTGCTAATTTTATCATTTCTTCAAACTTATTATTCCTGCGAAAATAGATAGAACAAGAATAATAAGCAGAAAAACGAATGTCTTTATCAATATCAGGATCCTCAATAATCGGTACAAAGTATTCATACAAGTCGTTCAGTTCATATGACATTACTAGATTTCTTAAAAATATTGTATATTCAGGATTATCAGTTTTAGGAGCTGATTTTAATTCTTCAGTAAGTTTAGCGTATATCATCTGGAGTTATTAACCTCTTATTGAAAATTAATCACAATTATGGATTTATCGTCTTCGTGTTCAGTATTAGAGAATTTGTTTGATTCAATTACAAGTTCCTTAGCATTATAAATTTTATATGGTGGTTTTATATTATGCATAAGATAGGATTCCATACCATCAGTGGCCAAAATAATCTGAACATTTTTATCTAATTTAAAGTATCCTGTCTTTACAAATGCAATCGCTTTTTCATCACCATTTATTACTCCATATGCATATGGATGATTGGGATTATTACAAATTTCTTCTCGTATTGCACGCTGAGTAAAATATGGTTTGAATTTCTGTATCAAGTCTGTTTGCTTCTCAGTAAAAATAATAGAGTTATTTTCTGATATCTTTAAACCAATGCAATCCCCGATATACGCATAATAAAAAGTTTCATCAACTATCATGCTAGCTATACCTACTGCACCGGGCATAAAATCAAACTGTTTATCAGTGGTAAATTCCCTTATGTTGTTATTTCCAAATTCTATTGATTTCATTAAGAGATTTTCGATATCCTCATGTGATTGGGAATACCTCATATTATTCTTGATATATTCATAAATGCTGTTAGATATTAGATGTGTGACTTTTTCAGATGGACTCGGATTAGGATATCTGCCTTTAATCATGTCTCTTGTTACTCCATCCAAAATAATATAAATTTTCTTAATTTCATCGATTAGAATATAGTCCTCATTTGGCTTATCTTTCCAAATAGTATTTTTTTGAGTAAATTGAGTAAAATATATATTATTCATTCTTTCATCTCACTACACAATAGATTAGTTTATTAAATATATTCCAGATATATAATATTTATTATAACAAAAATCAATTATTATATCTAGTGTACTGACATGACGATATTTAACCTTACTACCGCCTTTTAAGAGGCGA
>ERZ1106969.1826-NODE-1826-length-13169-cov-98.833003_pt1 | contig 13169 bp, 13 predicted proteins | sample MGYA00403685_ERZ1106969 | MGnify/ENA primary metagenome ERZ1106969 (study PRJEB35170, sample SAMEA104062416) | human gut metagenome | biome: human gut; feature: human-associated habitat; material: faeces | place: Denmark | collected 2012-05-18 ... | reverse complement strand
ACTTTGGAAACGGTAAAACCATAAAACAGACAAGCATAAATAATTATCATTCAACCCATTAAAGTATCAAAACAATGAAAGAAGAAGATTTATCACTTATCAAGCGATATTCCATCATGGAGTATCTCGAAAGGAAGGGTATCAGACCTGTCCGCAGGACACCTGCCTATGCAATGTATCGCTCACCGTTCAGAGAGGAGACACATCCGAGTTTCAAGGTGGACAGGGAAAAGAACCTTTGGATAGACTATGCCGAAGGCAGGGGTGGAAGTATCATCGACCTTTGTATGCGCTTGGAGGGCTACACGTTCTCCGAAGCCATCTGCCGTTTGGGGCAGAACGTTTCTGGAAATACAGCACACAGCTACAGCTCCCCAAAGAGAGAAACATCCATCAGTCCAAATCAAAGAGAAAATGTAACGGCAAGCGGAGCAAGGAGACTGATAGGCATATCAGACACCCTGCCACCGCATTTACAGGAGTATCTCAAAAAGGAACGCCGTATTGATTTGGAAAAGGCAACACCCTTTCTCAAATGTATCAGTTACGAGGTAAGGGGAAGAAGATATGAAGCTATCGGCTTTGCCAATTCTTCGGGTGGCTATGAGCTTCGTGATGATAAGACTTTCAAGGGAACGATTGCTCCTAAAGACATCACCCCTATATTTGAGGACAAGGCACAACCTGTCTGTTTGTTCGAGGGCTTTATGGACTTTCTCTCTTTTCTTTCAATGAAAGGGGAAGTAACCAACCAATGTCTCGTGATGAATTCTGTGAGTAATGTAGCAAGAAGTATTCACTACCTGAACAAAAGAAATATAACCTCTGTTCGTGCTTTTTTTGATAATGACGATGCAGGGTGGAAAGCAGTACAAGAGTTTGCTAAGGCAGAGTTCAAGGTTGAGGATATGTCCCGACATTACATCGGCTTCAAAGACCTCAATGAGTATCATGTCAATCGTGTTCGTGAACAACAGGAAAAGTTGGAGAAAACTCCAAATACAAGCAACAAGATAAAACAAGTCAAATTTAAAATAAGATAGAGGTATGGAAAAGAAAACAGTTAGCAATGAGGAAATGGAAAATACCATCAGGAAATCTTTCTGTATGAGCCAAGCTGAAAGTTCAAGTGAACAAACCGTCGCTGAATTTCGAGCAAAGGGAATGAAAAATATTCAAGAGCAAAAACAACAAGGAACAGAACATGTCATAAAGCATGTTACGCCAGCCGAGCCTGCACAGCATACAGAGCATGCAACCGTTCAAAAACGCATCAGTGCTAAGATGAGAAAAGAGACACTCGACGCATACAAGCAGGCGTTCCTCGTTCCGACAAAGCTAAGTGAGAGAAAGGCGGTTTACCTGAGCAGGGAGACGCAGGAACGTGCCGACTTCATCGTTCGCAGGTTGGGTGACAGGGGTAGCAATCTTTCAAGTTTCGTGGAGAACATCGTGCGCATCCATTTGGGGGAATACGGTGAGGATGTAGAGAAATGGAGAAAACTGTGAACCGCAAGAAAATGGTCGAGGGGTTTCAGAAAAAGGAACACCTCTTTCACTCAAAACCCTCGACCGTTTTTATGATAGTACCGATGACCATTTTCACTGAATACATTGAACGGTGGGGACACCATGAACGCAGTTAGACATGGAATGCATGGCATTCATTTTTAAGCAACAAAACGCTTTATGCGTAAACGGAACGTTAGCTGACATTGCAAGACGTCAGTTTGTACCCACAAACTGCGCTTGCTCCCCTCGTTTTATTGTCGGGGGAGATAAGACCGTAATCACTTCGTTCTCATCGGTCAGTGTTCAGGAATTAAGCAACAAAAAATCATCTAAAATGATTAACTTTCAAAGAAACTTATATGGACAGATATAATAGAAAGACTGCCAAGTGGCAGCAACGAGGTAAGGAAGAAGTGAGGATGAACAAGACGGAGTTCATCAAGGTAAGATGTACAAGAGAGGAAAAGCAGCGTATTAGGTCAAAGGTAGAAAGTACAGGGCGGAAGTTCTCAGACTACTGCCGTGAGATACTCCTTAACGGTGAAGTGGCAGCTGTTCCCAAGATGACCGACAATGAAAGGGAAGCCATCGAACTACTCAGACGAACGGCCTACTTCTTCTCACATATTTCCAATCTTATCAAGGTAAAGGATGATGCGTGGGTACTGATTACCCAAAGTCTTTCTTATCTGGCAAGGGAAGCATTTAAGCGTTTCTTCAATCCAAAATACCGCATTGAGGAAAGGGCTATTAAACTCTTAAATCTGATGGAGAATGATAGGAAAGTGTAAGGCAATAGCGCACGGAAGCACGGCTTTGGATTATATTTTCAGAGAGGGAAAACTCGGTAAAACACTTCTCTTTCATAATCTCTGTGGAACAACACCAAAGGAAATTTACGAGGAAATGAAGATGGTGAACGACTATAACACACGGTGCAGAAACAAATTCCTCCGCATTGAAATCGGTTTTGCACCGAAAGATGAACCAAGATTGAATTTAACCTCTGTCCGTAATCTTGCGTCAAACTTTGCAGGGCGCATGGGGCTTGCCGACCATCAATGGGTAGCGGTTACACACAAAGACACCGACAATATGCATATCCATATCATCGCCAATCGCATTAGTCTGTATGGCAACGTTTATGACACTACCTTTGTGAGCAACAAGGCAGCGAGGGTCGCAGAGGAACTTAGCCGTAAGTACGGCCTGACCATTGCAAAGGAAGTAAAAGCGGAAAGACAACACCAAAAAGCAAAGGCCAATCCTACGAGAGAACAGACCAAGCAACAAATACAGAAGATTTGCTATGCCCTACTTGAAAAATACAAAGGCATAGGCATCACGGGGCACTCCATGTTCCTCTACGACCTTAACAAGAGTGGCATAACTATCGAACGCTTGAAGAATAAGCAGGGCAAAGTATATGGTTTGAAGTTCTCCTACTGTGGCCAGACATTCAAAGCTTCTGAAATCGGCAGAGAGTTCGGGTACCGTTCCTTGCAGAAGAACTTTGAGATAGCCAATAAAGCCGAAACAAAGGAGATGATAACAAAAGCTCACACAATGGCACACGAGACTGCAAAACATAAAACTCACTCAGACACAGGCTATCAACTTGTTCCTCCCAGTCGTTCGTACATACCGCCTACAAAAGCAAACGAAAGTTCATCTATTGCACAAGCCGTAGGAAATGTAGCAAACACCGCCTTGAATGCAGCCGAAGAAATAATTTCGGGAGCAGGTGGACTTATTAATCCACAGACACACGGCGATGATTATGCCGAGACAGCCTGGCAGCACAAACTTAGAAATCAAGCCAAGAAAAAGAAGAAGCGAGGAAGAGGAATATAACAGGCTGCCATAACTATTTAGGGCTTACATTGTTGCTAGCCATTTAAGAGGATAGAAAAACAATAATAAAAAAACGGATGTGATTCATAGAAGAATTATTTTATATTTTGTAAAATGCAAGTGTTTTTGTATATTTGTACTCAATTAAAAATCAAACGTTTAAATCGCGTAAATAATTATGATGAACTATTAACAAAAACTTACAGCTCTCTCTGCTCGGTATAATCCAAATTCTATAAATCTCTTTGAGCGCGAGCGAAGACAATTCAGTGATGCGTATTCATCAGGTGGTGATGTTGTTAAATATGTTAAGCATGCAATGGCAGCTGTAGAACCTGAGTATACAAGCAAAACAAAAGAGGCCGGTGAGGCTGTAAAACAGAAATTAAAAGAAACATTACAAAATGTCTCATATGAATATCAAGGTTCTGTAATGACCGATACTCATATTAAAGGAGCAAGTGATATAGATTTGTTGGTCCTAAGTGAGAAATTTTATAGGACAGAAATAGATAAGGTAAGGACAGAACTTCAACAGCCATGGAAATATGATTTAAATCAGATTAATAGGCTACAAAGTTTTAACTCATCTTTTTCTTTATATCAAGGAAATGGCAATCAAGATTTAACTCAATTAAGAAATGACATTGAAAAAATAATGAAAAACACCTATAAAGAATGTGATGTTAATAATGCTAAAGCAGTAAAAATTACGAATCTGCACTTGCACAGGGATGTTGATATTGTGACATCATCATGGTTTCAATCTTTAGATTATGTGTTGGAAGGAATGCCCAAAGAAATGTGTGGTATCAATATATATAATAAAGACAAGGGATATGCGGAAGGTCCCGATTATCCTTTCTTGAGTATTTCTAGAATAAATTCTCGAAGCTCTGATACCAACGGGCGTTTAAAAAGAATGATTAGATTCTTAAAGAATGTTCGCACGGATTCTGATAATGATATTCCATTGAATAGCTTTGAAATTAATGCCATATGCTATTCTATTCCTATACAAGATTATTATAATGTAGACTTCAAGAGTTTGATTAATATTTTATGGCGTAATATGTATAGTTTATGGCATGATGGAAAAGAGAACCTGCTTAAATCTGTTGTTGGGGATGAGTATGTCTTTTTAGGGAAACGGGATAAAATCAAAGCTCTTAAAGATTTAGAAGATGAAGTTTATAAAATTAATCAAGATTTAGGAAATATATGAAGCCAAGAATTTTTATAGGTTCTTCTACCGAAGGACTTGAAGTGGCAAAGCGCATTAAATCTTTCTTTTCTCCTGACTACGATTGCTTTCTTTGGACAGATGAAATTTTTAAAAATAATAATTCTTTTTTAGAAACCCTTGTTAAGTCTGCAAGCCTATTTGATTTCGGCTTCATGGTATTTTCAGCAGACGATAAAGCTATAGTGAGAGAAAAAGGATTTGACACACCGCGTGATAATATTTTGTTTGAATACGGTCTCTTTCTTGGTAGAGTTGGTTTAGATCGAGCTTTTGTTATAGCTGAAAAAGATGCAAAGATTCCAACAGATATGCTGGGAATAACGCAAACACGCTATGAAGTTACAATAAGAAGAGATGCGAAAAAGGTGGCAACAAATTCTTTAGAAGAGGGATTGATTTTACTAAAAAAGCAAACTGATGAAAACTTGAAATTAGGTCATTTGGGGCTCTTACCTTCAACTGTAATTGCTATTTCCTATTTTGAAGGCTTTGTGAAATTAGCGGCAGAATGGATTGTAACCGAAATGCCTACTACAGAAATTGATGGTAAAATATATACATCTGGTAAGCTTTATATAAAGATGCCAGATACTCTTGATACAGACATAAAAAAAGCGCAATGCTCTTTTATAGAAATCAAGGTCTTAATGAAGCTCAAATGTCTACTAATCATAGAAATTATCCGATACACATAGTTTCAAAACAAGAGGGTGATACTCTGGAGGTCTACGATATGCCTACAATTTTAAGTGGAATTGATAAAGCTATTGATAAGTATTTTAGAGTTGGACATATTGGTAAAACTACCGAACAGCAACTTGCTGAAGATAATGAAATGAATAATTTCAAGCGAGTACTACAGTTATTGATAAATGAAGACTCTTTTTGTCGTGAATGTGTAGAGATTCTGTAAAATATATTTTTATTGAAATACCATATTAAATATATTTCATTAAGAACGCTTATTATTCAAAGCAAATGATTATCTTTGCAAATAGAATAACAAGCGTTCTTTGTTGGTGCTAAAACCTGCGGCTGAAAGCACTTCGCTCGTTTCCAAATCGTTACCTGCTCAATTTGCACAATAAAGTAACTTCTTTATTTTCAATTAGATACATTTTGAGGATTATCTTGCAACGTAACTGTGGCCTTTTTGCAAGCTCCGTTGGACCTTTTTAGGCCCATTTTCGGCTCTCAATGTGTGTCAGTAAAATTCAAACGACTGATTATTAGTGTTTTGGAAATGTCGCCAAAATCGCTTATTTGCGTCCAAGTGGGTTGTCCGTTGCGAATATCGCAAGCAGAGAAGCCGAAAGTGGGAAAATAGTTTAACAATCTATCCTGCCTGTCAGCCTCTCCGCTAAACATCCAAGCATCCGACTGCGTCCCATAAATTCTTTCTGAAAGAAAACGTAGCCCGATGGAGTAAAAGGCTAATAAGAGGCAGTGCAGGGGATGCCTGCAGCCCGCACACGGTCGCGGATGGCATCTAACTCCTGCGGGGAGGCTTTGCGCAGGGCATGGTCGGGCGTTTCGCGGTCGATGGTGTAGATCATCACTTCCATCGGACCTATCTCTCTTACGGCCTCCAACCACGGGGCCACGTATGCATCTCCGGTGTTGTCCACATCAAAGACCGTGCCGTCGGGTAGTGTCGTCGACCCTTTCATAAACATGGTCTGGATAATCAACCGGCCATTGAATTTCTTTAAATCAACAATCAGCCGCTTCACGTCAAACGACGGCTGGGTGGGCCGATCCACCTTATTTATATAGCCGGCATCCACTGTGTCGAGTTTCAAGATGTTGTTGTCCACTCGCATCAGGGCCTCACGCACACTTTCGTGATGCACGAAAGTGCTGTTGCTCAACACGCTCACCTTGGCACGAGGGCAATAGCAGTCGCGCAGCCGGATGGTGTCGTCGATGATTTCCGGGAAGTGCGGATGCGTTGTCGGCTCCCCGTTGCCGGCAAAAGTGAGCACATCGGGGACAGTCCCTTCCTCACGCATCGCTTTGAGTTTGGCCTCAAGAGCGATGGCCACCGCCTTCTGTGTGGGACGCCGGAGGTGCGCAATGTGGTCGCGGTTGAACCCGCATTCGCAGTAGATGCAGTCGAACGTACAGATTTTGCCGTCTTCGGGCATCAGGTTGATGCCCAGCGAGATGCCCAACCGGCGACTGTGTACGGGCCCGAAGATGGGCGACGGATAGATGATGGTGCTCATTGTAAGTTTCTTGTACGCTTGCTTTGTAATGACGCAAAGGTATAAAGAAAACGCGGATAAGCACCTGTCTTTCAGCTTTTTGTTGTTAATACACGTTAAACGGTCGTTTAGTCGGTGTTTTTTTTCTAAATTTGCAGCAATTTTGGTGTATTATATCCTTTAGGGAATGGGAAAGAAACGCAAAAAGGCCGGCGGTCGTACAGGATTGCAGGTCGTTACGCTATGTATCAGCACCGCTATGGTGCTTGTATTGTTGGGATTGGTGGTGATGTCCGTTTTCACGGCCCGCAACCTTTCGTCTGTGGTGAAAGAGAACCTTGTTGTGACGATGGTGTTGGAGCAGGATATGACCAATCCGGAAGCACAGCAGATATGCCGTAAACTGAACGCACGCCCTTATATCAATCATTTGGAATATATCAGCAAGGAACGGGCACTCAAGGAGGGGACGAAAGACCTCGGAGTTGATCCGTTGGAGTTTGCAGGCGTGAATCCGTTCCTTTCTTCCATCGATGTGACCTTGAAGGCCGATTATGCCAACACCGACTCTTTGCGCTGGATCACCAAAGAGTTGGAGGCCTATCCGAAGGTGAGCGAGGTGAACTACCAGCACGATTTGATAGAGCAGGTGAACCGCAATATCGCCAAAATAGGCATTGTATTGCTGGCATTGGCAGTGCTGCTGACTTTCATTTCGTTCTCCCTGATCAGCAATACCGTCCGTTTGGGTATCTATGCCCGTCGGTTCTCCATCCACACCATGAAACTGGTGGGAGCGTCTTGGGGCTTCATCCGCGGGCCGTTTGTGCGTCGGGCCGTCGTCGTCGGGCTGGTAGCCGCTCTGTTGGCCTGTATAGTTTTGGGCGGCACTGTCTACGGACTCTATCACTATGAACCCGAAATTCTGTCCGTGCTCACGTGGGAAGTCATGCTCATCACGGGCGTTTCGGTGTTCCTCTTTGGCATCATCATTACCGCTTTGTGTGCCAACATCTCTGTCAACAAGTTCTTGAAGATGAAGGCCGGCGAACTGTATAAGATTTAATAATGGATAAGAAAAATTTAGCTTTCGGCAAGACCAACTTCATCCTGTTGGCTGTCGGCATGTTGGTTATCATCATCGGTTTTGTGCTGATGGGCGGGCCCGGTTCCACCGAGACCACTTTCAATCCCGATATTTTCAGCACCATGCGCGTCAAGGTGGCTCCGGTGGTGACATTGTTGGGCTTTGTCTCCATCATCTATGCCATTGTTCATAAACCTAAAGACGACGAAGGTAGCAAATGAGCATTCTTGAAACCCTTATCATTGCTATCGTGGAAGGACTCACAGAGTTTCTCCCCGTCTCCTCTACCGGGCACATGATTATAGCCCAAGGGTTGCTCGGCGTGGAGAGCACCCCGTTTGTCAAGGCTTTCACCATCATCATTCAGTTCGGTGCCATCTTGTCGGTGGTGTGCTTGTATTGGAACCGCTTTTTCCGTTTAGACCATTCGCCGGCTCCTCAAGGCAGTTCGGCTTGGGCGCGGCTCATCCATAAGTGGGATTTCTACTGGAAGCTTTTGGTGGCTTTCATGCCCGCTGTTGTCATAGGTCTTATTGGCAAGAAGACCGGTCTGATAGACCGTTTTCTCGAGTCGGTAGAGGTCGTAGCCGTTATGCTTGTAGTCGGTGGCGTGTTCATGCTCTTCTGCGACAGCATCTTCAATAAAGGTAGTGAGGATACAAAAATCACCGAAAAGCGTGCTTTCCGCATCGGTTTGTTCCAGTGTATAGCCATGATTCCGGGTGTTTCCCGGTCAATGGCGACGATTGTAGGGGGCATGGCGCAGAAACTGACCCGCCGCCGTGCAGCCGAGTTTTCGTTCTTTTTGGCTGTTCCTACAATGGCAGCGGCCACGGTGCTGGATGTGTGGGAGGTGTTTTTTAGCGACAGTGCCGACACCAACTGGGCCACGGCCGACAATCTGGCCATGCTCGCCCTGGGCAGTGTGGTGGCTTTTGTCGTGGCTTTGTTGGCCATGAAGTGGTTTGTGGATTTTCTGGCCAAATACGGTTTTAAGGCATTCGGCATCTACCGCATCATCGTTGGCGGTTTCATTCTGATATGGCTCATGACCGGTCACACCCTGTCAATGGTAGGCTGATGAATATCAACAAAGGCGAGATTATCTGCATAGACAAGCCCTATCGCATGTCGAGCTTCGGGGCACTGGCCCATGTCCGTTATCTCATTTCTCAAAAGATGGGAGTCAAGCGTGTGAAGGTGGGACATGCCGGTACGCTCGATCCGCTGGCCACCGGGGTGCTGGTGCTCTGTACGGGCAAGATGACCAAGAACATCGAGCAGCTGCAATATCACACTAAAGAATACACGGCCACCCTGCAACTCGGTGCCACCACGGCTAGCTACGACCGCGAACACACGGTGAATGCCACCTATCCCACGGGCCATATCACTCGCGAACTCATATTGGAGACGCTGCCGCAGTTTGTCGGGGAGATACAGCAAGTGCCACCGTCATACAGTGCCTGTAAGGTGAACGGCGACCGGGCGTATAAGTTGCGGCGCAATGGTAAGGACGTGGAATTGCAACCCAAGACCTTGCAGATAGACGAGATAGAGCTTACCGGCTTCGATGCAGGCACCATGCAGATGAGCATTCGTGTGGTGTGTGGCAAAGGAACTTACATTCGGGCCTTGGCTCGGGACATCGGGCGGGCACTCGGGAGCGGAGCGTTCCTCACCGCCTTGCGCCGCACAAGGGTAGGGGAAGTCCGGGTGGAAAACTGTATTGAGTTTGACCGTTTCCGGGAATGGCTGGACGGTCAGACCTTCGAGAACGATATTTAATAGCGTTAGAATCAACATAAACATAATGAAGCTTTCACAATTCAAGTTCAAACTGTCAGAAGAACAAATAGCTCTCTATCCTCATACGGCCGAGCATGTCATCACCCGGAAGGACGGCACGCAGTCCACTTTCCATGTTACCCGTCGTGAAGAGAGTCGTCTCATGGTTCTCCACAAGAAGTCGGAGAGGATAGATATGTACAAGACCGACGAGACGGGAGAGCCTCTGAAAGATGCTGAAGGGAGACCGCAATATATTCAGTTTCGTGACATCGTAGACTATTTCGGCGATGGTGACACTTTCATTTTCAACGACACGAAAGTGTTCCCCGCCCGTCTGTATGGCACGAAAGAGAAAACCGACGCCAAGATCGAGGTGTTCCTGTTGCGCGAACTGAATGAAGAAATGCGCCTATGGGACGTGCTCGTGGAGCCGGCCCGGAAGATTCGTATCGGCAACAAACTCTTTTTCGACGACACCAGCACCATGGTGGCCGAGGTCATCGACAACACCACAAGCCGCGGACGCACACTCCGCTTCCTCTATGACAGTCCGCACGATGAGTTCAAGCAGAATCTCTATGCCCTCGGTGAGTCGCCGTTGCCCCGTTATATTATCGACAGACGCGAGAGCCACCATGCCACTCCGGAGGATATGGACGACTTCCAGACTGTTTTTGCCAAGAACGAAGGGGCTGTCACGGCTCCGGCCACAGGACTGCATTTCAGCCGCGAACTGTTGAAACGCATGGAAATCTACGGCATCAACTTTGCCTATATCACTCTTCATTGCGGCTTGGGCAACTTCCACGACATCGAGGTGGAAGACCTCACCAAGCACAAGATGGATTCCGAACAGATGAAGATTTCCGCCGAAGCCTGCAAGGTGGTCAACGAAGCCAAGCGGGCCGGAAATCATATTTGTGCCGTGGGCACGAGTGTTGTCAAAGCCACAGAGACGGCTGTAGGCACCGATGGCATGCTCAAAGAGTTCGACGGGTGGACCAACAAGTTCATTTTCCCGCCCTACGACTTTGGATTGGCCGACTGCATGGTAGCCAATTTCTACCATCCTCTGTCCACGCTGCTCATGTCCACAGCGGCTTTTGGTGGCTACGACATGGTGATGGAATGCTACAACAGGGCTGCTGCCGATGGTTATAAGTTCGGTTGTTTCGGAGACTCCTTGCTTATTCTTGACGATTGATGCACACGGTCTATCTGTCTCTCGGTTCTAATATCGGTAACCGCAAGCGTGCCATGCGCGAAGCCATCGAAAAGATAGGGAAGGAGATAGGCCCTGTCATTCGCCAATCCTCCCTCCTCGAAACCGCTCCTTGGGGCTTTGAGTCACCCAATATGTTTCTCAACGCCTGCGTATGTGTGGAGACGGATCTCCCCCCCCGTCGGCTTCTCGATGCCACCCAGCGCATAGAGCGCGACATGGGACGGCTATCGAAATCCACCGATGGCCAATACCACGACCGCATTATCGACATTGACATCCTGCTCTATGATGCCGTGAAGGTCAACGAGCCCGACTTGCAGATTCCCCATCCGCTCATGTATGAGCGCGATTTCGTGATGACTCCTTTGCAGGAGGTGCTGGTGGAGAAATAAAACCGGAACATGCATCGGCCGTAAAGAAGTCTGAACTTCTTTACGGCCGATGCATGTTTAAAGGGCAAGTGCCATAGTCCGCGATGTCGTCGGCCTCCATGCCAATTCCTCTGCCGGGACTCCGGCTCCTATGACGTATATAAAACAAACAGGCCTGCAAATCCAATGTGGATTTGCAGGCCTGTTGTTTTCTTTGCCTTTTCGAGGACTCGTATTATCTACGGAGACCAAGAGCCTTGATGATGGCACGATAGCGCTCTACGTCGCGGTCGTAGAGATAGTCGAGCAGGCGACGGCGCTTACCTACCAGGCGGGTCAGAGAGCGAGTGGTGGCGAAGTCCTTATGGTTCTTCTTCACGTGCTCAGTGAGGTGGGCGATACGGTAGGTGAACAGTGCAATCTGGCTTTCGGCAGAGCCGGTGTCAGTTGCAGTCTTGCCATACTGGCCGAAGATCTCTTCCTTTTTTGCTTTGTCTAAATACATTGCTTGAAAAATGATTAATGTGTTGTCGCATTATACATCCTTTGTGCGCTAACTGCCTTAATCACAACAGCTACGCAACCGAATGCATCGGAGTTTCCGAAAATGCGGTGCAAAGGTAGTCATTTTTCTTCAAAGAGGCGAGTGGCGGGCCTATAAAACTTCACGGGTTTACATAAATTAACCTTACGCCGCAGTCTATTATTCTTTCCCCACCGTCTGCTTATCATTATTTTTTTGTAATTTTGCACCCGAAATTAAAAGCTTTTAAGGTAAATTCAGATGCAAGACATTAGAAACATTGCAGTTATTGCACACGTTGACCACGGAAAGACCACATTGGTTGACAAGATGATGCTCGCCGGAAAACTGTTCCGTGACGGCCAGGATAACAGTGGCGAAGTGCTCGACGCCAACGACTTGGAGCGCGAGCGAGGGATAACGATTCTTTCAAAAAACGTTTCTATCAACTGGAAAGGTACTAAGATAAATATTCTCGACACCCCGGGCCACTCCGACTTCGGCGGTGAGGTGGAGCGTGTGCTCAACATGGCCGACGGCTGCCTGTTGCTCGTCGACGCCTTTGAGGGCCCCATGCCCCAAACCCGCTTCGTGCTTCAGAAGGCATTGCAGCTGGGGTTGAAACCCATTGTGGTGGTGAACAAGGTGGACAAACCCAACTGTCGTCCGGAGGAAGTCTACGAGATGGTGTTCGATTTGATGTTCTCCCTCAATGCCACCGAAGACCAGCTCGACTTCCCTGTAGTGTACGGTTCGGCCAAAAACGGCTGGATGGCAGAAGACTGGAAGACACCTACCGACAACATTGAGTATCTGCTCGACAAGATAGTCGAGGTGATTCCCGCCCCCAAGCAGCTTGAGGGCACGCCCCAGATGCTCATCACGTCGCTCGACTACAGCAACTACACGGGGCGCATCGCCGTGGGCCGCGTGCATCGCGGAACACTGAAAGACGGCATGAATATCACCATCTGCCACCGCGACGGAAGTCAGGAAAAGACCAAGATTAAAGAACTGCACACTTTTGAAGGCATGGGACATGCTAAGACTGCGCAAGTGGAGTCGGGCGACATCTGTGCCGTCATCGGCTTGGAGAAGTTTGAAATCGGCGACACCATTGCCGACTTTGAGAATCCCGAGCCTCTGCCCCCGATAGCCATCGACGAGCCCACGATGAGTATGCTCTTCACCATCAACGACAGTCCGTTCTTCGGTAAGGAAGGCAAGTATTGCACCTCCCGCCACATACAGGAACGCTTGGACAAGGAGTTGGAGAAAAATCTCGCCCTTCGCGTGCGTCCTTTTGAGGACTTCACCGACAAGTGGATTGTCAGTGGGCGCGGTGTGCTCCAT
>ERZ1106969.1819-NODE-1819-length-13230-cov-7.007970_pt1 | contig 13230 bp, 7 predicted proteins | sample MGYA00403685_ERZ1106969 | MGnify/ENA primary metagenome ERZ1106969 (study PRJEB35170, sample SAMEA104062416) | human gut metagenome | biome: human gut; feature: human-associated habitat; material: faeces | place: Denmark | collected 2012-05-18 ... | reverse complement strand
CACCGCCAATTTGAGGTTCTATAATACTATGTTTGAATCCAGGAGCCGCTTCATCTGCTTCTATTCCTGCCATTACCCGGTACATCCATTCCCCAATTGCCCCATACGCATAATGATTGAACGAATTCATATCTGCACTCCACATTGTTCCATCGGGTTTCAACCCATCCCAATGTTCCCATATCGTAGTCGCTCCCATTTTTACCTGATACAGCCAGGATGGAAAATCTTCCTTCAACAGCAATTCATACGCTTCCTTTGTGCATCCATTCTGGCTGAGTGCATGACAAAAATAAGGAGTTCCCACAAATCCGGTAACGAGATGTCCGTTTTCTTTTTCCAGAAGCTTTTTTAGACATGCTGTGATTTTCGATACATATTCTTTTGGAACCAATTGAAAATACAATGCTACGATATGTGCCGTCTGCGTCTGGCTGGTTAAGTTCCCTTGTGCATCAAAAAATGTATTCTGAAACTTCTTCACAATATTCTGATAGAGCGTTTGATATTCTTTTGCCTCTGGTTTTCCTAGGATTTTTGCAATTCTGGCAAATAATCCTGTAGAATATGCGAAATATGCCGTACAGGTCAGATCATTTGGTGTTGCTCCAAAATAACTTCCTTCCTCCGCATCCAATGCAACCCAGTCTCCCAGCTGAAGCTTATAATTCCATATATAATCTTCAGAATGCTTTCTCATAAACTCAATCCATGACCGCATACTGTCATATTGTGTCCTTAATATTTCCTGATCTCCATACATCAGATACAGAGTCCATGGAATAATCACCGCTGCATCTGCCCATGCTGCTGCAGAATGGGGACTCTGACTGAGCAGCCAGTTATCTTCTGTATGTCCTTCTTCAATGTTGGGGATCACATGCGGGACACCTCCCTCTTCCGTCTGATCCAGAGCCAGATCGTGCAGCCACTTTTTATAGAATGTATATGTATTCATCAGATAACATGCTGTCCGGCAGAAAATCTGTGCATCTCCGGTCCATCCAAGTCGTTCATCTCTCTGCGGGCAGTCCGTCGGAACATCCAGGAAATTTCCTTTCATTCCCCATAGGATATTGTGATGCAGCTGATTGAGCAGCGGATTGGATGTCACAAGTGTTCCCTTGGACTCCATATCTGAATGCAGAGTATATGCCGTGAAGTTTTCTGGTTTTGGTGTCCCTGGCCAGGAAATGATCTGCGCATACTGAAATCCCATATATGTAAATCTCGGATGCCAGGTAACTGTTTCTTCTCTTGCAAATGTATATTTCATTTCTGCTCTTGCTTCTCTTAAATTGTCCAGGTACACATTCCCTTTTGCATCCAACACTTCAAAGCATTTTAAATGAATGACATCTCCTGGTTTTCCATGTGCTGTCACATGAATCCTTCCTGCCATATTCTGCCCAAAATCAATCACCTGCTCCCCTTTTGGTGTGTCAAAAATGCGTTTTGCTTCTACTTTATCAATCATTTTCACGCGTGCCCCGCTCTGTGCCCGCATCACACTGACATCAAATGGAACCTGAACCGTATCGTTCCACACGCCTTCCGGGGTGATGCATGTACACCATCCTTCTCTTTCCAGAGACGCATCATAGATTTCTCCATGATAAATCTCAGAAAACAGGATCGGCGAATCGCATCCTTTCCATGTTTCATCTGTGAAAATATCTTCTTCACTTCCATCCTCATAGCGAAGATGGATCTGCATCGCAAATCCCATCTGATTCCCATAATTGTTTCGGCTCTTCGTCAAGCCCATTGCACCTTTGTACCATCCCGGACCAAGCATGCTTCCCGCAATATTGGTTCCTTCTTTTAACAGCGCCTTGACATCATAGGTCTGATAAAGCAGATGTTTTCTGTAGGATGTCCAGCCCGGAGTCATTTCGTCTTCTCCTGCCTGTTCCCCATTTAGGAAAAACTGATACAGTCCCAGGCCTGTCGTAAATGCAATCGCCTCCTGCACTGGTTTTTTTACTTCAAAACAGCCCCTTACATAAGTTCCTTTGGAGCTCTGTTTGTCTTCCTCTGTTGTGTCCACAGAAACAAACGGCGCCCTCCATTCTTCATCCAGGAGTGCTGTGATAAAATATGCCGGTTCACTCCATTTGGATGCTTCTGTCTGATCTTCGACCCTTACCCGCACGAAATACTTCTTTGCGGACTGTAATTTCACTCCCTGTGGCTGCACATGTGCGGACTCCTCCGCGAAAACTACACCACTGTCATACACCGGTTCCTCAAATCCTCTGTTTTCCGAAATCTGAAGCTGATAAGATTTTTGCACAACCTGTCTTCTGCTGCTTTCCATCTCCCAGCCAATCTGGGGCATTCCCGACGCTCCGATCAGAGGGCTTTCATAATCCATATGTATTCTGTTTACTTTTAACATCCCTTCCTGCTCCTCTCTAAAACAAGCTGTATCCTATTTTTTTATTCTGCTGCAGGCTTTTAAAAAATACGCTACCTGCTGATCTGTCACATCTGCATCAATTCCCACACAGGAAACTGACAGTTTTCCATCCTCCACACGCCCTGCTTGTGTCAGTTTTTCTATTTTGCTGCAAATCTCACTTTCTGTATTTTCTCTCAATTCCACGGGACTGAACCGGGCATTCAGCCAAATATCCGGAAATTTTTCCCGAACTGTTTTCAAATCAGACCCTGCCCCGACTTCTGCAAAAGTCAGCCCCCGAATTTTGGCATATCCATCCACAACATGCTCCATCGTTGCTCCGCAGTGATGCACTCCAAAATGCCCAAAATGATCCGCCAGTCTCTGATCCTGTTTCAGCAAAAATTTTTCATATAGTTCGTTTGAGATCATCTCTACAGAACAATTGGAAGTCAGATAACATTCCGGCTGCACCTTCCGCACGATTGCTGTCACTCCTCCGGAAATATCTCCGGAGCATTTGCGTAACTCTTGTCCAACCTCAATGACCAGACCGGTAATTTTTTGGAGAAATTCTTCCACCTCATCCGGAGCCGAATAATATGCCATCAGCACATTCTGTCCCATCAGATCCATTGCAATGTTCTGTATTCCCATCAAATTTATATAAGTTTCCACATGCCCAAATTCTCTCTGGAAATACTCTATCTGCCGCTCTGTTCGATTCCACACTTCACTTTTGGAAAGATCCGGGGTCTGGATTTCCTCCATATCTTCCTCATCCAGATTTCTGCAGAGCACCTGTGGGGAATTATCCTCCTGATATAAAATCTGACAGCCCAAAAGCTCCGAGTACAAATACCCTGCTGCCAGAAGATCTGTTCCAAGCAAGGGGCGCCTTTTCGGATTTTTTTCTCCAATTCCATATTCTCCGAATCGTTCATATAAGGCCTTTCTCATCTTGATGTCGCATTCCATTCTATACCTGGGATCATCAAAAAACTCCTGTGAAAAACAAATTCCTACATTTTTATGCCACCAGGACGGGTGAAACGTAATGTCATATTTCATAACTTCCTCCTCTTTTCTGTTACTATCTTTTTCGCAAAACAGTCTGCTGTACTCAATGTACTATTTCCGGAATAAAAAAGCTAACAAAAATGCCTGCTGCTTAGCACATTTGTTAGCTTTGTTTCTTATCCATTTCCAGAGGTCTTTTTATACTCACTCGGTGTCATATGATACATTTCTTTAAACTGTTTGGAAAAATAGGAAAAATTATAGTACCCCGTATCCATTGCTACCGTTCCGACCGAAAGATTCGTCGTATCAAACAGACGCTTCGCCTCTTTGATCCGAAGCTGATTGATGAATTTATTCAGGGAAATTCCCGTCTCTGCCTTAAAAATATGAGACAGATACGATGGATTAAAATAAAGTGCATTTGCAATATCTTCTCTCTTGAAGTCTTCTGAAAGATGCTCCATTACATAATGCTCTACTTTCTCCATCACTTCAAAATTTCGTTTTTCGTTCTTTTTTAGTTCCTGAAAATACCTGTTCTGTATCTTTTGCGCCCAGTCTCTCAATTCGTCCAAACTTCGGTATACGTTTCTTTCTGAATTTGAAAATCCGTTTAAGACCCCCTCCAGAGAATTTCTGCGGGATGCTGTGGCAAAACTATACCACAGTCCCATATAAAGTTCTCTTAAATTTTTTCTGGCTGTCAGCTTGTTCCGTTCCAGTACTTCGAACAAACTCTTAACCTGTTCCGAAAATTCTGCTTCTTTTCCTCTCTCCAGCATCGGGATCCAATCCACAACCTGAGGAAACTGCTCTACGGTATCTCCTGTATGTTCCTCTCCTTCCGGGTAAAGACTAGTGTTTGACTTTACAAACCGATCTGCACGGATCAGCAAAGACTCACATACTGCCGGTATTTCGTATATTGTAACTGCTCTGCCTGGATACATACGAAACGCAAACTGCTGGCAGCCGATCATTGTTCTTATCTTTTCTTCTATCTGCTGCACATCTTCCTTTGAGCACTCTTTACAGACAAAAAACAGCAGCATCTCCTCCCAGACAATCCCCGTTGTTCTTGCAAAAACCCCAGTCTGATCCATCTGCATCTGCTGCAGCACATTTCTGCAGTATTCCTCCATTTCCATCATTCCAGGTTCTGTTTCTGCAGCCATCAGAATCGGGGTCACCTTTTCTTCCCGCGCCTCTGGGAGCATCGCATATTTCCTCAGTTCTTTATTTTGCTTTGAGTACGCAAAATTTCTTCCTTCCAAAATATCTACCCAGAATTTTTCAATCAACAGAGGGACTGCCATACGCAGACTCTCCAATTTTTCTTCCGTATTTTCTTCTTCCTGTATCTTTTCAATACACTGTCTCACCCGTTGCTTTAGCTCCTCATGCACTACTGGTTTTAGCAGATAATCTTCTGCCTGATAATGAAGTGCGGAAGCTGCATAGTCAAATCTGGCATACGCTGTCAAAAGCAGGACTTTTGTCTTTGGAACATGCTCGGAAATCCAGGCAAGCAACTTCAGTCCACTCTCGTCTGGCATCTCAATATCCGAAATCACCACATCGATGTGCTCTCTCTCCAAAATGGCTCTTGCTTCTTTTACATTGCAGACCCCATATACTTTTGTGATTCCAATCTCTTTCCATGAAATGCCTTCTGTGATCCCCCGCACAGCAAAGATCTCATCATCTACCATCAGCAGGCTATACTCTCTCATTCCTGTTTTCCCCTTTTTTGTAGTTTTCTCCATCGAACTGTCTTCCAAATTCCCTTTTTTCATTCGGCAGAATCAAACAGACTCTTGCACCGCCCTGCGGTCGATTTTCCAGACAAATCCTGCAGTCACCTCCATACCAGAGCCGCAGCCTCCAGATTGTATTTTTAATTCCGATATGCCGATGAAATTCTTTCGGATACTCCGGTGTATCATAACATGTTAAATACTCTTCATCAAACCCCACGCCACTGTCACTGATCTCTACCTCAAAATACTGCGTTGGATTCTCTCGCCAGGGATGCACACAAATTTCAATCAGAAATGCCTGATCCCGTTTTTTAAATCCATGTATGATGCAGTTTTCCACGAAAGTCTGTATGGTAATCATCGGAATATAATAATGATTGTTTTGGGGTTCCACCTTTATGTGATACATCAGATTTTCTCCAAACCGCATTTGATTGATTTTGAGATAATTTTCCGTATATTGAATCTCTTTGTTCAACTCTGTCAGATGCTGTTCTGACTCCTGAATGTATTTGAAATGATTGGACAGATAAATCACCAGCTGTTGTACATTTGCATTTTCATTCAACACCGACATATTATAAAGAATATTGAGTGTGTTAATATAAAAATGCGGATTGATCTGCATCTGAAGATATCGATATTCTGCTTTTTGTAATTGTATTTTTTTATCGTATGTATCAATTTTCAGATTGTGTATATGTTCTACCATATCATTGAATCCATGGACAATGCTGGAAAATTCCCCTTTCCACTCTTCTTCGATCCGTATGTCCCAATTTCCGCCTCCCACCTGTTTCATTGCAGTTTCCAGTACTTGAATCGGTTTCACGACCGCTTTTCGCAGCATCCCAATGTACAATAACGCCACTGCAAGAATGAACACCGGCATGATATATTGAATTTTCTTCATCACATACAAAGGCTCTAAAATTGCCTTTTTAGAAATCTGAAGGCGAATCTGTAAGGGCGCATGTCTGGATTTTTCTGAAATCACCAGATATTCGCCATTTTCGTTTTGACTGATCTTATTTGCTTCCTCATTCGTCATAAGCTGTATATTGGAATGCTCTTCCAATGTATTTAATTCCGGCATCAAACAAGAATCTTTAAAAATGACTCCGATATAAATATTACTTTTCACATATATTGTTTTATAGATCAGTATTCTGTCCGCTTCTTTCTGCACTTCCCAGGAAGATTTGGAAGTTCCGAACTTTTTCACATGTGCAGCGAGAACTTTTTGGGAAAGTTTTTCTCCAAGTTCTGATTCTGTCGTAATGATCCTTTTCCGGGCAGAATCGTAAATGAACAAAGCATCTGCCGGAGACGCTGAAACAAGATCCCGGCGCAAATGATTTCTCAATGCTTGAAGCGTCAGAATATATTCTGTTTCATCACCATAACTCCAGGAAATCTCAGACGATGCTCTGAATTTTACTTTATCCAGATAATTGTCTACTTCCTGAAGCCGGGAATCAATCTGTCGGATACAACTATCGAGCAACGTCTGATTCGATCTGCTTACTTCTTTTTGAATCACACTCTGGCTATATGCTGTCACCCCAAACAAAACTGTTGTCAGCGGGATCATAACGATTAAAAATGCAATTAAGATTTTTTTTGTCAGCGTATAATTTTCTATTTTTTTCCAGATTTTATTTCTCAATTTCATGCTCCTCACTGCAACAGATTTTACTCACGTTCAAACATAGGGATAGGGAACGCTGTGGTCTCCCATTCCATCGCTCCCTATACATGTTTCACTTTATTGATACAGCCAATCTAGTTTATCCAGACTGTTGTCTGACAAACCTGCATTCCGCACTTTGATCGGGGCATCTATCGGAACAATTCCGACAATTGTATACCCTCCCGTTCCCATGTAGATTTCATGAATTCCCTTCTCATAACGGAATGCATGAACATTGACCAGCGGACATCCTTCTGCATAAATTGCTGAACCGTATACAACAGTCAGGCCACCTCTGTCATCTGCATGAGTGTTCGTCTCCAAATCTGGAACCTGAAGCCATTCTACACCTTTTGCATTCATATAGCCGACCAGAATCAGGCTGTCCTCTTTTAACTCAACTTTTACGGTGACACCGCTTTCTATCGCCTCTCCCAATCCAAACCGGATTCCGGTCAATCCGGTTACTTCCTGAGCTACATTTTGAATCGGCGATTCATAATCGGTAAACACACTTGCTCCTTTTTCTATTATATATGTTTCGCAATGATCCGACAATAAGTGAAATTCACTATTTTTCAGAGATTCTATCTGCTCATCCTCTGGTTCCTCTTTCGGGAAAATGCCTTGTTTCATCTCTTCTACATGTCGGACGAATGCCTGGTACTCTTTTTCATATTCTGGCAGACACTGACTCCAGTGTCCATACGTCTCCCCATTTGGAAATGGAATTTTTCTCTGCGGGGTCTGCATACTGTTCGCATACAGATACGTCTTGTCTGTAAGTTCCGCCAAACATCTGTAAATATCCAGACTTTCCTTCAAGTCTTCTGCTGCATCTTCAAGAATCGACACATCCCCTTTTAATTCTTCGTTCATTGTATATTTATACATCAAAACTTTTACTGCTGCATCTACTTTTTTCGCATAAACTTCACAAATCATACGAATTGCTTCTATATCCGTAATATAACGTTCAAATTCTTCCAAATTACAGGTAACCGCATCTTTCGCCTGACAGATCTCCCGTACTGCTTCCGCCGAAAATCTCAGAACGTCTCCTGTCATATCTACAGGAGTTTCTCCAAAATGTCGTTCCCCTTTTAATTCTTTCTGTACATATTCGTCCGGCTGCTCTCCCGGAGTGGATACAGATTTCCACAATTCGTAATTCGGGCGGTATTTTTTTACATTGGTCAGCTGGCTCATTGTCATTCCAAGAGACATCGTCTGACGATTTCCCTCTGTAATTCCGATCCGCCTTAAAATACGAGGCGCACATTCCCCGATGCTCTCCAGCGCATTGAAAATATGCTCCGCCGCTTCTCTGCCACACCCAAAAAATGCATCCAGCTCTCCGATCCAGTATTCCCGTTCTGTCTTTTCCTCATAATCCGGATTCCATGCATAACGCATCCATGCTTTGTACCACATCCAGTCTCGATCCACCTGCTTAATACGTGGGTTCGCCTTATCTGCAGCATATGGCCAGTCCCAGAAAAACAGCGGATACAGATGCAGTCCATTGGTTCCCAAACGATGCAGTCCAGCCTGCATACACTTTTGAATAAATCCAGGCGCTGCAAACCGGAATGGTTCCAAATTTGCCAGAACATGAACATTCATAATATGGGTCTGACCATGGACGGTCATTTCTCTGTGCTTTTTCTGCCAGTTTCCAACCGGATAATAAGAAGTCAGACTCTCTCCATTAAACTTCCACTGTGTATACAGATTTGAATATTCTTTTACCGCCTTATGCATGATCTCTTCTGCTTTGCAATCATGTCCTCTTAAGATCAGCGGAGGGATTTCTTTTAGATCAGCCTGCCGTATGCCTTCGTTAACCGCTGGAATAATCGTCTTTAAGAACCAGTCTTCCTTGTTCTGATCTCCTCTGAGCGCCTCTCCCAGACATACCATAAGACCAATGTGAGGAAAACTTTTGATAAACTCAATGATCGATTGATATGTATAATCTGCCACCAGAGGGTTGATGGAACTCTGCAGAAGTTCCAAATGGTGCTTCTCGGCAAACGGAAGCGGGATATGAATGCTGTAGAATTTTAATACCACCCAGATTCCCCTTCTGTCTGCTTCTTTTGTCAGCCATTCGAATACTTCCCTGTTTTTCTGAAATTCTTCTTCCGTCACTTCCAATGCTTCTGGATACCCCGGAACTTTTACAAAAGACGAAAATGGATGTCCACTCCAGATATACAAAACATTGCACCGATCTTCCAACATCATATCCAGATATTCCTGCCATAGTGCCTTATCGTAGAACCACGGGAACCGATCCGGAGTCACCGGGTACTCATATGTCAGACGCGGTGGTTCCAGTTTTGTTTTCTGAAGCCCGATAACCGGTCCTCTTAATTTATAAACCGGTGCATCCTGAAATGCCAGCACTTCCGGGATCTTTCCTTCTTTTCGGATTCTCTCTGCCAGTTCCAGACATCCGTACAGTGCTCCGGTTGCGTCACCCCCTGAAACAAGGCATAATTTGGGTGCGATCACATTCAGATAAAAGCCTTCTTCTTTTGGAATTTCTCTGTGATAGATCAGCAGCCCTCTTTCTTCCAGATCGATCAAATACGCAGATTCTTCTCTGCTGCCCACATAGATCTTAACACCTTCCATCTCTCGATAATCATTCCCGGGTTCCTCTGCCACACTGGAAATTCCATATCCTGCTTCCTTTAACGCTTTTTCAATATAAGAAATTCCCAGCTGTATTCGATTGTTTTCCTTCAATGGCTGTATGATCACTGCCTTTTTCATTTTCTTTTCCTCCATCTAACATTCAAATGTTCCCTTTACATCTTTCCAATGCTTTTCTGCATAATCCATCAATTTTTTTGCATCTTCCATAGGCATTGGATTAAAATAAAGCAGCATACTGTGAGAACCATATCTTTGAACCAGCCGATCCACATTGCGGATCCAGTCATCCACATTTCCTGTATACACCTTGATCCACAAAGATTTTCCTGCCCGTCTTGCCTTATCATAAATTTCATACCAGTCTTCCAGCGTTCCATCCGGGCCATGATCCCCACTGGTCCACTGTAATGCATCAATTTCTTCAATTTCCATCAATGCATCTACATGTTTGATTGCGTCCGGTCCATCCAGATGATACAGAACATTGTCCAGCTTTTGAGCCTGTTGTCTCAAGGAATCTACAATAAATTCCCGATATTGTGTCGGTGACATCATCGCAGAGAAATCACATTGCAGCTTGGCAGTTTTTCCTTCTCCCCAAATCTGAAATACCGTATAACAAGAAGAATCATCTTTTGAGTCTTTCACCAATTCATAAAATCTGTCATAATATTCAAAATAAACATCCGTCACTTCCTGTATTCGCTTTTCCATCTCCTCCGGCTCATCGATCAGATCAAAAATCGTATTCTGGGCACCTCGCAGAGAAGCAAGAATATCGACATTTTCCATCAGGTCCGGGATCGCAACATAAAAATCATCCCCTGCCAGTTCCCGGCATCTTTGTACAACTTCCATATGCTTTTTAAACCATGCGTTTTCCGGGTCAAATTTCAATGTTCCCTCTTCTTCCCAATCTTCCACACATTCTGTAAACCAGACGGTACGATCCTGAAATTCTATATCAGATCCCAAATATGCAGCGATTGATCCCGGTCCAAAATCAGCACTCATATTCGGAAAACTTTCTCCCAAAAATTCATGATTCTCACACCAGTGACGATAGCTTGCAACCATACGTTCCGGATTCATGTATTTATCGTCCATATCCTTTGACTTCAATTCCTCCGGAAGTGGCTCTGCATCTTCTTTTTCTGCAACAACGATCATCAGCGGCCGTCCTGTATTCTGATGTTTCCAGTAATTTCTGAATTTTTCTTTCGTCTCTTCCCAATTTTTCTTATACTTCATTTCTCACCCTCCTGCATTTTGTCGGTTTTTCAATTTTCTTTGATTTTACTAAACACAATTTGAAAAATCTACTCGATTTGAGAAGTGGTGTCTTTTCTGTTACTCTTCTAACAAATATGTTATTGTTTCACTTTTCCTTATAGTAGACTAATAAAAGAAAACAGATATTGGAGGTGTATATCATGTCATCTTCTACCCGTACCTTTTTTACTGGAAAACAGCTATGGGCACTGATTCTTCCACTGATCATCGAACAATTTCTTGGCATTTTTGTAGGAATGGCGGACACCATGATGGTGGCAAACGCAGGCGAAGCTGCCGTTTCCGGAGTATCACTTGTGGATTCACTCAATGTGTTGCTTGTTGTCGTTTTTGTGGCGCTTACCACTGGAGGATCCGTCATTATTTCACAGAATCTTGGCGCCCGAAATTATTCGGATGCCCTTAAAAGTTCACAACAGCTTTTATTGTCAACCGTATCCATCTCTCTGGTTATGACAATTATTGCTTTCATTGGAAATGAATGGCTTTTGCATCTCATCTTCGGTAACGTTGCTCCTGATGTTATGAAAAATGCAAGAATCTATTTTTTTATCCTTGCTTTTTCTTATCCATTTCTTGCAATCTACAATTCCTGTGCAGCAATTTTCCGTGCTATGGGAAATTCTAAAATTTCCATGACCGCATCTCTTGTCATGAATCTTTTGAATGTCTGTGGAAATGCATGGATGGTTTTTTACTTTCATATGGGAGCTGCCGGGGTTGCGCTTTCCTCACTGGCTGCACGTATTTTTGCCGCAGTCTTTCTGCTTTTCATCCTTCGTCAGCCAGGACACCTCATCTCTGTGCGGACTTATTCGATCCATTTTGATACTTCGATCATCCGAAAGCTGTTATATATCGGTGTTCCCAGCAGTATCGAGACAAGCATTTTTCAGATTGGCAAATTATTGGTACTGAGTATTGTCGCCGGATTTGGAACAAGTGCTACCACTGCAAATGCAGTTTCCAATTCTCTGTCCCAATTTGCATTGATTCCCGCTGCTGCGATCGGAACCGCCATGATTACCATTTCCGGACAATGTATTGGTGCAAATGCTTATGACTCCGCTGTTTCCTACACAAAGAAACTGCTGCTTTTGTCCCACGGCATTCTGGCAGTCACAAACCTTATCATGTTTTTTGCCTGCCCGTATCTTCTGCCTCTTTACAGCCTGACACCGGAAACTTTAAAAACAGCTGTTCTACTGATCCGAATCCACAGCATCGGAGCCATCTTTTTGTATCCGGAATCTTTTATGCTCACCAATACACTCCGTGCAGCTGCAGATGTGAAGTATCCTATGATCGTCTCCATTCTTTCTATGTGGATCTGGCGTGTTGGCTTCAGCTATATTCTTGGAATCTATTTCCACATGGGCGTATCGGGTGTCTGGATCGCAATGCTTTCCGACTGGCTGTGCCGTGGCATTTGTTTCAGCCTGCGTTTCCGATCCGGTGTCTGGAAAACAAAAAATAAATCTTTATTGGAGGGTATTTAAATGTATACGATGTCTTATTTTTTTGATCAGGATCAAACTCTGCGTATCGCAAAAGGAGACGATCTGTTCCATTTTCAGGACTGCAATCAGAACGAGCCGGTTCTGGATCTTCGGCCATTTGGAAAAATCATCCGGGATCCTTACATTCTGAAAGATCAACAGGGAATCTATCGGCTGTTTTTTACGGATAACTGGTACAGCAACACCCTGGGGTACACAACCTCTTTGGATCTGCTTCACTGGGAACCCGTAAAACATTTGAAAGTCATGGGGGACAATGACGATGTCTGCAACTGCTGGGCACCGGAACTTTGTTTTGATCACAGACGGAATGCCTGGATGTTGTTCTGGTCCACCAGCTTTTATTCCCTGAATACAGACAAACGGATCTCCAACCGGATCTGGTATTGTCATACAGAAGATTTTGAGACTTACACACCAGCACAAAAATTATTTGATCCTGGATATCAGGTGATTGATGCCTCCATCCACTATTATAAAGGCTTCTACTATATGGCGTTTAAAGATGAACGTGGACACAACGCCCCTGGTACTCACTATGCTGCCATCCGGACTGCACGTTCCCGTGATATCACCGGACCTTACGAAAACATCTCGCCTTTATTGACTTCATTTCGAACAGAAGGCCCCTTCCTGATTGAAGAAGACGAATGGATGTACATGTTTTATGATTCCTTCGGAGATGCCAGCTACAAGGGAATGCGGACAAAAGATTTTTTGCATTGGGAAGATGTCAGCCAAGATATGCAGTTTCCAAGTATGTGCAAACATTTATGTATTTTCCAGGACTAAAAATAGGAAAAAGAGGCACTTTTTGAGGTGACCCCTCAAAGTTAGACTTTCACGAGACGACTTCGGTCGTCTCGTTTT
>ERZ1106969.1818-NODE-1818-length-13233-cov-62.675672_pt1 | contig 13233 bp, 11 predicted proteins | sample MGYA00403685_ERZ1106969 | MGnify/ENA primary metagenome ERZ1106969 (study PRJEB35170, sample SAMEA104062416) | human gut metagenome | biome: human gut; feature: human-associated habitat; material: faeces | place: Denmark | collected 2012-05-18 ... | reverse complement strand
CCGTCGTATTCGACGGCAACGAGGGAAAGGGCATCGGCAAGGCACTCGTAAAAGCAGCCGTAGCCTACGCCGAAGCGCATCAGCTCACCGTCAATCCAGTCTGCACCTTTGCCAAGGCCGTTATCGACCGACAAAACGGTAAGGAAGTGCCCCCACCCTCTTGCGGACTGAGAAGAAAATAAATATTTTTTCGCTACCAACTTATAAACTCGACGCTCCAAACACAGGATAAACCATAATTATTCGAGGATTTTATTTATTTTCCGTACTTTTGTCCTGCAAACCCAAACTATCCACTCAGGATGAAAAAGATCGCGACACTACTCTTTTCGGCATGCGTGGCCATGAGCGCCACCGCACAGTCTAAAGCCCGAACAGCAAATTACTTTCCGCAAGGTAACGCTTTTGTTTGTGTCAACGGCAACAACCGCTATTCGCGCGCACTTTACGGAAGCAACCGAAGCGAATGGCGCCTCGAGACCAGCGATGTCCCCATTTTTGCTACCTACAAGAAGGACGCTTGCCGAAACATCCGCTTCCAGGTGTTGGCAAGCGATGGAATCTTTGCCCTTGACTCAACCAGCTATTGCATGGCGGGCTACGTTGGTGGACGGCGTGATTACACCATTCGCGATCCACGCTTGGGGAATGGAACACTACGGATGGCCGTTGTAGCTTTCCCCGACCGGGAAGGTGCCATTTGGCGCCTCGTTGGCGACAGCCTTGATGGCATACACGTAGGATGCTTGGTGGGTAACGTTACCGGAAAGAAATTCCACCGATGCGGCGATCTCGGTACCATCGACCAGCCGGAAACAAGTTTCGCCCAACGGCAGGGCGAGAAGCCTTTGGCCACGACATCAGGACTACTGCCAACTGAAGGCCGCGAACTATATTTCGTCTTCGAAAGCGACACTCTTTTTTGCGGTACGGGCAATGAACTGGCAGCCCTATTTGCCTCTTCTGACAGCTACCGTGAACATCTTGCAGGTTCAATCGTCTTTACGACTCCCGATCCATACATCAATCCCATAGGCAGTGCATTGACCATCGCCGCCGATGGGGCATGGGACGGAAAAGTGTGGCTGCACGGTGCGGTAGGATGGCGGATGCCGCTGCCCGGATGGCGCGCAGCTTATATGGGCGACTTTCTTGGAATGCCACAACGGCAGCGCACCCACTTCGACGCATATGCCAAGAGTCAGGTGACCGGCGTGCCCGTTACGTTACCCCATCTCATGGACTCTGCCAACAACCTTGCCCGCGGCACATACCGATGGGGAACACCGATGTATAGCAACGGTTACATCTGTCGCAGCCCGGAGAACAATCGCCAGTTCCACCACTACGACATGAACCTCAACTACATTGACGAGCTTCTGTGGCATTTCCAGTTCGATGCCGACACTGCCTACATGAGGAAGATGTGGCCTGTGATTCGGCGACACTTAGCGTGGGAGAAAAACACATGGGATCCCGACAACGATGCCCTCTACGATGCCTACTGCTGCATTTGGGCCAGCGACGCACTGCAATACAACAGCGGAGCAGTCACGCACGCTTCGGCCTACAACTACCGCGGAAATCTTCTTGCCGCACGCATTGCAGAGATCATAGGTGAGGATCCACAGCCCTACAGTGTCGAAGCCTCACACATTCTCAACGCCATGAACGCCCGATTGTGGCTAAGCGACGAAGGCCATTGGGCCGAATTTCAAGACTTCATGGGGCTGAAACGCATTCATAATGATGCCGCCTTGTGGTCAATATACACACCCATAGATTGCGGGGCTTGCAGCCCGGGGCAGGCGTATGAGGCTACAAAATATGTCGATACACGGATACCGCATATCCGTTTCTCACTCGGCAACGAGCAATTTTCCACAATCTCCACCTCAGACTGGGCACCTTACGAGTGGAGCATCAACAACGTGGCCATGGCCGAAGTGAGCCACATGGCACTCGCCTATTTCCAGGCTGGAAGACCCGACGCCGGCTTCAAGCTGCTGAAGAGCAACTTGATAGATTTCATGTATATGGGCACCAGCCCTGCTAACTTCGGGCAGATCTCCAAGTATGACGCTAATCTCGGTGAGGCCTACCGCGACTTCTCCGATGTCACTGGCATAACATCGCGAGCACTGATAGAAGGTCTGTTCGGCATAACGCCTCAGGCCCTCGACGGGCTATGCATCATACGCCCCGGATTCCCTGCCGACTGGGACAGCGCATCGGTGAAGACCCCATACATAGAATACTCTTTTCGGCGTTCCGGCAGCAAAGAGTATTATAAGGTAATACAAAATTTCACCCGTCCGCTGCAAATAGTTATACGGCAGAACACCGGTAACGGACACTATAAAGACACGGCCTTCAGTTCCGACAGCGTGCAGACCATTGTACTGGACACGGTCGGATTCCATGAGGAACCTTCACCCGAGTACGTCATGACGGAAAAAGCTGAAGGCACAGCACTTGACGAGGTGATCACTGAATGCTGCAACCCCGTCAACATCTCAAAGTTCTTCAATTCCGAAGTCACCGACATCTTCAAGAACAAATACCTCTCGCCACGCTCACCATACACTACCCTCGCCCTTCCCACTCAAGGCATCGGTGACTGGTGTTCGACGAAAAAACAGCCGACATCAATGATTGCGCCCTCCGAGCCATAGCTGCTGGCGGAACAGTTACGATAGCGGGAGTACCCTTCAGTACACCGAGCAAGGGGAAAAACATCGTCTACACCAGCATTTGGGACAACTATCCCGACAGCATTGAGATTCCGCTTTGTGGACGGGCATCGCACGTTTACCTGCTCATGGCTGGCTCAACGAATCCTATGCAAAGCCATTTCGAGAACGGAGTGGTAAGGATAACCTACAGTGACGGCAATTCAGAGACGCTCAGCCTGCGTAACCCTTCCAACTGGTGTCCCATAGAGCAGGACTACGACGACGGTTCTCCGGCATTCACGCTGCCCAAACCACGCCCTTGGCGCATAGGATTGAAAACCGGGAAGGTGAGCAGAACACTATCCGAGTCACTGGCTGTCAGGCGCGCCAGGAACATCTCAGACTCTCCAACATCGAAAGTCCCACCGCTGACAATCGACGGCGGAGCTGCCGAAGTGCTCGAGGTGAGGCTCAATCCTAGAAAGAAACTGCGTAAAATGACTCTGAGAACGACTGCCAACGATGTTGTCATAGGACTGATGGCTATAACGGTCCAGACTCCCCAATGAGTAAACTCAAGACGACATCATCCCCGGTGACCTGCCGTATGCTTGGGGAATTCCATCATATAGACGGACACCGATTTGAGAAGCAATATTAAGGAGATTCTCTGCAGCTACAGGAATTGGAGCCAATTTACACATCATTTGTACCCTACTAAAACAAAAACAGCTGATAATCAATCGATCATCAACTATTCTTTGTAGCGGGAGGGGGGGCACGATCCCTCGACCTCCGGATTATGAATCAGGCACAATTAATTTTTATGATTTTTTAGTTTTCAAATATTTGCTGATTATCAGCGATTTAGTAACTTTGCAATAGTTAATGACAGTAAGAAATATCCCATATCAAACCGTATTTGTTTTCCCATTGTTTTCCCGTTTTCCTTTCGGATGGCATAATTTGGGATATAAAAAGGGGGAGACACTTGCTCTTTATACAGAACCTGCAAAATGAAGAAATGAAAAATTCTCAACTTAGCACTGCTTACATGACGGCACGGTATAGCTGCTGTACCTTTTCTCTTATCCTCGACAAACGTCACCCTAAGAAGGATAAGAACACACTCCCTGTAGCAATGCGTTATACCATCAACAGAAAGTCGTGGTATCACTATGTCGAAGGAGAATATACGATTGAGGAATTTTCCAAAATTTGCAACCTTAATACAAAATCAGTTCGCTCCGAGTTATATAGCAAGAAACTTCAGTTTGATTCTGTCTTTAACAAATACAAAGAATTGATAGAACATCTAGGAAGTAATCTGACACTTGAAAAAATCAAAGCTGTCATTACCGGAGAAGAATCGATAGCCAATACCTCTTTCATTGATGTATGGAAAAGAAAAATCAAAGAGCTGTCTACTAACGGGAGGTTTACGACAGGAGAGTCCTATGAATGTGCCCTAAAATCATTTCTAAAAATTCTATGGAAACAGCCAGTAGAAGGTTTTCATATCGACAAAAGTATCATCGAGAAATGGAATGAAGGTATGATTGAAGGTGTGAAGGATAGAGATGGAGAATTGGTTGGTAAAATATCAGATACTACACGAGGCATTTATCTACGATCAGCCCGTGTTATTTGGAATGAGTGTGTAAAGCTTGGCTATCTTGCCAATACAGAATATCCATTTTCCAATCGTAGGGATATGAACCTTGTATCTATCCCTAAAGGAAACACACGTAGAGCAGAGTTCCTAGATGTAGACAAAATGACAACACTGTATAAAACCTTCATAGGAAAAAAATATCCAGAGAGTTGGCCTAGCGACTTCACTCCAAATGTTCACTATTCATTAGGGCTTTTTCCGGTCCAATATCTTTGTAATGGCTTTAATTTGGCTGATGAAGCTGGGCTGACATACGACGACTATTATTATTCCACCAACGGCAAGGCGTTTCGTTTCAGCAGAAAGAAAACTGCAGGAAGAAGCGACGAAGGAGCGGAGGTTATTATTCCCATCATCGAACCTCTGAAAAAAGTGCTGGATGAAATTGCCGCTCCACCGCAGAAAGGAGCTTTAGTGTTCCCAGATATTCTGAAAGATGCAAAAACGGACGAAGAGATACGCAGACGTACCACACAAGAAAACCAGAATGTTCGGAAAAGGCTACAAATCTTGTGCAAGGATGCCTTGGGATGGGAAGAAAAGATTTCTGGCACGTGGGCACGGCACTCCTTCGCCACCAATATGCGCAATGCGGGAGTGGATATGCAATATATATCTGAAAGCATGGGACATTCTACCAAAAAGTCGGTTACAGCCCTGTATCTTGCCTCCTATCCGCTTGACAAGCAGTTTGAGTATAACAGTCGTTTGCTAAATTTAGATAATAAACCAACAAGAGCTGACATCAAACAAATGACAAAAGCTGAATTACAAGCCCTCCTGCTAAAAATGCTCTAACTGCCAAGCAATATCAAATAAAAAGATTACATTTGCAAATAAAACATCAGACATGGCTTTACCCGTAAACATAGAAGACTTGCTGAGCAAGCGGAAAGTGGAAGAAAACCGCATTGAATTCAAGCGTGGTTGGAATCCTGATGACATTTATCATAGTATCTCGGCTTTTGCCAATGATATTGATAATTTGGGCGGTGGGTATATTCTTGTTGGTATTGACCAGGACAGCAATGGCTTAGCCAAAAGACCCGTATTTGGTGTACCATTGGAACAACAAGACAAGATACAGAAAGATATGGTGGCCTACAATAACATGATTTCGCCCTATTATCTCCCTCGTACTTCTTTTGAACAGATTGATGGGAAGGAAGTCTTTGTCATCTGGGTACCGGCTGGAGTCAACCGTCCGTATGCTGTCCCAGCCAATGTCACGGCAAAGGTAAAGAAGCCGACATACTATGTGCGTAGTGGCTCCAGCAGTATTGTCGCCAAAGGCGAAGTACATGATGAACTGATGGCGTTGGCCAGCCATATTCCTTTTGATGAGCAACCTAATCCGAAAATTAAAGTAGATAATCTTTCAATGGTTCTACTACGGGATTATCTGGTGAAAGTTGGAAGCCGACTTCAGGAAAGTGTATTTCAGCAGCCCATGCGTAATACTCTGGAGCAGATGGATCTTTATGACGGGCCAACAGAAAACCGTATGCTGAAAAATGTGGCGGCAATGATGTTTTGCGAGCATCCCGAAAAGATTTTCCCATACACACAGGCAGAGATAGTTATTTTCCCGAATGGCAGGGAGAATGATCCCAATAATTTCAGCGAGAATATCCTGCACGGCAGCGTGCCACAATTGATCAATGGCGCATTGACCTATCTGAAGAATACCATTATCAGAGAGTATGTGGCCAAGCAGCCAGACCGTGCAGAGAGCCTGAGATACTATAACTATCCCATGCCTGCTCTTGAGGAAACAATAACTAATGCTTTCTATCACCGTGACTATTCGCAATATGAACCAGTGACCATTACAGTGGAGCCAAACGGCATCACAGTAACGAGCATTCCTGGTCCAGACCGCTCTATATCACAAGCTGCCATACAGCAAGGCATGTCGTTGCGTTCCCGACGCTATCGCAATCGGCGCCTGGGCGACTTCCTGAAAGAATTGGACTTGACCGAGGGCCGCTCCACGGGTATTCCCACCATTCAAACCGCACTGAAAGAAAACGGTTCGCCACGTGCCATTATCACAACTGATGATAACCGTACCTTCATTGATGTTTTCATCCCCATTCACGAAGGATGCGGTCATCATGTACTACTAAATTCCGTGGAAAAAATAGAAGATACCACTATCACTTCTCCATCGAACATTTCACAAACACCCCCTAAGCACCCCCTAAGCGCCCCCCAAGCATCCCCTAAGTGGTCTCCAAGTACTCATCAAGTGGAAACTTTGATAAAAAAGATGGGAGTTGATTATCTATCCATGGCAAAAATGATGGCTGCATGTGAGCTTAAAGACAAGAAAAACTTTAGGGAGACTTATGTTAATCCTGCTCTTTCGGAAGGAGCTATTGAACGGCAATATCCTAATGAGCCAACAAACTCAAAGCAAATGTACAAGTTAACAGAAAAGGCACTTGAATGGAAAGAAATAACAGGCAACAAATAATTTATCGAAATCTATTTGAATACAAACAGCTCATTCGCTGATATGGTGAGTCTTGTGAATCCAATCTCTCATGGACTCCTCCCAAGTTTCGGCCCTTCGCTCATTGACCGCCTTGAATTGTTGGTACCATTTTCCAGAATATCCACCCGTATTGTAGAACACGTAACGGCCCAAGTCGGCATACCCTTGTTCTCGGTCAATACTTTTCTGCATTGCTTCCATTTTGGAATGCTCCGTACAAATCAAATTCAGCCCAATGGCAAACATAAAGACACCGAGGTTAAAAATGGCAACACTTGCAATCAACCAAAACTTGAATTGCTTGAACTTGTCGATTTCCTTCTGAAAAGTCTTTTGCGCAATGTCTGGGAATCTATCTATAGCTATCTGAACATTGTCAACTTTTGAGGCCGAAACATTATCCAGCGATACCGTTTTAGGAACCTTGCTCATTGCTGCATTGAGGGCTGTAACACCTTTGTTGTAGGCCAAAGTGATAGCTTCACACATTTGGCTTTGAGTGGTCTGTATCTGCTGAGCCATTCGCTTTTCGCCTACAGGAGCTACATTTTTTGCTGCCTCTGGCCGTGGTACATATTGATTTTTCTTCATGAATGATATTTCTATATCGATAATCCTTTTGAGGCAAGTCGCTTTTCTTCATCAGTCATGTCGTCCCAGCTTTTTCCAAAAGAGCCGCCGACCTCACTTTCCGCATTTCTTGTATTGTTACTTGAAATGACCTGCTGACCTGAGAATCGAACCGATCTGGAAGCAGCAGCCTTCGGTCGTTGGAGATAAACTTGGGAATTATTCTGATAGTTTTTGCGCTCATTCTTGTTTTGTTGAAGTCTCTGATAAGTATTCTTTATCCGCTTCAATGTGAGACAACGGTCAATCTCACTGGCTTTGTATTCTGTCCCGGATTTAGCTGTGAAATAGAATCCTTGTAGCTGCCCTCTACTATTCAAAGCATCACGAATTACCACACCACGCTCTGCCATTGCTATTTTGAATCCTTCATAACTAAAATGCGGCAAATCTCTGAGTGCGTCAAAAGCAATCTGACGGATTTCGTTCTTGTTCCTTCGGGAGATATCCATCGCATTGGAGAGCCCATACTGCCTACTCATTTCATTGGCAACTTTAGCTGCTTTCATTCCGACATAAGAATCTGACAAAAGCATTCCATTAGGCAAGACACGGTTAGCCAAGATGTGCCAATGTTTCAACTTATTATTGTTATCGGTACAGTCGTGCTGCCAGGCAATCCATTGGAGTTGCTTATATTCCATTTCTTGCAGTCCAATTTGCTGGATCATTATACGTCTCATAAACTCTTCCACTATTTTCTGCCCTTGTTCCAAAGTCGTTACTTTATCAGCGTCTTCTTCTGAAGGCGTAATCACAAAATCGAAGTAGCCTTTCTTGATATTCGGCTTATAATTGAGCATAATATCTCTCATCTCTTCGACCACCTCAAGCGGATTGCCACCATATACATTATGTCGGCATAGTTCCTTTGCAACCTTGACATCTTCAATGACCTTATTGGCATCATAATTGGCCTTCTCCCGACCATGACTAATGCTTCTTCCTGTTGCTATCATAAAGCAATGATTTTAGTTGATTGACGATTGACTGAAGCTCTTCCATCAAGGCCGTATAACTCCCTTGATGAAAGAAATTATGGATATGCTGTAGATCCGCAGTCGTTTTCCTTATATCCTGAAGCAAAAGGAGTTCTTCTTCTGACAGCCTCTTCCAAGGACGGAATCCCAGTATCACCTTACGGACATAATCGGACTTAGTAAGTCCGCAATCCTTTGCGGCACTGTTTATAGCAAAGAATTCATCTTCCGTGCATCGAAAATCTATTCTAAATTCTTTTCTCATACCACTTGCCATTTAATAACTTTGCGACCATAGGGAGTGAATTCAAGAGGGGATTTGTACGACAATCCCACTTCTTGCAATTCGCTACCAATTACAATCTCACGAACGTAGACTTTCACCTCTAAAGAGTACTATTTTAGTAATGGCTCGGAGCCTGTCAATAGTCCGCTCGCCATACTTATTTGCCAGTTCTGAAACCGTCAGGTTAGTCGTCAGAATCAAAAGTTTGCCTTTCTTCTCTGCTTGATCCACGAGTTCGGCAAATGGAGTCCTCCGCTCGCCGTACTTGACATATTCGTTCTCGGTACCAATATCATCAACGCAAATAATATGGTGTTGGAGAATGTTGTCGATACTGCTGTTTAGTTCCTGTGCATCGACGACATTCACTATCAGTCGGCAGTATTGGTTCAACAGCACCGGGATAATCTTGGTGCAGATGACCGTCTTGCCACGTCCAAGATTACCCATATAGATAAGTCCCCTTCCTTTGTTATCGCCCAACCATTCAGCAATCAAATCATATTCGGGAAGGTACTGAGCATCTAGGACAAAGAAGTTGAATCCATTCTGAAGATTTTCTTTTGGATCAGGAATATGAAATCTGACCTTGGAAGGATTGGGGTTGTATCTGTCCGTTCTGATTCTTTCAACGGCAACACTAAAGTCTACGGTGTTCATAGTTACCATGTTTTATCGTTATCGTATTTATCGAAAGAATTGTCTTTTAGGAGAACGCCGGTGCTCATGGCTGTTTCAGATGCATTGATATATTGTTTTTTTGCTGAATAATTGGGTAAAGGGAATAGTCCCATCCAACCATTAGCAATGCTGCGATCAATTATTTGGTCAGCTTTCTTCGGACCATTGTTACTGAAATTGAGCAACTGGTTATAGCACTCTTTCAACGAGCTGTTAGCAACAAATGGTTTGTGTATATCTCTCCTATATTTCATCCATTTTTTGAATAGCGATAAAAATCTATCATCTATAAAATCCAATAACTCTGTATCTTCTTTCTTCTTTTCTTCTTTCTTATCTATAGGCTTATTATTGTATGCAGAGGCTTGAAAAGTGGTATTGTTTGGGTATTGAGTCGGTATTGTTTTCGAAGCGTTACGATTGCCACGAGGCGCACCTCCGTGATGATGGTTTTCAGGCTTACTGCATCCATTCTCATACTGACGCCACGACTTATCCAATTCTACTTTTGCTTGTAAAAACAACTCAAAATTGCGCCCATGAACATTTTCCATTGTTCTTTTATTCAGCCCATAGCAGATAATAGCTGTCACCAAAGGGAGTTTTTCATCAGCCGGGCACTCCTCTATGAGCAGAAGAAGTGACCGGGTAAATGTAAACTTGTCACGTTGTAGGTTTTTCATAAGCATGGTTTTAGATTAGAGAATAGAATTTTTGTTTTCCGCAGCAAGTTCTAAAGCCTTATCGACATCGACAACAATCTTGCGCCCAATTTGAGAGATGGCATCATCAATGATACCACTCTTCTTGATTCGGTTTGCCGTAGGAACGCTGCATCCAAACGTCTCGGCAATACCCTTGATGCCATAGGTCAATCTCTTCGGCTTGGAATGTTCGTCCTTAACATTGTTTTTATTGCAGTAAAGTGAAAGGTTGTTCATCAGAAAAGCGAACTGTTCACCATTCATCATACAAATAGGAGTCTGCAAGAGCTCCTCTATCGAAAATATCTTCATGTCCATTTTTTGTTTGATTCCTAATTGTCAGCAAATAGATTACTGACGTTGTTTAACTCGGTGCAATCCGATCGATCTTTATTGCACCGCAAAATTAGGAGCATGAAAATCAAAACATGTCTTTTTAATTATTCACGAAAAAAACAGACCGAGAAATAACATACAATAACAGAAAAAGGCAGATAAGAGGGTATCGCAACGCTCTTATCCACCTTCATAAAACATTATTTTGTATCATATCAAGCCGACATCGTATGCTCAAATATCGGTAGCCATTTACTGACTATCTTGCGAATACTTTTCCATTCTTCAGAGAAATAGCCCTTATCCCAATTGACCTCATGTTTTCTTTGCGACTTATTTGTCACGTATTGACGGGCCCAAGACTCTGATAGTGCGTCTTCGCAGTCCATTATCTTCTTGTATTTTTTCCGTGCTTTAGAAATATCCTTTACAGGCATATTCATGTATGCAAACAACGAGTTGCAGAATGTTTTGAAATCACAGGGTTTCAAGACTTTATTTTCTTGAAGCAGATAGAACAGACAGCCAAGAGCTGCTATTTCTTGATTCTCATTTATAAAGTTCTGAATGTTCTCGAGTACTGTAGGTGTGTGTTTTGTGAGTAGTTCCTCTATTGTTCGCAGATCTTTGGATTTACCTCCTGTACTACGGACATGACTTAACACAGAATTGATTAGGTCTCCCGTTTCCTCATCTTCTTTCTTGACGATTGCCTTCCAGTCTGTTTTCTTCTCAAAACCATCGAGGATGCTATGCTGGACAAGCTCCCTGATAGCAATATCAGACAAGGTTTGTTCCTCCATATTAGGGTTAGCTGCATCAATATTGCTAATGGCTGCGGAAGTCATCTTTATAAATCCGTGGTCAAAAATCATAAAATAATACAGGCTGTAAATCAAGTCTTTCTCCACATCCTTTTGGGCAAGCAGACTTTTCAAGAACTTCGGAACCATCAATAGGCAATAGACCATATAAGTTTCTGCTACCAATTTCACAAGCTCTCTGTAAGATGCCTCCATCTCTTCTTTGGTCATACCAACAGAAGCATCATATTCCTTCATCATGCCGTCAATGAGACCATTGAAATAGGCACGTACTGTCTTGGGGAGATGTGCGAATAATGCCTCCAGCCATTTTACATCAATAACAAACTCATCAGCTTTTGGCGTATAAGAATCCGACGGACTCAATGCCACGGCTTCACATGATGACAGGTTCACGCAAATGAGAATAGTCCCATCAAGGCATTCGTCCACCATAATATCATATTTTTCTACGATGGCAGGTATTCTTTTGGGCTCTTTAAAATCATTTTGAACAAAGTCATCCATATATTCCCACACCTCCACCATCTCTTTCGACTGATGGTACAAGAAGAGCCCGAATAATTTTGCCATGAAACTCATATCACCTTTAGCCATGGCATTAAATTCTGCCAAGAACTTGTTATAAACAGAAAGATGTTGTTGATGCCACGATTTTAGAATCTGCTGTGGCGACAGATAGTTTGCATTTTGAACATTGTTCTTCATTTGTTCTACAGGTTAGGACAACTGTGTGCTGGTTGTACAAACAGTTTGCCAGATTGAACAACAACATTCTCTCGAGTTTTGTAGCCCAATTCACTGGATTCGTTCCCAGCGGAGAGATGGGGTCCATAAAAAGACGAACCAAAGTAAATCTCATCCTGCATGGTTTTACCCCTAACCAAAGGATTTAGCCACCGGACTTTATTCACTTCGGTGTGTTGGAATGCGCCAATGCACTTTTTCTTTTGTGTATAGCAACATGGATACTGTTGCCTACAACAAGAATTCCAACACTTTGCCATAGCCAGAGACCTTCGCCGCTCAAAACTATGGTTAGCCATTACGAGAATGGTATGCTGCAAAAATACTAATTTTATAGTAAATAGAACATCACAATGAATGTTTTTTATTTATTTTAGAATCATTAGACGCATATCGTTATCAAATTAGATCAATCATTATCAAGTTTTTTATTCTTAGGAAAATTGATGTTCAATAAACTTTAATTATATGATTTATGGCTATATCAGAGTAAGCAGTGATAAGCAGACTGTTGAAAACCAGCGCTTTGAAATTAACAAGTTCTGTGCAAAGCAGAATATAGTGATAAACGACTGGATTGAGGAAACTATCAGTGGCACGAAGAACTACACAAAGCGACGACTCGGTCGCTTGCTCCGTAAGGTGCACAAAGACGACATCATCATCTGTAGTGAACTGTCACGTCTTGGTAGGAACCTCTTTATGATTATGGAGATATTAAATATCTGTATGACAAAGGAGTGTCGTGTATGGACCATCAAAGATAACTATCGCCTTGGCGATGATATTCAAAGTAAAGTCCTTGCCTTTGCTTTTGGGCTATCTGCCGAGATAGAACGCAATCTTATCAGTCAGCGTACTAAAGAGGCACTGGCGAGAAAGAAATCTGAAGGAGCCATGCTCGGTCACCCTCGAGGATTCCATTGTAGGCTTAACCCTAAATGCGCCAATAGGCACGACTATATTGTTAAAGAATTGGCAAAGGGTACGGAAAAAACCGTTATAGCAAAGAGATTGAAAGTGTCAAAGACTACTTTCTATCGTTATCTTGTATACACGGGACTTCACTTGCCGATAAATTGTCAACAAGAAGGATGGGAAGAATATGGTATTTACCACTGATTATAACGTAAGCAATAAACGACCCTCAAAAGAGGGCTTCGACATTGTCATAGGGAATCCACCGTATGTTGAA
>ERZ1106969.1806-NODE-1806-length-13330-cov-2.950282_pt1 | contig 13330 bp, 10 predicted proteins | sample MGYA00403685_ERZ1106969 | MGnify/ENA primary metagenome ERZ1106969 (study PRJEB35170, sample SAMEA104062416) | human gut metagenome | biome: human gut; feature: human-associated habitat; material: faeces | place: Denmark | collected 2012-05-18 ... | reverse complement strand
GGTGGAGTTATACAAGCTGCTGAAACCCCTGCCATAAATAAGTAGTTACCTTGAGCTAATAACATAGTACCTGTTACATAAGCTGCTTTGTTTACTGGACCGCCCATATCAATACACATCATGGCACCAATAATCGCACCCAATACCATCGCATTGACTTCCCCCATGGATTTTAACCAATCACTTAAGGTCGTCATAATTTGTGAAACCGGTGGATTAATCACATAAATCATGGCAAGGCCGACAATCAAGGTACCAAAGAGCGGGAGAATTAAAATCGGTTTTAAGGAGGTTAAACTCGCAGGCAATTTAATGGTTGCATTTAATCCTTTCACCACATAACCTGCTAAGAAACCTGCAATAATACCACCTAAAATCCCTGCACCTGCTGTGGTGGCTAACATACCGCCAATGAGACCTACTGCAAGTCCAGGACGGTCTGCGATAGAAAAGGCTACATAGCCGGCAAATACTGCAATCATCAAGTGGAATGCTGCACCGCCACCGATATCCATTAAGGCTTTTGGAATACCATGGAAAATTGTTTCATCTTTGAAGGCTTCGATACCAAACATAAAGGAAATCGCGATTAGCAAACCACCGGCAACCACCAACGGCAGCATGTGTGACACACCGGTCATCAAATGTTTATAAACACCTTTTTTCTCACCGCTTTCTTCTGATTTCGCAGAAGATTTTGCTGCGCCACCTTCGTAAATTTTCGCTTCTTTGAATGCCTTATCGAATTCCTGTGCGGTTTTCTTTAACGCTAAACCGGTCGAAGTTCGATACATCGGTTTTCCTTGGAACTTATCTAACGGCACATCAATATCCGCCGCAACAAAGACTAAATCTGCCGCAGCGACTTCTTCAGGGGTAATTTCATTACCTGCGCCCACTTGGCCACGCGTTTCGACTTTTACCTGCCAACCTTGTTTTTTTGCATAGGTTTCAATAGCTTCAGCAGACATAAAGGTATGTGCCACACCCGTTGGACAAGCTGTCACCGCGACAATATTTTTGACACCAGAAACACTGTCAAATCCAACCGCACTTTGAGCTGGTTGAACATAATCCACCGCTTGATTAAGTGCATTCGTCAGCGTGACTTCAGGTGATGCAATAGCCGCATCTTCATTGGCTAAAAAGACTTTTTTGCCCACAAGTTCAGCAGAGTTTGGCAAAGTAGATCCGAAAACAATCACTAAATCCGCCTCTTTGGCTTGTTCAACCACAGTATGATTGGCTTTTTTTGCTGCCATGCTCAATGCTTGGCGAAGTAAATAGGCTTTTGCCGCACCAATTTGCGGAGATTGAGTTAAAAACAAATTCATTACATTATCCTTCAATCACAGAAATTTTGACATTCGCCAGAATTGGCTCAAGCAAGGCGATATCGCTCACCCCCACGTTACTTTGCGAAACAGCAAAGGCAGAAACCGCACTCGCAAACGCTAAGGTTTCCGCATGAGAAAAGCCTTTTTCAATACCGTAAATTAAGCCAGCCACCATAGAATCACCAGCCCCTACGGTGCTCACCACGTTTTCACATTTAGGTGGTTGAGCTTGAATAATAGCTTGATCACTCAGCCATAAAGAACCATTCGCGCCCATCGAAATAATGACGTTAGCAATACCTTCTGCTTTAAGTTTTTTAGCCGCCGCAATAATTTCATCAAGAGAATTTAGTGGGTGACCAATCCACGCTTCTAACTCGCGATGATTTGGTTTTACCAACCAAGGATGGGCTTTCAAACCTGCTGTAAGTGCTGCATTACTGCTATCTAATACGACTTTCACACCGGCTTGATGCAACTGATTAAGCCAATCCGCAAATAATTCAGGACTGACACCACGCGGTAAACTGCCGCAAACCGCAACAATGTCAAAGTTTTGACAATACGCTAATGAATCTACTGTAAATTGCTGCCAAGCTTCTGGGGTGATTTGATAACCTAAGAAATTTAGGTCTGTCACATCGGCTTCGGTTTCCGTAATTTTTACATTAATGCGGGTTTTACCTGCTACGCGATGAAATTTGTCTTCTAAGCCTTGTTTTTTAAATAGGGTTTCGAAATCACCCACGTTGTCTTCACCTAAGAAGCCACCAACCGCGACATCTACACCTAAATCTTTCAACACCTTAGCAACATTAATGCCTTTTCCGGCGGGGAAAAGACCAAGTGTTTCAACAGTATTCACTTCGCCGATTTCAATACGCGGCAAACGCCCGACTAAATCGTAAGCGGCATTTAAGGTAATTGTTGCTACTTTTGCCATCACTTACTCCTTACCTTCACCTAAACCGCTTTCAATGACTGCACCAATACCGTCAATCGCTTGTTGAGCTTCTTCACCACTCGCCACAAAACGCAAGCGGTGACCTTTCACCACGCCTAACGATACAATTTTCATCAGACTTTTCGCACTGACTAATTGGGTGTCACGATCTAAGTTTTGTACCGCAACAGACGCATTGTATTTTTTCACTTCATTAACAAGCACCGCACTTGGACGAGCATGTAAACCGTGTTCATTACGAATCATAAATACGGCTTCAATGGCATCGGCTGGTAAACCTGTTTTTTCTTCGTGAATTTGTGGTGCGTGCTCACTGCTTACTTCAATAGTATCCGGTTCAGCCGGTGGCACAGCTGATACACTTTCGCCAAGTCCACTCGCAATAATCTTACCTAAGGCTTCAATGGCTTGCTTCGCATCATCACCTTCAGCAACAAAACGTAAGCGATGACCTTGAGTGACACCTAATGCCACAATTTTCATTAAACTTTTTGCACTAACCGGTGCGGTTTCTCGGGTAAGATTTTGTACCGTAATTTTAGAGGCGAATTTTTTCACTTCATTAACAAGTACGGCACTTGGGCGAGCATGCAAGCCATGTTCATTACGAATCGTAAAGGTACCAATCACTGCACCTGTCGCGATTTGATCTTCAGATTGAGTAGTTGGCGAAGCCAGCACTTTACCGCCATTAAGCGCGGTCAAAATTTGCTGCGTATTACCACTTAATAAAATATTTTGTACTTCATCATCCAATAAACGTGCTAACGTCTCATTGATTTGCTCACTGACAGCCGAAATCGTCAATACACCTTTCACCGCTTTGCCATTATGATTAAAAATGGTTTTCGCACGACTGAATGCCAATGCATTTTTCACGTTACCTGATACAGCATCTGTCACCCATAACCCTTTGCCAAGTGGCAGAGCAGAATTGGAGACCACTTCAGAAACAAAGCTATTTTCAACCGCACTTTGCTGTTGTAATTTGCCTGCATTGATAGCAGTAAGGGTGAGCAAACTTTGGGTTTCAATATCTAAACTTAATGTTTCTTCAGTCATGCTAAAAGCATCGCTTTCACCTAACAAAATAGCACGGAATTTTTCAACATCTGCTAATGTCGCTAACTGTGCCGCAGTGTCTTCATCACCTAAAACATGCGTTAATTGACGAAGTAAAGCAAGATGCTCATCAGAACGGGCAGCAATACCAATCACAACATAAGCAATATTGCCTTCTCCCCACTCAATACCTTGTGGAAATTGGAAAACTTGCACACCAGTTTTTTTCACCATCGAACGGGTTTCTAATGTACCGTGTGGAATTGCAATCCCATTGCCTAAAAAAGTGGAGGTTTGTTGTTCACGTCCAAGCATCCCTTGCAAATAGCCTTGTTCAACATTGCCAGCTTGCTCTAACGCACTTGCAGCCATTTCAATAGCTTGCAGCTTATTTGTTGCCGTAGCATTTAAATGAATGTTGCTTTCCGAAAGTTCTAACATTCTTGCTCCTTCACATTGATGATTTAAAAAAAGAAAAGCTGCTGATGAGATCGCTCATCAACAGCTCAAATTGATTATTGGCCGGTACAGGCTTTGAGTAGCATTTCGCTACCTTGGGAAATGTAAGTGTCATTTTCACCGCGCTCTTTGCCTTTTTGCAAATCACGCATTGCATCGTAGATCCCTTGTGTCACACTTGGTGAATCCACTTTTTGCCAACAATTCGCGCTTAAGCGGCTGAAGTTGGTTTGTAATGCCTCTGCATGCAACACACCACTGTAGTAAGCATACACATCAGAGTCATGACCACCTGTGTAGAGTTTATCTTGAATTTGTTTGATTGGCACCACAATACGACCTAGATACCAGTCATTTGCACCACTTGCAAAATTATCCACAAAGAAATTTTTCGTTACACGATCTTTATAGGTTGCCACTGTGGCTTCATAAGCTGCCGCGTAAGATTTTTGGTCGATTTTATCTTTATCTAAATCAATGACCTTTTTGTCTTTACCCATAAACGGAATGTAAGAGGTCATATCTGAAATCGAAGAACAACCTGCAAGCATTACTGCCACAAAGAATACCGAGATTTTTTTAAACATTAAATTTTCCTTATTTATAGGCGGTTAAAACCGCCGTTAATTATACTTAGAATGGGGGATTAAGCAAGGAAACGCCTAGCACTACGCTGATTCTTTGCTCACTCCGCTGTCTTTGACAATAGAAACTAAAATTTGATCAATTTTGAAGTTTTCGGTATCAATGACTTCAAATTTATATTTATCGTATAACACAAAATCGGTTTTTTTCGGGATTTTGCGTAGCATATACATCATAAAACCACTGATGGTTTCATAGTTTTCTTCATCTGGGAAAGATTCAATATCTAAAGCACGCATCACATCTTCAAGTGGCGTTGCCCCATCAATCAACCAAGAGTTTTCATCACGGCTAACTATTTGTTCTTCTTCGTTAGAAACCAATTCACCCATCACAATACTCATCACATCGTTCAAAGTAATTAAGCCCATTACAAGTGCATATTCATTGACGATAATGGCAAAATCTTCACCCGTGGATTTAAACAATTCCAATACTTCGTATAACGACAACGTATCAGGAATAAATAACGCTTTACGCAATAAACGGCTATCCGTTAAATCTACCACTTCTTGTTGAAGATAGAGTGTTAATAAGGTATGTGATTCCACATAACCTAAAATCTTATCCAAACCATTATCACAGATCACTAATTTAGAATGAGAGTCTGCCGATAAGGTATTCAACACTTCCTGACGGGTGAAAGTGCGGTCTAAAAATACGATATTTTCACGAGTCGTCATGGTTGAAGACACGGTGCGTTCTTGCATTTCAAAGATATTTTCAATCAAATAATGCTCTTGTGTTTTTAACACCCCCGCTTCGGCTCCCGCTTCTACGATCGCCACAATGTCTTCTGGCGTCATGTTATCTTCACGTTTAGTAGGTACACCCATTAAACGGAAGAAGATATTAGAAAGACCATCAAAAAACCATACAATAGGTTTTAAGAAGAAAATAAAGGCTTGCATAATGCCAATAGTCCGTAACGCAACACCTTCAGGATTAATCAATGCAAGACGTTTCGGAATTAAATCGGCTAATAAAACAAATGTTATGGTTACCATGAAAAAGGCAATCCAAGAGGAGGCTGGCTCAACCCATTCAGCCTTGGTGTATTCATGTAAAAAACTCTGTAAGTGAAGACTAATTGTTGCTTCACCAATCACCCCACCAAGTACGGCAACCATATTGAGTCCAATTTGGACCACAGTAATAAAGCGACCTGGCTGCTCCTGTAATTTTAAGACTTTTTCCGCTTGGATATTGCCTTCATTGGCTAACGTTTGTAGTTTAATGCGTCTTGCACCCGCGAGAGAAATCTCGGCTGATGACAAGATTGCACTGATAATAATTAATACGATTAAAATTAAAATCGCTGCAGATAAACTCATAATGTTCTCTTTATTGGTTTTAAAGTGCGGTCAATTTACCGCTGGTTTTTAGGTTAGAAATGTTATTATTAAATTGTTAGGGCGTTCTATTACGCCCCATTTGAGATACGCTAATTTTCGCTGTCGAACCAGCCGCGTACAAATTGTACTGAAAGGAAAAGGGTAACTAATAGGAATGCATAGAATACCCAAGATAAAATTGGATGGCTTGGTGTGATATCGTCGCTGATTTCCTTCACCGAAACCGCATTACGATACTCATCAAACATCGTCATACGCCAACCGTAATATTTAATTTGTACTAATTTGTTTTCATTACCAAAGGCTTGAACTTGAGCCTGTAAGTTAGCTGAACCAAATTTGAAATAGAATGGAAAACCCCAACGGGTATCTTCATTACGATACACCATGATTTTGCCATCATCATTTTGTGTATTGATGAAATACACATCGCGCGTTGGACCATCAGCCGGATTCGATTTTGTAATCGGGCCATCTTTATCCACACGTTTCACTTCCACACCCGTTACTCGCGTCACGTCATAGTGCGGGAAAACGTAGTCTACCACAGCGAACATAAAGCCGTGGAAAACAAAGACCACTAAAAATAAAAAGTACTTAAAAAACTTACGCATAACACTCTCTCATTTAAATCGATGATTTATTGTACATTAATTTTAAATAAACGCTCGAAGTTTTGTGTACTAATTTGCGCAAATTCTTCCACAGACATCCCTTTTAACGCCGCCACATACTCACACACCTCACGCGTATAGGCTGGTTGATTCTCTTTACCACGATAAGGCACTGGCGCTAAATAAGGCGAATCGGTTTCAACTAACAAGCGATCTGCTGGTACATAACGAATGGCTTCACGAATACTTTCCGCATTTTTAAAGGTAATAATGCCCGAACAAGAGATGTAAAAACCTAAATCAAGCGCCTTTTTCGCAAAGTCTAAAGTTTCTGTAAAACAATGAATTAATCCACCGCACTTTTCAGCATGATGCTCACGCAACATCGAAATGGTATCTTCTGGCGCTGAACGCGTATGAATAATCACGGGCTTATCTACTTCATTAGCAATTCTAATTTGATCTGCAAAAACTGTTTGCTGTAACGCTTTATTATCCGCGCTGTAATAATAATCTAAACCGATTTCGCCAATTGCGATCACTTTTTTATCTTGTGCTAAACGCAGTAAACGCTCGGCATCGTAAGGTTCTTCTTCAAGATCTAAGGGATGTACACCGCAAGCTAAAGACACATTCGGAAATTTCGCTAACTCAGGGTAAGCTTTTTCAAAACGGCCTAATGTCACGCCAATGGCGAGTAAATGCTTCACATCTCGTGCTTGGGCTTTGGCTACTACATCAGCAATATCTTTGTGTAAATTTTCATAATCCAATGCATCTAAATGGCAATGGGAATCTACGATAAACATAATTTATTTAGTCCTTAAATACGTCGGTAATTAACTTCGTCAAACCATCTAGTAACATTAATTCTGTATTAACGCCGTTGATAATGAGTAAATCCGAGCGTACTTTTTGCATAATTTTATTTGCGGTTAATAACCCAAGCGCTGTTTGCTCGTCTGCAAATTGAATTACACCTGTTTTAAGATCAAGTGTTTGCCAGCCACTTTGTATTTCGAGTTTGTATTTAATGGCATCGCTTAAAAACGCTAAAATCCAATCCACTTGCTGTACGGTGCGTTCTTTTTCAAAGAAAGGCAAAATTTCCAAAGGCGAACGACGGCGATAAAACAGCCAAAATTGGCGTAGGAAATTCTTCCGTTGTTCAATTAATCCTTGCTGAAGTGTTTCTAGTGCTAACAGTGGTCGCCCCAAATTCATCGCAAGTGCGGTCAATAATTCTGATGTTTCTGCCTGAAATTGAGAAGAAAGCCAATTTAGGGCTTCCGCCTCTGTTGGCAAAGGCACATTCCACACTTGGCAACGGCTGTAAATAGTCGCTAACAATGAAGAGGAGGGTTCTGTTTGCAATAAGAAATACGTATTCGGACGCGGCTCTTCCAAAGTTTTGAGCAATGCATTCGCTGCCGCTTCCGTAAGACGTTCTGCATCTTGGATATACACTAATTTATTGCCATTTTGTTGCGCATGTTGGCTGACAACTTCATTAATCGCCCGAACCTGATCAACGCCAATGTCTTTGCCTTCTTGAGAGGCTAAAATGTGAAAATCAGGGTGACTTTGCGCTGCCATTAAGTGGCAAGCATGACAATGGCCACAAGGTGCATTATCTGGCGTTTGACACATAATGCGTTTTGTCAAAGCATCAAATAAACTTTCTGCCCCTAGCCCTTGATCGGCTTTAATTAACAACGCATGATGCCCCAAACCTTCGCTAAAAGTTTGGCTAATTTTTTGATAAGTAGGCACTAACCAAGGATAAAGTTCGCTCATCTTGTTTGTGAAACCCACCAATTTTTGACCGCACTTTGTATGTCTGCTTGTACTTGTGCCAAAGGCTGACCTGCATTAATAATGGCGGCTTTCGGATTGCTTTGCACCAATTCCAAATAACGTTGGCGAGTACGATAGAAGAAATCAAGCCCTTGTTGTTCAATACGGTCTAATTCGCCACGTCCTCTAGCTCGCGCAAGCCCCTCTGCAGGATCAATATCTAAATACAGTACAAAATCGGGTTCAAAATCACCTAACACCATATTTTTTAAATTTGCCATCAGCGTTTGGTCAAACTGACGCCCACCACCTTGATAGGCCTGCGAAGACATATCGTGACGATCGCCAAGCACAATTTTGCCTTCTGCCAATGCTGGCTTAATCACATTTTCTACCAATTGAATTCGTGCCGCATAAAGCATTAATAATTCCGCTTTATCGGTAACAGGTTCTTCTGTTTCATGCTTGATTAAATGGCGTAATTTCTCCGCTAACAGTGTACCACCTGGCTCACGAGTAAACACGATATCATTTACACCAAGAGATTTTAATGTATCCACCACCGTTTGCATGGCGGTACTTTTACCTGCACCTTCCAGCCCTTCAATGACGATAAATTTGCCTTGCATTAGTTGGCTCCTTTTTGTTGGCTACGATACCAACGTAAATATTCTTGCACTGCTTTATTGTGCTCGTTCAGATTGCGGGTAAATTTATGACCACCACTGCCATCAGCAACAAAATAATAAAAATCCGTTTTCTCTGGATGCGCCACAGCCTGCAAAGCACTCTCACTCACCATGGCAATTGGGGTTGGTGGTAAACCCTCAATCATATAGGTATTGTAAGGGGTCATCGTTTCCAAATCTTTTTTACGAATATTGCCGGTATAACTCTCACCCATTCCATAAATCACGGTTGGGTCAGTTTGTAGTTTCATATTGGCTTTTAAACGATTAATAAATACGGAAGCCACTTGTGGACGCTCCGCCGCAATACCCGTTTCTTTCTCCACAATAGAAGCCAAAATCAGCATCTGATATGGATCTGCTAATGGGAGATTTTCATCACGTTCATTCCACGCTTTATCTAAGGCTTTTTGTAGACGAGTAGTTGAACGCTTTAATAATTCAAAATCAGTTGAGTTTGGCGTGTAATTATAGGTATCTGGATACAACCACCCATCCATGTTATTCCATTCGTAAACGGCTTTTGCAACGGCTGGAATATCTAATAACGCCATGATCTCTTTATCCGTTTTATCTTGCAAGGTTTGTTTTAAGTGCGGTGCATTTTCAAGGTTTTTACGCCATTCCTTGAACGTTTTCCCTTCAATAAACTTCACGCTAAATTGCGCTTCCTTACCAGAATTGAGCATATCCAATAAATCTTGCAACGTTTTCACGCCCGTTAAAGAATAAGTCCCCGCTTTCACTTTGTTGAGCTGCGGTTGTAATTTCAATAACCAAGGCAATAAATCGGCATGTTCAAGAATTTTTTCTTGCTCTAATAAAGCGGCGAGTTTACTGCCAGTAGTTCCTCGCTCAATTGTAAGCAATTGATCTTGAGTAGCATTCACCGGCGTATGAACAAACTCCGTTAGTTTTTGATAACCCCAAAAACCAACACCGCCAAGAATTAGCAAAAGAATCAGTAAAAAGACAAAAAATTTTTTCATGCGTCACTCATTTTATAAAAACGACAAAAGGGGCAAAAATGCCCCCTTATTCTAACGGTTTCTGTTACTTATCGAAATATTGAATATCAGCATTTTTACGTAATGCTTTCACCCAGTCTTTGGTTGCATCTTGTAATTGGCTATTCACGATTTGTTCGTAAGCTTTTTGACGATAGGCATCTTCTGTTTTATCGCCATCACGACTACCGGTTACTTCGAGAATATGCCAACCAAATTCAGATTTAAACGGTGCAGAAATAGTACCTTGTGGGGTTGTTTCAACCATTTTTGCAAATGGACCTACATAAGCTTCAGGGAAAGCATAACCTAAGCTTCCGCCATTCGCACCTGATAAATAATCTTTAGAATATTTTAATGCGGCATCGGCAAATGTCATTTTGCCAGAAATAATCTCGCTACGAATACGTTCTAATTCTGCTTTAGCTTGTGCATCATTCAGCAATGGGTTTAATTTTAATAAAATATGACGAACTTCATACTCTTTACCCATTACTTTTTGTGCGGTGCCTTTTGCTTTCGCTTCATCAAGCATTTGTTTACCCAATGCATCCACTTGCTCACGAGTCACATCTACGCTGTTTTGAATAGCATGGTTACGCACACCCGCCATTAACATTTGGCGAGAAATTTGTTGTTTAAATGCATTTAAGGAAATGCCTTGATAATCGAGCGCATCTAAGAATTGACCATAAGTTAAACCATTTTTCGCTGCAATATCTTCTACGATACGGTTTACTTCCGCTTGGTTTACTTTTACGCCTGATTCTTTGATAGCTTTCTCTGTCAGCATATCATCAATAATCTTATCTAATGCTGCACGTTGGCTACCTTTCTTGCCCATCACAGCATTCACTTGGCTTTGTAAAATTGGTGTACCATTTACGGTCGCCACGACGCGCTCTTCAGCTTGTACTTGAGAAAAAGTAAACAGACCGATCATGGCAAATAAAAGAGATTTTAACATTGATTTTTTCATTTTAGTTGTCTTAAAAAATAATAGGATAATGCACGTTAGATTATCAATTTTATCAAAGGTTCACAATAGGCTGATCGTTATTTAGGCAATAATGCCACTTCATAACAACCATCATATTTTAATGTACGCACCTGAACTTGTTCATCACGGGAAGTCGGCACATTTTTACCTACATAGTCTGCCCGAATTGGTAATTCACGGTGTCCACGATCCACTAAAATCACCAATTCAATTTTAGCTGCTCGACCAAAATCCGTTAACGCATCCATTGCGGCACGAATGGTTCTTCCAGTGAATAGTACATCATCGATCAAAATGACTTCTTTACCCTGAATATTCATATAACTTGAGGCACCGCTATACACCGGGGTTGGATTTTCAGGTTCAACATACTCTAAGTCATCGCGGTAAAATGTGATATCCAATTCCATCATTGGAAGACTCACGCCATTCAACTCTTCAATGCGACGTTGAATCAATTCGGCAATTTCAGCACCACGGCGTTTCACCCCAACTAAAATCACATTATCGAAATCTTGGTGCTTTTCAATAATTTCGTGGGAAATACGTGAAATGGTACGTAAAAATCTGTCTGCATCAATAATGATTTTTTCCATTTTATCTCTCGCTTTGTTTATATCGCCTAAAGTGCGGTTAAAAAACACTGATTTTTTGACCGCACTTTGACTGGAATATTAACCGAATTCTAGCTCTACCGCATTTTCCCCGAGCAAATTCACCAATTCTGTTAGAATCTCATCCGTTGGTGTAATCGACCATTGAATCCCTAAACGCAATAACGCACGGCCTTTTGCGCTTTGATAATATACGTTAATTGGTAAAGTACCGCCACTAACAGGCTCTAACATTTCTTTCAGTTTCTTGATAAAACTTGGGCTAATCTGCTCCTCAGACAAACTGATAGCCAAAGATTTCGCATAACGGGAACGCGCCTCATCTAAGGTCATCAAATCCCGTACCGACATTTTTAATCCGCCTGAAAAATCGTCAAAACTCACTTGGCCAGATACCACCACAACCGTATCTTTTTGCAATTTTTCACCGAATTGGTCTAAGCTTTCCCCAAATAGGGTTAAATCTAAACGCCCAGAACGGTCATCAATAGTTGCGATACCAATTCGATTGCCTTTTTTCGTTGTCGCAAAGCGAGTTGACACCAACAAACCGGCTGCCGTACTAATTTGCCCACGGCGGTTTGGCGTGAGATCTTTTAATCGCGTAGAACTATAATGAGAAAGCTCTTTTAAATAACGACTCACCGGGTGGCTGCTTAAATACAAACCAAGGGTTTCGCGCTCACCATCTAAAATTTGTTTTTCTGTGTAAGGTGGCGTGTGGGCATAAGCATTTTCCACTTCTTCATGCGTTTCTGTCAGCACACCGAACATATCAGCTTGTCCCATGGCCTCATCTTTTGCATGCTGATCTGATGCTTTGAGTGCATCTTCTAGATTCTTAGATAACGCCGCACGATGTGGCCCTAGCTTGTCAAATGCACCAGACATAATCAGACTTTCAAAGGTACGACGGTTAATTTTCTTCAAATCAACGCGAGCACATAAATCAAATAAATCTCTGAAAATCCCACCTTCATTACGAGCGGTAATCAATGCATCAATCGGACCTTCACCCACACCTTTAATGGCGCCGATACCGTAAACAATCTCACCATTTTCATTCACGCTGAAATGATGTTTCCCTACGTTGATATCCGGTGGGGTGACTTTTAAGCCCATACGTAAACATTCATCGTACAAGCCAACAATTTTATCGGTATTATCCATTTCCGAGGTCATTACCGCTGCCATAAACTCAGCAGGGAAATGGGTTTTCAGCCAAAGGGTTTGATAAGATACTAACGCATAAGCAGCTGAGTGCGATTTATTGAAACCATAGCCGGCAAATTTTTCCACCAAGTCGAAAATCTTCATGGAAAGCTCGCCATCAACACCATTTTTTTCTGCGCCTTCTTTAAACACAGAGCGCTGTTTCGCCATTTCTTCCGGCTTTTTCTTACCCATTGCACGACGTAATAAGTCCGCGCCACCAAGAGTATAACCCGCTAGTACCTGAGCAATCTGCATAACTTGTTCTTGGTACAAAATAATACCGTAAGTTGGTTCTAAAATCGGTTTAAGGCTTTCATGTTGGTAATTTGCATCAGGATAAGACACTTCTTCTCGACCATGTTTACGGTCAATAAAGTTATCCACCATGCCCGATTGTAATGGGCCTGGTCGGAATAACGCCACCAACGCGATAATATCTTCAAAACAGTCTGGCTGAAGGCGTTTAATTAAATCTTTCATTCCACGCGATTCCAACTGGAATACGGCGGTCGTTTCAGACCGTTTCAGCAACTCAAAGGATTCGGGATCATCCAATGGAATAGCAGCAATAT
>ERZ1106969.1803-NODE-1803-length-13359-cov-6.525406_pt1 | contig 13359 bp, 17 predicted proteins | sample MGYA00403685_ERZ1106969 | MGnify/ENA primary metagenome ERZ1106969 (study PRJEB35170, sample SAMEA104062416) | human gut metagenome | biome: human gut; feature: human-associated habitat; material: faeces | place: Denmark | collected 2012-05-18 ... | reverse complement strand
CTCGTTATCGTCAGTCTGCCGCGAAGGCATATAGTGTCAGTATAATATAAAACAAGGGGAAATAGGTGATTTTGAGGATATTTTTTTGTTTGTGTATGTTTTTGTTCATATGAGAGTGTATAGATGTATCTTTAAAAAGAAGATGCTGCCCTGTAAAATGTGCTGTCATTTTTGGGATTCATATTGTAAAATGGATGAAAAAGCAGACAAACAGGAGTTTTTATGAGATTACTGATCGCAGAAGATGAAAGGTCTCTGGCAAAAGTCCTTTGTACAATTTTAGAGAAAAATGGATTTACTGTTCTAAAGGAACTTCGAGCATCAGGAAACAGGATTCCAGTCCTGTTTCTGACTGCCAGGTCGGAAGTGAATTACGGGAATGTTTGTGAAAATACAAAAAAATCCAGGAAATCAAGGAGTTCTTCAGGCGTTACAGCCCGAAGAACTCCTTGATTTGTCCCGCAATGATGTTCATAAGCTTTGTTCTGGCTTCTATACTTGCCCATGCGATATGTGGCGTGATAAAAAGCCGGTTGCTGTCCGTGAAACCGCGAAGCGGGTTGTCTTCGGACATAGGTTCTGCACACAAAACGTCCAGTCCTGCAGCCTGTATCTCATTTGTTTCCAGTGCGGTTTTTAAATCTGCTTCCACGACGATCGGACCACGTCCCAGATTTAAGAAGATCGCACTTTTTTTCATTTTACAAAAGGCCTCCAGGTTCATAAGTTGTTCTGTATATTCATTCAAAGGTGCATGTACAGAGACGATATCAGAAGTTTCAAGAAGCGTATCCAGAGAAACCTGATGGTAGCCTTCCTGAGGTGCTGCACCGGATGGGGAGGCATAGATGACTTGTGCACCGAAAGCTTCTGCAATCGCAGCGACTCTGCGTCCGATATTTCCAAGGCCGACAATGCCCCAGATCTTTCCTTTTAATTCGCAGAAGGTCTGTGAAAAATGAGTGAAAATGGTGTCGTTTGTGTAGCAGTCATTTTTGACATAGTCATCGTAATACCGCAAATGTTCCAGAAGATAAAACAGCATGGCAAACGTATGCTGAGCGACCGATTCTGTAGAATATCCGGCAACATTTCTCCATGCGATTTTGCGTCTGTCTAAATATTCCTTGTCCAGGTTGTTTGTGCCGGTGGCAGTGACACAGACTAGTTTCAGATTTCTGGCAGCGCCGATGGAGGCTTCATTTATTTGAATCTTATTTACAATGATCACGTCTGCATCCTGAACCCGTTCTGGTACTTCCTGCTGAGTGGAAAACGGATACTTTATAACTTCGCCAAATGAGTCGAAGATGGACAGGTCTATGTCGTCTCCAATAGTTTTTGCATCTAAAAATACAAGTTTCATAGTTTGTTTACCGCCTTTCTTTTGCTGTATTGTATCTGCATTCTGTTCGCATACAAGTGATTTTGATTTCCTTTCTTTTAGTTTATCTTAATTTCAGACAGACGACAATCCTGCAAATCTCAAAATTTTAAAATCCACAGGAATAAACTTTTGCTTCTTTCATATACATGGGATAAAGAGGTGGACAAGATGAATGAAGAGAGAAGAAAACAACAGATTCTTCACATTCTTGCGGTTGGAATCCGCAGGGTGATCGAAAGGGAAGAGTTGGACTATGACAAGCTCCAGGAAATCCGGCTGAGAACAGGGCAGCCGCTTTTGATCTTGTACCAGGGAGAAGAACTGTTTTTGCCAACAGGGCAGGCAAAAAAGTATATGGTGACCAAGGAAGAGATAAAGGAGACTCTGGAATACAGCAGTCATTATTCCCTTTATGCCTATGAAAATGAAATCCGCCAGGGATTTCTTACAGTGGAAGGAGGACATCGTGTGGGAGTGGCAGGAAAGGCAATTTTAGAACAGGAAAAAGTAAAAAGTCTGCAGTACATATCTTCTGTGAATATCCGAATGTCACATGAAATTCCAGGATGTGCGGACAGGCTGCTTCCTCTGATCACAAAGAACAGGGAAGTATGCCATACGCTGATTATTTCTCCGCCGTGCGGGGGGAAAACAACGCTGCTTCGTGATCTGATCCGGCAGATTTCTGACGGGAACAGGTATGTAAAAGGATGTACGGTAGGAGTGGTGGACGAGAGATCTGAGATTGGAGGGTGTTATCTGGGAGTGGCACAGAATCACCTGGGGAGCAGGACTGATATTCTGGACTGCTGTCCAAAAGCGGAGGGAATGATTATGCTGATCCGTTCAATGTCTCCAAGAGTACTGGCGGTAGATGAAATCGGTGCGCAGGAAGAGATTCGTGCTGTGGAGTATGCCATGCAGTGTGGGTGTAAACTGATCGCCAGTGTCCATGGCAATTCTATGGCAGAGATCGCATCCAAACCGGGACTTGCAGAGCTTGTGAGACAGCGCCGCTTTGAACGCTATGTGGTATTAGAAAACAGAGAACATCCGGGAATGATCAAAGAAATCTTTGATGAACGGGGGAGTCTTCTATGCAGAAGCTGATCGGCTGCATCCTGATTCTGTCGGCAACGACAGCAGGAGGCATTTTATATGGAGTGGAACAGCAGCAATATCTGGAAAAACTGATGTACATTCGTCGTATTCTGGAGTTGATCCAGGGAGAAATTGAATACAGTGCGTCTCCGCTTTCCGAAATTTTTGGAAAAACTGCCCGTCGGGTACAGGAGCCGTACCGCAGCTGGATGATGGATCTGGAGCGAAGAGTCGAGGCAAGAAGCGGGCAACTTTTTTCCGAAATCTGGGAGGAGAGTATGAAAGTTAATTTAAAGGACCTTCATCTCAAGAACAGACATATGAGAGCGCTTCTGGAAATGGGGATGTATATCGGACAAATGGATGTGAGAATGGGCAGAACAAGTATGCAGATGTATCTTGAAAATCTGGAAGCAGAAATCGAGCAGACCCGACAGGAAATTACGGCAAAAAAGCGAATCGGAAACTGGCTTGGTGTGATGAGCGGACTGTTTCTGGTCATTGTGCTGTTTTGAGAAATATGCTGTCGGCGAATCAGACAGGAGGAATTCATGACGATCGGTGTTATTTTCAAAATTGCCGCAGTCGGCATTCTGGTATCTATTTTGAGCCAGGTATTAAAACACAGTGGGAGAGAGGAACAGGCGTTTTTGACCAGTTTTGCGGGTCTGATCCTGGTGTTGTCCTGGGTGCTTCCTTACATTTATGAGCTGTTTGCATCCATGAAGCGTCTGTTTTCACTGTAAAAGAGGAGGAGAAGGACATATGAGTGTGCTGCAGGTCAGCTTGATCGCAATGGCGGCAGCTCTTCTGGCAGTTCAGCTCAAAGGCGGAAGAGCAGAGTACGGATTCTTGATGAATCTGGCAGCGGGCGTTTTTCTTTTTTTCTGTATTGTGGGAAAACTGGAAGTGTTTGTTCAGGCAGTGAAGCAGATCCAGAGTTTTTTGACCCTTGATACAGAATATCTTGTGATCATGCTGAAAATGGTCGGTATTACATACATTGCGCATTTTTCTTCCGGAATCTGCAAAGATGCCGGCTATCAGGCAATCGCAGCGCAGATTGAGATATTCGGCAAACTGGCGATCCTTGTGGTAGGGATGCCTGTCCTGCTTGCATTGTTGGAAACCATTCAGGAGTTTTTGCTATGAGAAAATATGGAATCGTTGGCATGTTGTTTTTGGGACTGTGTCTGTTTGGGTCAGTGCGCACAGCTTATGCTGCCGGAGAGGAAAAACTGCAGATTACCCAGAAGGAGATGTTGGATGAGTTTGATTTTTCAGATCTGGATGACAGTCTGAAAAAAATGTTTCCAAGAGAGAAAATGAAATTTCGGGAGGTTGTAGAAACTCTTTTGTCGGGAAATCTGAAACAGGCAGGAGAACAATTCACAAAGTTTCTCTGGGATCAGTTTTTTTATGAACTGCAGACACACAGAAAACTTCTGGTCTACTTGCTCTTGATTGCAGTCATTGCAGCAGTGTTCGCTAATTTTTCCAGTGCATTTGGAGCCAGACAGGCATCGGAGGCTGCATTTTATATTCTTTATATGCTTCTGATCGCGCTGTGTCTGAGTGGGTTTCGTCTGGCGGTGTCGGAGATGGAAACTTCTTTAAAATGTCTTCTGGAATTTATGAAAGTTCTCTGCCCCACCTATTTTCTGGCGGTGACAGCAGCCTCTGGAAGTCTTACATCGATGTTTTTCTTTGAGGTGGTGTTGTTTCTGATTTTTCTGGCAGAGACGGTAATTTTGAATTTCCTGATGCCGGTCATCAATGTTTATATGATGATCCAGGTAATGGGAAATCTGACAGGAGAAGAATTTTTATCACAGTTTGCGGAACTTCTGGAGAAACTGACAGGATGGATTTTAAAAACCATGCTGGCATGTGTGATCGGAATCAATGTAGTGCAGGGAATTCTGGCACCTGTCGCAGATTCAGTAAGGCGCAGCTTTATTACAAAAACAGTGGAGGCGATTCCGGGAGTTGGAAATACTGCAGGCTCTGTGATGGATGTTGTGCTTGGAACGGCAGTGCTGATTAAAAATGGAATCGGGATGGCAGGCGCAGTGATCGCAGCGGGAATCTGTATCCTTCCCATTCTGAAAGTACTGCTTTTGGCATTTTTGTACAAAATGGCGGCAGCAGTGACGCAGCCGGTGTCAGACAAGCGGATCACGTCGTGCATTGGGAATGTCAGTGAAGGGTATGAAATGTTGGGAAAAGTGATGGGCACAACAGGAATTTTGTTTCTGATCACCATTGCAGTAGTAGCAGCTTCTGCTGCATAAAGGGGGAAGAACATGTTGAAAGAGCTTTATCAGTGGCTGCAGGATCTGGCAGTTTATCTGATTCTGGTCAGTGCTGTTTTGCAGGCACTTCCACAGGAATCCTATCAAAAATATGTTCGTTTTTTTGCAGGACTTGTGCTCATTGTTCTTTTGATGACTCCGTTGCTGAAGCTGACAGATATGGAATATGATTTTGCCGGATGGGTAGAGGAACAAAAAAAAGAGCTGGAGCAGACGTCTTTCTGGAAACGTATGCAGGAAGAACAAGAGCAAAATGACAGTGAGACATTTTCGGAAACAGAGGGAGAAGTGCAGATTGAAGTGGGGGAGGTTCAGGTTGGAGAATAAATGGAAACAATGGATTTCCAGATTTGGGAAAAGTGGAAAATTACCTGCGAAGCAACAGCTTTTCATCCTGCTTTTGGCGGGAATTCTGTTGGTGGTGATCGTTTCCCCGGTTCCAGATCAGGAAGAGGAAAGAATCGGGACAGGGGCGGGGGTACAAGAAACAGAAATGGAGGGAGGAGATGTCGGGCAGGAATATGAAAAATTGTTGGAAAAGCGGGTAGAAAGTACGCTGGAATGCGTGGAAGGAGTCGGAAAAGTAAAAGTGATGATCACTTTGAAATCTTCCGGAGAAAAAGTAATCGAAAAAGACAGTCAGAGCGAAGAAAACCATGTAACAGAAGAGGACAGTAAAGGAGGCAGCAGAAGTTCGGATGATCAGTCGGTCAATCATACCAGCGTCTATGAACAAAAATCAGACGGGACACAGACCCCTTATGTAAGCAAGGAGATGACACCTGAGATCGAAGGGATGGTCATTGCGGCAGATGGGGGAGATAATCCGGTTGTGGCAAAAAATCTGACAGAGGCCGTGCAGGCATTATTTGGAGTGGATGCGCATAAGATAAAAATAATGAAACGGACAAATGTATAAAACAGAAAGAAAAAGAGGAGGATATGATTTTGAAACGATTGTTTAAGAAAAACCAGATCATTATTACAGCGCTGGCGGTGATGATCGCGATCGCAGGGTATCTGAATTATTCAGGACGGCTGTTTGGAGCAAAAGAAGAAAAGATAAAAGAAGCAAGTGCAGGAACTGCCAATCAGGAACTTCTGGATATCTCGGCAGAGGATCTGGAAACAGACGGAGAGATTGCAAGTAATGATTCTGAAGTGGAAGGCACGCCGGGAGAAGCTGTTTTGACCAGCGGGGAGGCGGAAAACACCGTAGCGCAGGCGAAAATTGCAAGAGAACAGATGCGTTCCCAAAATAAAGAAACACTGCAGGCGATCATTGACAACACAAACATCAGCGAAGAGGAAAAGAAAGATGCAATTGCGCAGATGCTGCAGATGACGCAGCTTTCAGAACAGGAAGTGGCGGTGGAAACACTGATGGCATCCAAAGGATTTTCAGAATCCGTTGTCAGTCTGACTTCAGATTCCGCAGATATTGTTGTAAATGCGGCAGAATTGACGGATGCAAATCGTGCACAGATTGAAGATATCGTAACAAGAAAAACCAATATTACGCCGGAAAAAATTGTGATCACTCCGATCCATGAAACCGGAGAAACAGAAAAATAAAGAAATTTGGATTGCGGCAGAGAAATCCTTGTGATACACTAAAGGGACATGTGAAGTTTTATAGAACAGGAGAAGAGATAAGATGTCAGATATTACAAAGGAGATAGAAAAAAGAAGAACGTTTGCCATTATCTCTCACCCGGATGCGGGTAAGACGACATTGACAGAGAAGTTTCTTCTATATGGAGGGGCAATCAATCAGGCGGGTTCCGTAAAAGGGAAAGCAACTGCAAAGCATGCAGTTTCCGACTGGATGGAAATTGAAAAAGAGAGAGGTATCTCAGTTACATCGTCTGTACTTCAGTTTAATTACGGCGGATATTGTATCAACATTCTGGATACACCGGGACATCAGGATTTCTCGGAAGATACGTACCGTACGCTGATGGCTGCAGACTCTGCGGTGATGGTGATTGATGCTTCCAAAGGTGTGGAAGCTCAGACAAGAAAGTTGTTTAAAGTCTGTGTCATGCGCCACATTCCGATTTTTACATTTATCAACAAAATGGACCGGGAAGCCAAAGATACATTCGATCTTCTGGATGAGATCGAAAAAGAGCTGGGGATTGCAACCTGCCCGGTGAACTGGCCGATCGGTTCCGGAAAAGAATTTAAAGGAGTGTTCGATCGCCAGAAAAAAGAAGTGGAGTTGTTCTCCGATACAAAAAAGGGAACTTCTATGGGAGAAGTCAAAAAAGTAGCGATCAATAATCCAGAGATTGACTGGCTGATCGGCACAGAGGCCAAAGTGACTCTCGAAGAGGAGATTGAGCTTCTCGATGGGGCGGCAGCAGAGTTTGACCAGAAACTGGTAAGTAAAGGAGAACTTTCACCGGTATTCTTTGGTTCTGCCCTGACCAATTTCGGTGTCGAGACATTTCTGCAGCATTTTCTTGCGATGACATCCTCTCCGCTTCCGAGAATGTCAGATCAGGGACTGATCGACCCAATGAAGGAAAAAGATTTTTCTGCATTTGTGTTTAAGATTCAGGCGAATATGAATAAAGCACATCGTGACAGAATTGCATTTATGCGTATCTGTTCTGGTGAATTTGAAGCAGGGATGAATGTGTATCATATGCAGGGCGGAAGGGAAGTCCGCCTTTCCCAGCCACAGCAGATGATGGCAAGTGAGAGAAAGATGATCGAAAAAGCCTATGGCGGAGATATTATCGGAGTGTTTGATCCGGGAATCTTTTCCATCGGTGATACGTTGACAACATCCAAAGAACGATTTGCATATGAAGGAATTCCGACGTTTGCACCGGAACATTTCGCAAGAGTCCGTCAGGTGGACACGATGAAACGAAAACAGTTTGTCAAAGGAATCAATCAGATCGCCCAGGAAGGTGCAATTCAGATTTTCCAGGAGTACAATACAGGAATGGAAGAGATTATTGTCGGTGTAGTTGGAGTCCTGCAGTTTGATGTACTCAAATATCGTCTGGAAAATGAGTATAAAGTGGAAATCCGTCTGGAAAACCTGCCGTACGAGCATATCCGTTGGATTGAAAATGAGGAGATCGATATGAATCGTCTGGTGGGAACTTCTGACATGAAAAAAATCAAAGATCTTAAAGACAGACCGCTTCTGCTCTTTACCCATGAGTGGAGTATCCGGATGACGCAGGAGCGAAATGAGGGACTGATCCTGTCAGAATTCGGTCGCTCATGACCCTTGTCAATGCAGGGTATGTCTGATATAATATGTCTTATCAGATGAAGTCTGCCCGTCGAAGGCATGAGTTATGGAATTGCCCGGATGGGTGTGAAAATGAAGATTAGTGCAAACAGCAGACACAAACAGGAGGGTCTTATCATGGCAAAGGACGAAAGAAATATTTATACAATACAGGATGACTCCAACATGGGAGAGGTAAAAATAGCAGATGAAGTAGTTGCTATTATCGCGGCGCTTGCGGCGACAGAGGTAGAAGGAGTTGCATCTATGGCAGGCAATATCACTAACGAACTGATCAGCAGACTGGGAATGAAGAATCTTTCCAAAGGTGTGAAGGTGGATGTTCTGGAAGGTGTTGTAACGGTATCTTTGGCATTGAATATGAAGTATAATTACAATATCATGGAAGTATCTGCCAAAGTACAGGAAAAAGTAAAGAGCGCCGTAGAGAACATGACTGGCCTGGAGGTCGCAGATGTGAATGTCAAAGTCGCAGGTGTGGAGATGGAGAGTCAGGAGCCTGTAAAATAGAAATTCATTGCAAAAGACAGGATAGCTGTAGTATAATAAAGGATGTCGCAGGACATCCTTTTTCTATGCGAAAAATCAAAAGTCCTGCAAAAAGAAATATGGACGAAAGAGACATAAGGGACGGAAGGAGCCGATATGGTAAGAACAGAACTTCGGGAACACATTTTTAAAATGTTGTTCCAGATTGAATTTAATACATTAGAGGAGATGCCGGAGCATCTGGAGCTGTATTTTGAAGAGCTGACAAGTGCAAAAGAAAAAGACAGAGAGTACATACAGAAAAAGTTAGAAGCAGTTGTGGAGAAGCTGGCAGAGATTGATGCGATCCTGAATGAAAAAGCAACGGGCTGGAAAACTTCCCGAATGAATAAAGTGGATCTGGCAATCCTCAGACTTGCAGTATATGAGATTAAATGGGACGATGATGTTCCGGTGAAGGTTGCGATCAATGAGGCGGTAGAACTTGCGAAAAAATTCAGTGGAGAAGAAGGTCCTGCATTCGTAAACGGAGTGCTTGCCAAGATTGCAGATTAAAGATGGCGGGGCGGACAGATGCTTAAGAATGTCTACACAGTAAAACAGGTCAATGCCTATATCAAGAATATGTTTACACAGGATTTTATGCTGAACCGACTGTATGTCAAAGGGGAAGTGTCCAATTGTAAATATCATCCATCTGGGCATATATATTTTTCGTTGAAAGATGAGTCCGGCACGATAGCCTGCGTGATGTTCGCAGGCTCAAGGTCAGGGCTTTCTTTTCGTATGCGGGAAGGACAGCAGGTGATTGTTCTGGGATCAGTCAGTGTGTATGAGAGAGATGGCAGATACCAGATGTATGCCCGGGAGATTCTTCTGGATGGGGCCGGAGAACTGTATTTAAAGTTTGAAAAATTAAAAAGAGAACTGGAAGAAATGGGAATGTTCGCACAGGAGTACAAGCGTCCCATTCCGAAGTTTGTAAAAAGGGTTGGGATTGTGACGGCGTCCTCTGGAGCGGCAGTGCAGGATATCATCCATATTGCAGCCAGGAGGAATCCATATGTGCAGCTGATTCTCTATCCCGCAAAGGTACAGGGGGAAGGTGCGGCAGAAAGTATCGTACAGGGAATCCGAATGTTGGAACATGCGGATGTTGATGTGATGATCGTAGGACGTGGCGGCGGTTCGATGGAAGATTTGTGGGCGTTCAATGAAGAAAGTGTCGCACGGGCTATTTTCGAGAGCAGTGTACCTGTGATCTCTGCTGTCGGACATGAGACAGATACGACGATCGCAGATTATGTGGCAGATCTTCGTGCACCGACTCCTTCTGCGGCGGCAGAGCTTGCCGTGTACGAATATCAGGCGGCAGAGAGTCTGATGATGGAGTACCGGATGCGGTTGAATGAGTCTGTTTTGAACAAGGCAGAACAGACCCGTCAGTATTTAAAACAAGCGGCATTAAAATTGAAGTTGTTTCATCCTAGGCAAAAGCTTTTGGAAAACAGACAGTATATTTCAGATCTGGAATTGCGTCTGCGCGGCAGAATGGAAGAGGTTCTCCAGCAAAAGAGACATCAGTCTGCACTTTATGTGGAAAAAATGAAAGGGTTATCCCCACTGGAAAAACTGAATCAGGGATATGCCTATGTAGAGGATGCAAAAGGGTGTCCGGTGCGTCAGACGGCAGATGTAGAACATGGAGATACGATTCGGGTCTATGTGTCGGACGGGTGGATCGAAGCCCGGGTGGGACGTACGATAGAAGAAAAGAAATATCAGGCATAAAGGAGGCAGACATGGAACAGCAGGATCAGAATACACCAGGTCTGGAAGAATTATTTGCAAGGCTTCAAGTGGTGACGGAAGATATGGAAAAGTCGGACATCACTCTGGAGGAATCTTTTGCGTTGTATCATGAAGGAATGCAGTTATTAAAGCAGTGTAATGAAATCATTGACGCAGTGGAAAAGAAAGTTCAGGTTCTGGATGAGAATGGAGAAGTTCATGAATTTTAAAGAGATACAAAAGGAAAAAACAATACAGATCGAAGAAATATTAAAAGCATATCTTCCCAAAGTAGAAGGATACCAGGGAATGATCATGGAGGCGATGCAGTACAGTATGCTGGCCGGAGGAAAGCGGTTGCGTCCGATGCTGATGCAGGAGACATACCGGTTATTTGGCGGAACGGGCAGAGTGATCGAACCATTTATGGCGGCCATCGAGATGATCCATACGTATTCCCTTGTTCACGATGATCTTCCTGCAATGGACAATGATGAGTATCGAAGAGGAAGAAAGACAACACACATCGTTTATGGCGAAGATATGGGAATCCTGGCAGGAGATGCGCTACTGAATTATGCGTTTGAGACAGCGTCTCTGGCATTTGAGATGGAGCCGGAGAAAAGTCTGATGATCGGAAAAGCAATCCGTATTCTCGGACAAAAAGCAGGGATTTATGGAATGATCGGCGGGCAGGTAGTAGATGTGAAAGCATCCGGTGAGCAGATAGACGGAGACAAACTGGAGTTCATCTATCGTTTGAAGACAGGCGCCCTGATCGAATCCGCAATGATGATCGGAGCAGTTCTTGCCGGAGCAGATGACGAGAATGTACAGAAAATACAGGAAATTGCCTCAAAAGTAGGAATGGCATTTCAGATCCAGGATGATATTCTGGATGTGACCAGTACAACAGAAGTACTTGGAAAACCAGTGCACAGTGATGAAAAAAATGAAAAGATGACATATGTGGTATGGAAGGGAATGGATGCTTCGAAACAGGAAGTGGAGCATTTGTCCAGGGAAGCGATTACAGATTTAAGAGTGCTGGATCCAAAGGATGACTATCTGGAAAATTTGCTGGAGTCATTGATATACAGACTAAAATAAGGGGGAATACCTTATGTTATTAGAAAAGATTCAAAAAGAAAATGATATCAAGCAGCTGAAACCAGAAGAGCTGGAGGAACTGGCAGAAGAAATCCGCCGGTTTTTGATAGAAAAGATCAGCGTCACAGGAGGACATCTGGCATCTAATCTGGGTGTGGTAGAATTGACGATGGCACTGCACCTTGCATTTGAACTGCCTCAGGATAAGATGATCTGGGATGTGGGACATCAGTCTTACACGCATAAGATTCTGACCGGAAGACGGGCCGGATTTGATGATTTGAGAAAGTACGGCGGTATGAGCGGTTTCCCCAAAAGAAAAGAAAGTGCATGTGATGCGTTTGATACCGGTCATAGTTCCACTTCTATTTCTGCAGGACTTGGATATGTGGCAGCGAGAGATATCAGAGGAGAAGATCATAGTGTCATTTCGATCATCGGAGATGGGTCTATGACCGGGGGAATGGCATATGAAGCATTGAATAATGCCTCTCGTCTGAGGAGTAATTTTATTATTGTACTCAATGACAACAATATGTCTATTTCTGAAAATGTTGGTGGAATGTCCCGATATTTGAACGGGCTTCGAACTGCCGAAGCATATACGGGTCTGAAAAAAGGCGTGGAAGATACCTTGATGAAGATTCCGGTGCAGGGAGAAAAAATTCTGTATCAGATGAAAAAAACGAAAAGCGGATTAAAGCAGTTGCTTGTTCCGGGGATGTTTTTTGAAGATATGGGAATCACGTATTTAGGACCCGTAGACGGACATGATATCCGAAAACTGTATAAGATCTTCCAGGAAGCGAAAAGAGTCGATCATGCAGTGCTTGTCCATGTGCTGACCCAAAAAGGCAAAGGATATGCCCCGGCAGAAGAGAATCCATCCAGATTCCATGGGATTGTGCCATTTGATATCGAAACAGGAGAGGTAAAGCAGAAATCGACAAAAGACAGTTATACCGATATTTTTTCAAAGGTGTTCTGTGATATTGCAAAACAGAATGAATCTGTAGTCGGAATTACAGCAGCTATGGCAGACGGAACAGGACTTTCCAGATTTGCAAGGATGTTTCCGGAGAGATTCTTTGATGTGGGAATCGCCGAAGAGCATGCCCTGACCTTTGCGGCAGGACTGGCAGCAGGTGGACTCAAGCCGGTTGTGGCTGTGTATTCTTCCTTTTTGCAGCGGGCATTTGACCAGACAATCCACGATGTATGTCTTCAGAATCTTCCGGTGATGATCGCAGTGGACAGAGCAGGTCTGGTAGGAAGTGACGGAGAGACACATCAGGGGCTGTTTGATCTTTCATTTTTGAATATGATTCCGAATATGACGATCCTGTCTCCTAAGAATCGATGGGAGATGGCAGATATGGTTCGGTTCTGTGTGGACTTTCAGTATCCGGTAGCACTACGCTATCCAAGAGGGGCTGCATATGAGGGATTATCAGAGTTTCGTACTCCGATTGTTTATGGAAAGAGTGAAGTCCTCTATGAAGAAGAGGATATTGCAGTCCTTTTTGTAGGACATATGGCAGAACTGGCTGTCGAGGTGCGTGACAGACTGAAAGAGATTGGCTATCATTGCTCGCTGATCAATGCCAGATTTGTAAAACCTCTGGATACGGAGATGCTTGAGATGCTGAAGACGGATCACAGGCTGATCGTGACCATTGAAGAAAATGTGGTGTCCGGTGGATTTGGAGAACAGGTACTTCACTATGTATCCAGAGCAAAACTGGACGTAGGTGTTCGATGCATCGGCATTCCGGACGATTATGTAGAGCATGGAAATGTAGAATTACTGCGCCGGGAAGTGGGGCTGGATGCAGAGACGATTGTAAAACAGATTATTGCAGATTATGTGACGATAGGGAAAGATTGAC
>ERZ1106969.1790-NODE-1790-length-13478-cov-18.568576_pt1 | contig 13478 bp, 12 predicted proteins | sample MGYA00403685_ERZ1106969 | MGnify/ENA primary metagenome ERZ1106969 (study PRJEB35170, sample SAMEA104062416) | human gut metagenome | biome: human gut; feature: human-associated habitat; material: faeces | place: Denmark | collected 2012-05-18 ... | reverse complement strand
ACCAGGGGCGAGGCAAATCAGTGCCGACGCGCTCATATTCATTCTCCTTACGCTTGATCAATTCAAATAAGCGGGCGTTTTCCGGTACGGCGACGCCGTGGGCGCGGGCGCGGTTGAGCAGAAAACCGGTGATGTAGTCGATCTCTGTATGCCGCTGGGCGCGAACGTCCTGCAGCATGGAAGAGATATTTTCTGCCGTACTTTCAATTACCTGTTCGACATAAAATAGCAGGTTTTCCGCCGAGGTATGAATACCTTCGCGCTCCATCACCGCCGCCACCTCGCGACAAATGGCCGCAACTTCCTGCGTATAGTCGCGCAGATCGCCGTTTTTACACCCTTTGAGCGCGGTCAGAGGGTTAATCACGCAGTTAACCGCCAGCTTGCGCCAGATGGCCGAGTGGATATTGTTATGCCAGGCGACATCCGGCAGCACGCTCTGCAGAACTTCTGCGAGATAGCTGTAGTCCCCCTCGTAGCTTTTTGCCGGTCCGATATGCGTGGTGCCCTGGGCAACGTGGATGATGACATTCCCATCGCGCCGCGCCGCCTGGGTCGTGGAGGCCAGCAGCAACGGCTGTTTCACGCCGCGCAGCTCCTCGACGGTGCCCATGCCATTATGTACCAGCAAAATTGGCGTGGTGTCCGGCAGGATCCCGGCCAGGTGCTTTACCGCATTCGACACCTGCCAGGCCTTTAAGGTGACGATCAGCAGCTCGCTGCTGGCGAGAAAATCGGGGTCGTTGGCCGTCAGCGATTCGTTGAACACTGAGCCATCGGTTTCAATGACGTTGACGCTACAGAATGGCTGCGGTACGCGCAGCCAGCCCTGGACTTCATGTCCCTGTTTGTACAACGCGGTCAGCCATAGTTGTCCCAGCGCACCGCATCCCAGTACGGTTACTTTCATTGTTCCTCCTCATCTGCCGCTATCCCAGGCGCTGATGGCTAAAGTCTATCTCGTCGCTTTTCGCATCGTCGGACATCACGGGGAAAATAGCGCGAGCGTTGCGTAATCAGCTAAGCTTCCGGGATAACAAGTTGAGTTATGCCGCGTTGCAGGTATTATGCAACGCAAAAGAAACGGAAGGAGAGGAAAAGATGCCATCTTTCGATATTGTCTCTGAAGTTGATCTTCAGGAAGCCCGTAACGCGGTGGACAACGCGAGCCGCGAAGTCGAGTCGCGTTTTGATTTTCGTGGCGTTGAAGCCACTTTTGAATTAAACGACGCCAACAAGACCATTAAAGTGCTGAGCGAGTCTGACTTCCAGGTGAACCAGCTGCTGGATATCCTGCGCGCCAAGCTGCTCAAGCGCGGCATTGAAGGCACCTCCCTCGACGTACCGGAAGATATCGTGCACAGCGGTAAAACCTGGTTTGTTGAAGCGAAGCTGAAGCAAGGCATTGAAAGCGCGGTGCAGAAGAAGATCGTTAAACTGATCAAAGACAGCAAGCTGAAAGTGCAGGCCCAGATTCAGGGTGAAGAGATCCGCGTGACCGGTAAGTCCCGCGACGATCTGCAGTCGGTGATGGCGCTGGTGCGCGGTGGCGATCTGGGACAGCCGTTCCAGTTCAAAAACTTCCGCGACTAAGGCGGCGGGCAGACAGCAAAAAGCGGGGAATTCCCCGCTTTTTTTATACCCCTTTGATGAGCTGCTCTATCTCGAAGCGGTTGGTGACCTTGCTGTCGATTTTGATATACACCGAACGCTCCTCGGGTACCACCAGCGCCTGATGAACCCCGCTGGCGCTCAGCAGACGCGCCTGCAGCGCGCTGTCGACCACCACGCCGTCCGGCACCTCCACCCGCAGGCTGCTGACGTACGGCGGCTCGCTCATGGTGCTGGCCACCAGCAGCCACAGCATCGCCAGCAGGGCGCCCAGCAGAAACACGGTTTGCGAATCAAAGAAACCATCGACCCAGCCGCCAAGCGCGCCGCCAATCGCCACGCCGAGAAACTGGCTGGTGGAGTAGACGCCCATCGCGGTGCCTTTGTAGCCCGCCGGAGACTCCTTGCTAATTAGCGACGGCAGCAGCGCTTCCAGCAGGTTAAACGCCAGGAAGAAGAGCTGAACGCCCGCCACCAGCTCCCAGAAGTAGCCTCCGGCGCCCCAGAGGACAATTTCCGCAATCAGCAGGATGGCGACGCAGAGCAGGAAGACGCGCTTCATCTTGCGCTTCACTTCGGCGTAGATGATAAACGGTACCACCGAGATGAATGAGATAACCATGGTGACCAGGTAAATCTTCCAGTGCTCGGCGGCCGGGAAGCCGGCGGCCTCCAGTTGTCCGGGCAGGGCGACAAAAGTGGACATCAGCATAATGTGCAGGCACATGATGCCAAAGTTAAGCTTCAGCAGGCGCGGCTCCGCCAGCACCTTGCTAAAGCAGCCCTTCACCATCCCGGATTCGCGGTTAAGGACATGGTTATGGCTGTTGGGCACCACCCACAGGGTGAGCAGGATGCCGACGGTCGCCAGGATGGCGATCATCCAGAACAGCGCGTGCAGACCCAGCTGGTGGGTGACAATCGGCCCCAGCACCATGGCGATGGCGAAGGTGACGCCGAAGCTGACGCCGATAAAGGCCATTGCTTTGGTGCGGTTCTGTTCGCGGGTGAGATCGGACAGCAGGGCCATAACCGCGGCGGCGATGGCGCCGGAGCCCTGCAGGGCGCGGCCAAGAATGATGCCCCAGATGGAGTCGGTGAGCGCGGCGATGACGCTGCCGAGCACGAAGATAAGCAGGCCGCCGACGATCAATGGCTTACGGCCAATACGGTCAGATAACAGTCCGAAGGGGATCTGGAACACCGCCTGCGCCAGGCCGTAGATACCGATCGCCAGGCCAATCAGCGCTTCACTGGCACCCTGCAACGCCATGCCATACGTGGTCAGAACCGGCAGGACCATAAACATGCCAAGCATGCGCAGGGAGAATACTGTCCCCAAACCCCAGGTCGCGCGCAGTTCCCCTGGCGTCATTTTGTTATCGTTCATTACCACCTCAATATAAAAACTGCGCCTAGTGTAGCGGCGGGGGGTAAGAAGCGTAAATAAATGTTTGTTTAACAGATATTACGGGGCTGTTGCGCGATGCGACAAGTTGGTAAAAATCAATAAACCAGTGGAGGGGGACTCCACTGGCGAGGGGGAAAATTAAGGTAAAGTAAAGTCAACCCACTGGCTGCCAGCGTCAGCCGATTTGACGCACTGCTCTACCCAATAGACGCCGTGCAGCCCGGCTTCGACGTCCGGATACCAGAAGTCTTGCAGGAAGGCGCGATCGTCGCGATCCGTGGCGTCAATCGCCTGCGCATAGCGGCGATAGAGGTTGGCCCAGGCTTCGAACAGCCCTTCCGGATGGCCGCCGCCAATGCGGTCATCCGCCAGCGCGTTCGGCGACAGGTAGGGCATTCCACGTTCCAGAATGCGCGCCGGCTCGCCCTGCACCTCATAGCTGAGCTGGTTAGGATGCTCATCCCACCATTCGATGCTTGCTTTTTCGCCGACGATGCGCACTTTTTGCGAGTGCATGGCGCCGCTGTTGACCGCGCTGGTCCACATCGAGCCAACCGCGCCGTTGTCATATTCCATCAGGACAAAGGCGTTATCTTCCAGCGGCGCGCGGGAGGGAACAAAGCTCTGACGGGAGCACATCAGCCGTTTGATATTGAGCTGCGGCGCCATGGTCTCGGCGACAAACAGCGGATGGGTGGCCAGATCCCCAAGCACATAGCTGGGCCCGGCAAACTTCGGCGTTACTCGCCAGCGGGTGGATTCTGCCTGCAGCTCGACGGCCTGGTTATGGAAGCCGTGGGCGAATTGCATGTTAACGATGCGGATCTCGCCGAGCAGTCCATCGGCAATCATCTGCCGCGCCTGCTGGATCATCTGATAGCCGGCATAGCCGTAGGTGACGCCGACGATTTTGTTCTGTTTTTTGCTCAGATCCACCAGCTCGCGCGCCTCTTCGGCGGTAAAGCAGAGGGGCTTTTCGCAGATAACGTGGAGTCCCGCCTCCAGCGCCGCTTTGGTGATGGCGAAATGGGTATTGTTCGGGGTGGTGACCGAGACGACCTCGATCCCGTCAGGGCGCTGCGCCTCTTCGCGAAACAGGGTCTGGTAGTCGGCGTAGCAGCGCTCCGGCGCGATGCCCAGTTGCTCACCGAACGCGCGCCCGCGCTCGGCATCGACGTCAAGCGCGCCGGCCAGCAGGGTATAAACATTGTCACGCAGCGCCGCACAGCGGTGGCTGTAGCCGATCTGACTGGTTCCCCCGCCGCCGACCATGCCCCAGCGCAGGGAACGGGATAAGGGTTTCAGGCCGTTTAACATGGTGCTCTCCTTTTTGAAATCATTTGCACTCTGAGGCGCTCAATGCCGACGCCTGCGGCAACGCGCATCCGGATAGACTGACTTCAACTTAAGGAAATGTTTGTTCTGTTTCAATTGTGTTGTGGAATTTATTTTCCATATATGCGAGGGGGATCGAATTAGCGATAGTTTCTTTTGCGCTTGGTTGAAAAGGTGAGGGCGGGATATCGCCTGCCGGAGTCGTCCAGATTGTTGCGGGCGTTTTTTCGTTTCAAAAAAGTATGAAATAAATTTTCTTTATTAGCTGCTGAAGGCGGTGCAATCCGCCGATTGCACCGGGAACCAGATGCCGCTATGACGCTCCGCGCACAGACGCGGGGGAAGTTGAAGCGACGGGAGGATGACCGGCCGCAAAGATGCCCTTCGCCGCCAGGCCTGCGACGGTGAGGGCTGCCGGGATACCGAGGATCAAAAAGACGCTTTCAAAGGGCAGGTTGAGCGCCATCATCTCGGCGCCGGCAAAGGCGCTGAGAATGGCGCCGATGCGCCCGACGCCGTGCATCCAGCTGGATCCCGTCGCCCGCGCCTGTGTAGGGTAGTAGCGGGCGGAGAGGGCGTTCATGCCGGTATTCGCGCCGTTCAGGCAGGCGCCGCTGATAAACGCCAGCATACAGAGCAAGGCAAAGCTGCCCGCGGCGTAGCCCATCGCCATGGTGAACAGGCCGCCAACGGCGTAGATTATCCCCAGCGCGCGATGGGGGTTGATCCTGTCCATCAGCCAGCCGGCAAACAACGAGCCGAGGGTGCCGCCCGCCTGGTAGATCGCCGTCATGATGGCCGCCTGGCTAACGGTCATTCCTACCGCTTTAACCAGCGTTGGCAGCCAGCTGCCGAGGATATAGACCAGGAACAGCCCCATAAAGTAGACCAGCCATAGCATCAGCGAGCCGAAACCGTACTGGCGGGAGAGGACAATGCGCATCGCGTTGCCGGCCGCTGGCTGCGCCGGTAGGATAAACCTCACATTGTCGCTGATTTGTCCGGGATAGAGACGGTTAAGAATGGCGCGTATGCGCGCCGCGGGCGCTTGTTTGATCACCAGAAAACGAACCGATTCCGGCAGCAGCCAGATGAGCAGGGGGGGCAAACAGCAGCGGCAGAATACCGCCGAGCGCCATCAGCGAGTGCCAGCCAAACTGGGGGATCAGCCACGATGCCGAAAATCCTCCCGCCGCCGCGCCGAAGGTGAAGCCGCAAAAGATGACGGTGATAATAAATGAACGCTGGCGTTCCGGGGCGTATTCCGACACCAGCGTCCCGATATTCGGCATCGCGGCGCCCAGCCCGAGGCCAGTCATAAAGCGAAAGAACATCATCTGTTCTACGTTGTGCGAGAAGGCGGTGGCGATGGTCCAGAAACCGAGGAAGAAAACGCTGTTGATGATGATTTTCTTACGTCCCAGCCAGTCGGCGAGCGGGCCGGAGAAAATCGCCCCCAGCGCGAGGCCGATCAGCGCGGCGCTGATCACCAGACCCAGCTGGTGGTTGCTTACCCCCCATTCCAGCTTTAGCGTCGGGGCGATAAAGCCCATGATCGCGATATCAAAACCATCGAGAGCGATGACGCAAAAGCCGAGAAATATAATCAGCTTCTGAAATCGGCTCAGCGGGTTACGATTTATTAACTCTCTGACATCCAGGCGTTGAGTCTGTGTCATAGCGTATTCCTTATGCGCAGGCGCGCAGGTAGGGCTGCGCGGCATCAAACAGTAACTGCGCCCGCTGAAGAGGCGGCAGGGCGCCTTGCTCGCCGTCAAGCGGCACTTCGAGAGAGACCGGCAGCGTCGCCGGCAGGGCCGACATCAGACCATGCAGATCCAGACCGCCTTCCCCCGGCACGTTGCGCGCCGAGCGGGCCTGGCGGATAAGTTCCTGCTCGCTCTCCGGCCTCTGCGCCGCGCCATCGCAGAGTTGCATATAGTTGAGATGATGCGCGGGCAGGCTGGAGAGGGCGGCGAGCGATTCTCCCGCGCGCCAGAAATGGAGAGCGTCCACCAGAATGCCGATGTCTTCCCGCCCGCTGGCGGCGATTAGTGCTTGCGCTGCGGCGATGTTGCGCAACTGAGTCCAGGGCATCGGCTCAAGATTCATGGTCAGCCCAAATGGACGACCGGCCGCGGCGAGGATGGCGAGGTTGTCAGCGCTGCGCTGAAGGTTGTCATCATTGCCGGCGACTAACACCTGTCCGGCGCCAAGACGCGCGGCGGTCTCCATAAAACGCTGCAGCCGATCGTCGAGGGTAAACCCGGGGGTCAGGCGGACGATCTCCACGTCCGACACGCGGATGCCAGTTTCCATCAACGCGGCGAGCGTCGCCCGGACGGCCGGGGTATCGCCCAGCATGTCGTAGTCCGGGTCGGTCGGTGTGGCGGGGAGCAGTCGCAGCCCAACGTGGGTAAAACCGGTTCTGGCCGCAATCCGCACCTGTTCGGGGGGAGGGACATCGAGCAGGGTCAGCGCGGCGAGCGATAGGGTACGCTTGTTCATAAAGGGCTCCGGTACAGTTGCAGGTGAAGAGAGTTAGGGTGCATCCATTCGTGGAAATTAAGTTATGTTATTGTTTATATTTGTTTTTTTTGCCAGGTTTTTACCCACCAGATAGCCGAAGGTCATGGCGGGCCCGAGGGTGATCCCTCCGCTGGGGTAATAGCCGCGCATCACGCTCGACATGTCGTTGCCGATGGCGTACAGACCCGGTATCGGCTGCTGCTGTTCATCCAGCACCCGGGCGTGTTCGTCGGTTTGCAATCCGCTGAAGGTGCCCAGCGAGCCGGGCAGAATGCGCACCGCGTAGAACGGCCCTTCGCGCAGCGGTCCGAGCGTCACCTGATGGTCACCCTGGGCGCGGTTATAGGCTGATGCCCCGCGGTGAAAATCGACGTCTTCGCCAGCGCTGGCGAAGTGGTTAAAGCGTTCAACGGTTTCCGCCAGCGCATTGGCGTCGATAGCGCACTGCTTCGCCAGCTCCGCCAGGGTGTTTCCTCGCTGCAGATAGCCGGTACGCAGCCAGGCGGTGGGAGTGAACGGGAACGGTCTGGCGTGGCCCAGGCCGTAGCGACGCAGCGCGCGACGATCGGCCAGCAGCCAGGCCTGCGGCGTGTCGCCCGCGGGTGTGGCCGCCAGCAGGGCGGCGATAAAGTCATGATAAGAGTCGGCCTCGTTAACAAAACGTTTGCCGTTGGGCAGGACGGCGATCACCCCGGGTTTGGCGCGCTCCACCAGATGAGGAAACATTAGCTGCTGGCCGCTGGCCAGAGTGACGCGGGACACCGGCGCCCAGGCCAGCGGGTGGCGCAGGGAAGTGTCGAACTGGCCGCCGACGGATTCGCCAAGCCTGATCCCCTCGCCCTGATTGTCCGGCGGTGCGGCGGAGAAATGGCCGTAACCCTCCGCCGCGTGGGGCACCACCTGCGCCAGCCGCTGGCGATCGTGGGGAAAACCGCCGCAGGCCAGCACCACGGCGCCAGCTTCGACGTGAATCTCCCCGCCGTCGCTGCGCAACACCGCGCCGGACACGCCCGGCGGACCCTGCAGCAGCCGGACCACCGGGGCATTGAGCTGAAAACGCACGCCGGCGTCGAGGGCGGATCGCAGCAGACGGGCGACCAGCGCATTGCCATTGACCAGATGCTGCCCCCGTCCGGCGCGTAGCCGCTGCCAGCCGTGGCGCAGCAGGCGGCGGGCAGCATACAGCGCGGAGCGCGGCGAGCGGGTGGCATTGAAAAAATGCACCATATCCGCGCCGCCGGCGATGCCCATCCCGCCCAGGCTAATGGTTTCCAGCGGCGGACGCAGGCGATGGAGCCAGTCGCCGAGCAGGCGGCCATCGTAGGGTTGCGCGGTGACCGACCGCCCACCGTTCGCCGCACCCGGCGACGGGTGAAAGTCCGGCATGGCGCTGCCCGAGAGAAACTGCACCGCCGTCCGCTGATGGAAAAATTCCACCATCTCCGGCCCGTAACGCAGGAAGGTTTGCAGACGAATATCGGCGGCTTCGCCCCCCATCTCATGCTGCAGATAGGTCAGCGGCGCGTCGGCTGCTTCGTCGATGCCCTCCGCCCGCGCCAGCGGGTTGCGGGGGATCCACAGCCAGCCGCCGGACCAGGCGCTGGTTCCGCCGAGCACTGACGCTTTCTCCGCCACCATGACGCTGGCGCCGTGCATCGCCGCAGTCACCGCGGCAGAGAGCCCCGCGGCGCCGGAGCCGACCACCAGCACATCCACCTTCACAGGCCCGCTCATGTTGGACTCCTTACTGCAGAGGTGAAAAAGCGGTGGGGCGCATCAGCACCGACTCGAGGCGTTCCACGGCGGCCAGTTCGCGATTTTTACGCGAGAAGGTCTGCCAGCGTTCGTCCTGGGCCATCCGCGCGCGGCGCACCAGACGATCGTCCAGGCTTTCATAAGCCCAGATGTGCACTACCTGATTGACCACGCCGATCTCGGTAAAAAAGAAGCCGATTAGCTGGCCGAGATGGTCGGTTTGCACCGCCAGGGCATCGCTTTGGTACAGCGCCAGCCAGTCGGCCATTTTCAGCGGATTGATGGTGTACGTGCGTTTTTCGTAGATCATGATGTTTTCCTGATTAGTGGGTGGAGTGTTGTGCCAGATGGCAGGCGGCGAGATAGCCAAACGTCAGCCCCGGGCCGAGGGTGATGCCGGGGCCCGGATAAGTGCCGGCCATCAGCGAATCCATGTCGTTTCCCACCGCGTACAGCCCCGGGATGGGGTGTCCTTGGGTATTGACGACCTGGGCATCGGCGGTGGTGACCAGGCCCCGTGAGGTCCCCAGATCGCCGGTATAAAGTTTGATGGCATAGAACGGCGCGCTGAGCAGGGGGGCATTACAGGCGTCAGGCTGATGGCCCGGATCGCCCATCGCCCGGTTATAGCTGTTGCCGCCTTTAGCAAATTCCCGATCCACGCCCTGCGCGGCGTCGCGGTTGTAGCGGGCTACCGTTTTGCTCAGGGTTTGGGCATCCAGACCAAGCTGTTGCGCCAGCGCGGCCAGGGTATCGGCTTTGTGCAGATAGCCAGCGGCGACCAGGGCGTCATTATTGACCGGCGCCGGGCGTGCCAGCCCGAGGCCATAACGCTTCATCGCCTGGGCGTCGCAGAGTAAAAAACAGGGGGCATTTTCCGCTGCATCCTGCATTGCGCTGGCGAAATGGTGATAGGAGCTGGACTCGTTGACGAAGCGTACCGCCCGCTGATTGACGGCAATCACGCCCGGTTTTGCGCGATCGGTTACCAGATGGGGGAAGCGCTCCTCGCTGCCGTCGGCCCGGGTCAGCACCGATACCGGCGCCCAGAAAAAATTGGATGGCCGATCGGCTCCCTCGCGAGCGTTAAGCGCCGCCGCGAGACGCAGCGCGGCGCCATCGTTGGCCGGCGGCGACATGGTGAAATGCTCGCGGGTGTGCGGCCGATAGCGCGCCGCCAGCGTGCCCGCGGCGAAGCCGCCTGCGGCCAGCACCACCCCGCGCCGGGCGTGCAGCGTCTCTCTTTGCCCCTGATACTCAATCTCCACCCCGTGGACCGCGCCTTGCGCTTCGCACAGCGCCAGAACATTGACATTCAGCCGCAGGTTCATGCCTTTACGCAGCGCCGTTGTCGCCATGCGGGCTATCAGCGCATTGCCCATCGCCAGGCGGGTACCGCGAGGGTACTTCACCCGGTCGCGGGCATAGCGCAGCAGCAGCCGGGTGCAATGGGCCAGGGAGCGCAGCGAGCGGCGCATGTCGAGAAAATGTTGAATATCGACGCGGTTGACCATCATCCCGCCAAACAGCAGCATCCCCGGCGGCGGTGAACGCAGGTCGCGAAACGCGTCCCCCAGTTCACGACCGTCATACTCCACCACCTCCAGCGCACGACCGACGTCGACTGCGCCGGGTTCATCCGGATAGTAATCGGGCGAGAGCGGACGCAGGCTGTACTTTACTGCCCCCTCACGCTCGAGAAAGGCCAGCGCCTCCCGCCCGGCGCTGACAAACGCTTCGGCAAGATCTTCTCGGTACTGGCCCTCGCCGATAATGGTTCGCAGGTAGGTTTTCATCGCCTCGGCGCTACCGCTTTTGCCCTCGGCGCGCGCCTGGTCGGTATCGTGCAGCCACACGGCGCCGCCGGAGATGGCCGAGGTGCCGCCGAACTGGCCGGCTTTCTCCAGCATCAGCACCGACAGCCCTTTACAGCAGGCGGTGACCGCGGCGGCAAAACCGGCCGCGCCGCTGCCGATGACGATCACATCCCAGCTCTTCATGCCGCCGCTCCCTGCGCCTGCGGGATGGCGCCGATAAACTGGCCCATCAGCCTCATCTGCGCCAGCGCCATTTCCGGCCCGGTCTGTACTTTGCAACCACGGGCGGCGGCGAAAGTGAGCAACGGCGTCATCACCGGGGCGGTGACAACGTCGGCCACATGAGTGGTGCTGTCGAGCGTATCCAGCAGCGCCTGCGGTAGAGGCAGCTCATCAAATCCGGTCATGCCGGCCGGTGAGCCATTAACCAGTAGATCGAGGCCGTAAAGGGTGTCTGGCAGCGCGCTCAGTTGCACCGCCGGAAAGGCCTCAGCCAGAAGGTCATGCAGGCGCTGCCGGGTGGCTGGGGTTTGATCGTGTAGGGCCAGCCGACGGATCCCCGCCTCGCACAGTCCCCAGGCGATGGCGCTGCCGACGCCGCCGCAACCGGAGAGCAGCGCCTGCTTACCTGCCGGCTGAAAACCCTGCGCCTCGGCGGCGAGCTGAAAGCCGACGCCGTCCAGCATATCGCCCTGCAGGCGGCCATCCGCCAGCTTGCGGATCACATTGACGGCGTTGAGTCGGCGGGCGCGCGGCGTGAGGTCGTCGACCAGCGCGGCGGCGCGTTGTTTATGCGGCACCGTCACCAGCACTCCGGTCATGTTCTGCCAGCCGCGCAGGGCGTTGAGGTAGGCGGCCACCGCGTCCGGGACGATATCCACCGGGATCATGACGCTGTCCATGTGCTGTTCGGCAAAGTAGCGGTTGAAGTTATCCGGTGATTTCACCTGGGCGATCGGATGACCAATCACGGCGACAACCTGGGTAGTTCCACTGACCATTTCAAACCTCATTTGTTAAATGAATGTTGTGAAAGTATTTCAGTGGAAGCTGGGAGCGACAACGCAGAATTCGGACATGTCGGTTGTTAATCGCACGAACGCTGCGATAATCGCAGGAAATCGATAATGATGTTGCAAAAATGTGAGCGAATATGCAAAACACCATTCATCCACGCGATCTGATCGTCGGTTTACAAAAAGGGCTGGCGCTAATTCAGCTTTTTTCCAAAACCTGCCCAAAGCTCACCGTCGCCCAGACGGCGAAAATGAGCGGCCTGACGCAAAGCGCCGCGCGACGTTTCCTGCTGACGCTCCTGCATGAGCGCTATCTGCAAACCGACGGGCGCTATTACTGGCTTACCCCAAAGACGCTGCGGCTTGGCCAGGCCTATGTCGATTCGGCGCAGTTTCCTCGCATGGTACGGCCGATTGTCGAATACATCGCCAGCCGGACCGAAGAGCACGCCTCGGTGGGGGTGGTGGATGAAGATGAACTGGTCTATATCGCCCGCAGTCGGCATACGCCGTTCAACTCTACGTCGGTGCGGCTTGGGGAGCGGGTGCCCATTTTCTGTACCGCCGGGGGGCGATTGTGGCTGGCTTCGCTGCCGGAAGCAGAGTGTGAGACCGTCCTGCAGCGCATAACCCGGGAACAACGTACCCCCTATACGGTGACCGATATCGCGTCGCTGATGGAGAAAATCGCCCAGGTACGGCGCCAGGGATACGCCACCATTGAGCAGGAGTTTGAGATTGGCATGCTGGTGCTGGCGGTGCCGTTAACCGACAGGGAAGGGACCTGGTGGGGGGCGCTGAGTCTGACCAGTCATCAATCGCGCACTTCGCTGGAAGCGTTATGCCGCGATCACCTCGATCTGCTCTACAGCGCGCAGGCGATGCTGGTGGGTTAAACAGGGCAGCCAGTGGCGCTGCCCTAAGATAGACGTCGCTTAGGCCGACGCTTTGGTCAGAAAGGTGTTCCAGTCGCTGGCCGCGTTATTCACGAAAGTATTCCAGCTGTTGCCGGCGGTGTTAACAAAGCTTCCCCAGTTTTCCTTTCCGGCGGTCACAAAAGTTTCCCAGTTTGACTGTCCGGTCAGAAAGGAACCAAACGCCATCGCGCTGTCGCCGACGAAGGAGGCAAATGCGGTGCCGGAGGTCAGAACAAAAGAGGTGAAGCCGACGCCAGAGTTGGCGACAAAGCTGGCGAAGCCGCTGGCTGCGCCGAACAGATTAAAGCCACCGGAGATATACTCCATTTCGTTCAGTGTTAACTCTTTCATTGCAATTCCTTGTAGTGATTATTTCCCAAAGGGGCAAGAGCCCCGGCGAAAGGTAGCATTGCAGGACCGTGCGGCGCGAGTGATGCCCGATGCGTACTGGCTCAATTTTTCCTCATTTTTTGATATGAAAGATAGCGGGAAAGCGATGGGGGAGGGGAGGGAAGTATGAAATGAGAAAGAATCCGGTAAGGGAACAGAAAAGAAAAGCCCCGTAAAAACGGGGCCTTAGAGCGTACTGGAGTGCGTAATTATCTCACGTAAGCCAGCAGACTATGTGAATCCGGCACCATAAAGTCAACGGACATCATCACGGACAGCGCGGTGATGGCGACGATAGAAAAGACGAACAGCTTACGCGCCCAGACTTTATCATCGGCCACTTTATAGCCACGCAGCGCCATGCCCAGCCACCAGACGCTGACCGCTGCCGCCACGACCAGGTATTTATACCCGGCGTAGCCGCCCAGCGAGAGCATCAAGGTTGCCACGGCAAAGGCGACGATGTACAGCGTAATATGGTTTTTGGCGACCGAAATGCCTTTCACCACCGGCAGCACCGGAATATTCGCCGCCTGATAATCCTTAAAGCGGAAAATCGCGATGGCGTAGGAGTGAGGCATCTGCCACAGGCTAAAGATAGCCAGCAGGATCGCCGCACCGCTGTCGAAATCACCGGTGACCGCGCAGTAGCCAATCACCGGCGGCGCAGCGCCGGAGAGTGAGCCAATCAGCGTGC
>ERZ1106969.1786-NODE-1786-length-13493-cov-2.639158_pt1 | contig 13493 bp, 22 predicted proteins | sample MGYA00403685_ERZ1106969 | MGnify/ENA primary metagenome ERZ1106969 (study PRJEB35170, sample SAMEA104062416) | human gut metagenome | biome: human gut; feature: human-associated habitat; material: faeces | place: Denmark | collected 2012-05-18 ... | reverse complement strand
CATTATGCATCCTACTAAAGTTAATAGGATAACAGATCCCTTCTTCATATTGAATTTTTCTCCAAAGAATAATACCCCAAAGATTGTTACCCATATTGAGTTAGTAAACATCAATACTGTAGCTACAGATATAGGTATATATTCTACGGACAAGTTATATCCAATAAAACATAATGCAAAAGTTCCTATTCCATATAATGCTGAAATAGCTAAACCTCTTGGATCTATCTTTAAAATTTTTCTATCAGTTATCATTATCCAAATAAAAAAGCAAATAGAAAGAAAGTAAACAAAGAGCCTGTTGCTGATGAAGTAAAAGAAGTACTAGAGAATACTGAACTTACTGATAAGCAAAAGCTTTTCTGCATTTACTATATAGAAGATTTTAACAAGACTAAAGCCTATCAAAAGGCTTATGCTTGCAGTTATGATACAGCGAGAGTTGAAGGGTGCAAATGCCTAACAAAACCTAACATTAAAAAAGAAGTAGAGAGGTTAACAGCTGAGTGCTTAGAAGAACAAGAAATAAACTCTAAACTTTTAAATAAGAGATTATTAGAGATGTATATAAAGATAGCTTTTTCAGATATATCAGATTATTTATCGTTCGGACAAGAAGAACAGAAAGTTTGGGGAATGGATGATGACGGTAAGTATTATCCAGTTATCGATCCAGACACAGGGGAACAAAGAATAAGAAAATATAATGTTGTTAATCTGAATGAAAGTATTGAATTTGATACATCAATAATAAGTGAGGTTTCAGAAGGGAAAGATGGAGTTAAGATAAAACTTCAAGATAAAATGAAAGCCATGGATTTCTTGTCAAAGAACTACGATTTATTAAATGACAACGATAAAACAAAGCTTGATATGGAATATGCTATTCTGAGAAATGAAAAGTTAAAGATTGAAACTGATAAATTAAAAGGGAATAAAGATGTAGCTCCTATCAAAATTGAATTTGTAAAAGCGAGTGAGAAGAATGAACAAGGCGGAAACGATAAATGAAAATAAAATATTGTTTGCGCTGAACGATCATTTCTTTGATTTTATAGACGATTGGAGCAGCAAGTATTATTTCTTAGTCGGAGGATATGGAAGTTCAAAAAGTTACCATGTAGCTGTCAAGATTATAAAGAAACTGCTTGAAGAAAAAAGAAAAGCATTAGTGGTTAGAGAGGTTTTCGACACACTAAGGGAATCATGTTTCGATTTGCTTCAAGAAGTTGCACTTGCTATGGGATTTGATGAAAGCATAATAAAATTCACTGTATCACCAATGCAAGTTAGATTTATAAACGGATCTAAGATAATATTTAAAGGCATGGATAAGCCTACTAAAGTAAAATCAATAAATGGTGTATCTATTATATGGGTAGAAGAGTGCTCAGAGGTTAAATATGAAGGTATAAAAGAATTAATAGGTAGACTTAGAAACTTTGATATGAGTAACCATATAATCTACTCAACTAACCCAGTAAGCAAGTCTAACTGGTGTTACAAACATTTTTTTATTGATAAAAGAAATCATATTGTAAAACTTGATGATAAAGATTTGTATAAAAAAAGAATAGTAGTAAAAGACAATGTATATTACCATCATTCAACATGTGACGATAATTATTTTTTACCTCAAGATTATAGAGATGGCTTAGAAGAAATGAAAACATATGATGAAGATTTATATAGAGTGGCTCGTAAAGGACAATTCGGAACTAATGGAACTAAAGTATTGCCACAGTTTGAAGTTAAAAAGCATTATGAAGTTCTAGAAGCTATTGATAATATAAAAAATAAAGTATGTAGAGTTGGAATGGACTTTGGGTTTGAAGATTCCTATAATGCGATAGTAAGAATGGCAATAGATGATGACGAGAAAATATTGTATATATACTGGGAATATTATAAAAACAAAATGACTGATGATAAAACAGCCAAGGAAATAAGAGAACTCAAAGAAACCAAAGAACTAATAAGAGCTGATTGCGCTGAACCTAAAACTATTAAATTCTATCAGCAAGAAGGATTTAGAATGATAGGCGCTAAAAAGTTTCCTGGTTCCAGACTTCAAAATACTAAAAAAGTTAAGCGTTTTAGGAAAATTATATGTTCAGAGAATTGCACTAATACAATATATGAATTAGAAGAATTGACATATAAAGTTGATAATGATGGCGAAATAATCCCAGATGAATTTACTATAGACCCTCATACTTTTTCTGCTATATGGTATGGACTTGATGGATATGAAGTAGCTGACATTAAGAATAATGGATATAGCAAAAATGTTTACGAACAAGGAAGAGATATTAAAAAGAGCAATTCAAAAACTTATAAAGGAAAGAAGGTGGTATTCTAATGAGTTCTAGATATGATATTGATAAATTAAATAGACTAGAAAATATAAAAAAGAATCTCTTCAAACTTCCTACAGAAGAGGTTCTCGAGAGAGTAAAAACAAAAGCTGATTATTATATTTACCAAGGTAAATGTGAAGATGAAGAGGCTGCTAAAGATGATAAAGCATTACTTGGCCAAAGCTGGGAGACTAAAGACAATACAGCTTACGAACCAACTCAAGATATAAGAAATAAAATAAAACCTCTTCTAAAGAAACAGGCTAGATTTATGTTTGGCAAAGAGCCAACTATAGTTATAAAAGCTGATGACCCAAAGAAAGATAAAGAAGAATGTGAGAATCTAAGAAAGTTTTTAGATGATGTGTTTGAAAAGAATAATTTTTGGACAAATACTAAGAAAGCTTTTTTAGAAAGTACAATAAAGAAAAGAGTACTGCTTAGAGCGGAAGTGATTAAAGGACAGCCTATAAAACTAAAATATGAGAAGATTGAAGATTTCTTTTATAAAGAAATAGGTAATATTCTCATGGAAGTGTCTTTTTTTGAAGAGGATTTAAACAATGTTTACATTAACAAAGATGATGAAAAAAAGTATTACATTCACAAATATAATTATGGCAAAAACGGAGAGGTTCTTTATACTAAATTAACATATGAGGGTGGGAACACAGATCCGTCAGAGATAGAAGGGCCTGCTGACACGGGACTTATTAAAATACCATGCTGGTTAATAAAGAATGGTGGAGAACTTAATTCAAAATATGGCGAAAGTGATATTGAAGATTTAAAAGATGCTCAAGATCAATATAATAGAAGAAATTCAGACTTGGCAGATGCCTTAAAGTTTCAATTGTTTGGAGCAGAAGCTGTTATAGATGGAGATGAAGAGGACGTTAATAATTTCACTGTATCTCCTGGAGCTGTACATGCAGTTAAAACAAGGGATGATGTATCGGATAACAGACAAGCGGTAATACAAAGGCTAGAATATAACCTTGGTTCTGCAGATGTAGTTAATTCTTACTTAGATAGAGCAGAGAAGGATATGAGAGATGCATTAGATATGCCGAACATAAAAGATTTAAACAATATTCCAAGTGCTAAGGCTATGAAGTATCTTTACAATGATTTAATAGTTAGATGTGAAGAGAAGTGGAATGATTGGGAACCAGTTTTAAAAGATGTTGTAAATTTTATAATGGAATATGGGCTTGCTTGCTATACAAACTATAATAAGAATTGGAACAACATAAAGTTTACTTTAGATTTTAAACATAACTATCCATTACCTTCTGATGAAGAAGATAAAAAGAAAGTAGCTATGGAAGAGGTACAAGCAAATGTTAGATCAGTTGTTTCTTATATTCAAGAATATTCTGATTCAGAAGACCCACAAGAAGAATTTAATACTATAGTTGAAGAAAAGCGTATATTAGCAGAAGCGGAGGCAGATAGCTTTAATAAAGCTTTGAAGAGTGAAGGAACAGAAGAAAATAATGATAATGAAGATGATGAAGATAAAAAGAAAAATTTTATAGAGGACGATAAATAATGAGCGAGTATTCTCAAAGAGTTCTTCAAAGCCGTAAAGAATTTATAAAGCTTGTTGCAGAGCAGGAAGAAGAAATATTGAAGATATATGAAGAAGCAAGCAGGCAGATACTTAAAGAGCTTTCTAAAGTGCGTGGTGATAGTTTAAGTGCTAGATATCTATTAAGCTTAGAAAAGTCCATTAAACGCTATAAGAGAGAACTTAATAATGCATTGAGTAAAACTATTAAAGATGGAATAAAAGCCAGTAGTGAGATAGCTAGCACAGTTCCATTAGCATATATGCAAGCTATAGCACCTAATCCAAAGCTTAGACAATCATTTGTAAGTATGTTTAGCAATTTATCTAATAATGTAGTAAAGCAACTTATAAGAGAAAATTACTATGCTGATGGTAAAACATTAGACCAACGTATATGGAATTTAACTTTAAGCAATGCAAAGGACATAGACATGCTTATTAAGACTAATATTGCAAAAGGTGTTAATGCTGGTAAGCTTGCGAAAGAACTTGAAGAGTATATAAACCCTAATAAAGTTTTAAATACTAAGACGAGAGTTCCAGGAATAAAGAAAGATATAGCTTATCAAGCACAACGATTAGCAAGGACAAGTTTAACTCATGCTAATACAGAAAGTTATATAAGCTCATGCAGTGCTAATCCGTTTGCAGAGGGGCTTAAATGGAACTTAAGTAATAGTCACTATAGCAGGCAAGTAAAACGATTTGGGAAGGACATATGCGACGAATATGCAGGCAAGATTTTCCCAGCAGATAAAGTACCTCTTCAACATTGTAATTGTTTATGTTACTTCACAATGGAAACAATGCCAATAGGAGATGCAAGAAAAGAGCTTATATCGTGGCTGAATGGCGACTCTAATGATAAGCTAGATAAATGGTATAATGAAAATAAAGAATTTTTAGGGGGATCAATATGATAGTTATATGTGAAAGCTGTAGAAAGCAATTTGAAATGACACAAGAAATGCTCAAAGAAAAGTATCTAGGTGCTATGTATACAGAGTCTTATTATATTTGTCCATGCTGTGGGAAGAAATATATAGTTGCTATTATGAATTCTAAGTGTAGAAAGCTTAGAAAAGAATTAATGATAGATGAATATAAAAAGGAGTTGGATAGAATAAATGGGAAATAAAGAAGTAGAAGCAAAAGAATATATTACAAAATTTGCAGAAAATGTTGCAGAACTGATAAATCAAGTTAAAGTAAATGACTATACTGATAGTTTAGGGCATAAGCTAAGAAATAATAAGGCATATATAGACTTAGTAAATTTGATTGAAGAAAATTAGGCATAGAGATATGTCTTTTTATTTTGCTTAAAATTAGGAGGGATTTTATTATGGATTATCGTAGCGAGAAAGAATTAAAGAAAAATAAAGTGAGAAGATTAGTTGATGAAATATCAGTATCTGAAAACATAGCACATATAGTGATTGAAAGCTTAAGAACAAAATATGAAATAGAAATAAATGAAGTTAGAGAATTTTCTAACCCAGTTAGATTAATAATAAAAATTTATGAAGTTTTAGACTAAATTTTTATTATTTGGTGCTAATAGACTTAAGAGAGGATGTGAGATTACAGAAATGGAAGATAAGAAGATTAATATATTAGGTACTGAGTACAAACTTAAGTTTGGAACTTCTGAAAAATATCCGAAGTTAAATGCTGCAAATGCTAATGGACTTTGCGAAGGGTATTCTAAAGAACTAATAATTGATGATTTTGAACCTGATGACACAACTTATGATAATATAGAGGAATTTAAAAATAAGGTAGTTAGGCATGAAATAATACATGCATTTTTAATAGAAAGTGGATTAGCATCTAGTAGCAGTTGGGCAGAGAATGAAGAAATGGTTGATTGGATAGCAATTCAATTTCCAAAACTTCTTAAAGCAATGAATGAAGCAGATGCATTAACTAATGAAAAATCAGGGAAATGTGAAGAAAACACTAGAGTAATAACAACAATTGATGGAAGAACAATAGCTACAGTGAGTGAATAATGGTAAGTAAGAACAATAAACGTTAGGAGGGATTGAATGTTTAAATTTATAGACCTAATAAGCAAAGTAAGTATGGACACTACTAATAAAGCTAATTCAAGAGTTCAAAAGCAGTTTATAAAGCTATTACAACTTAATAACTAGGTGATAAATAATCTTAAGGAGGAAAGAAAAAATAATGGCTAAATACAGAAAGAAACCAGTTGTAGTTGAAGCAATGCAATTTGTTGGTGATTCTGATAGTTACAATAAAATAAGAGAATTTGCTAAAGGGAAGATTGACCTCTGGGAAGGTAGGGCAATAAATCCGCAATCACTAATGGTTAGAACATTAGAAGGTAATATGATAGCAAGCTGTGGAGACTACATTATAAAAGGTGTAAATGGGGAGTTTTATCCATGTAAGCCAGATATATTTGAAAAGACATATGAAATAGTTGAGTAAAGTCTTAGAAAACTAAGGCTTTTTATTTAGCTTATGTGCCAAGAGTATATAAGAATACGGATCTTCGAGCAAGAACCGGTTTATATTTAACGAAGGGGTGAGAATAATGAAGATATGTCCTATGTGTGGCACTGTAGTTCAAGGAAATCAGTGTCCTAAGTGTGGATTTACATTCGGATGATGTAATTAATTAAGGCTAGTATAGCCTTTTTATTTTGGCTTATATACCAAGTGGATATAAGTTCCAGTAGCTGTATAGAATAGCAACTACTGTTTTACCTCATCTTTTTAAGCTTTACTTATAGATGTAAAAGAATAAATAAGCAACTCTATTCGTGGTTCACTTGCACGATAAAAAGTGTAATTAGAGATTTTTAAGGAGGAAATTTACAATGGCAAAATTACAAGATATTTTAGGAGCTGATTTATTTAAACAGCTTCCAGAGGATAAACAAAAAGAGTATAAGGATAAGGACCTAGAGGACGTTTCTAATGGCGCATATATTCCAAAAGTGAGGTTTGACCAAATAAATGAACAGGTTAAGGAATATAAAAAGCAGGTTGGAGAAAGAGATACTCAACTTTCAAAGCTTAAGGATGAATACAAGGATGTAGAGGGACTTAAAACCAAAGTAACACAGCTTGAAGCTGACAACGCTAAACAAAAGACTGATTATGAAGCTAAGCTTAATCAAATAACTTTAGATAATGCAGTAGAAGCAGCGTTAAGTGCTTACAAGGTTAAAGATGCAAAGCTAATAAAAGGATTACTACAATATGATAAGTTGAAAGTTGATGGAGACAGTGTAATAGGTCTTAAGGAACAAATGGAAGAGATTAAAAAGAATTATGAATATCTCTTTGAGAAAGATGTTAACTCTGGGAAATTTAACACTGGTGGAGCTAGTGGAGGGAAAGACGACCCACAATCAGAAAACTTTGCAACTCAAATGGGAAAAGCAAAAGCAGAACAAATGAAGTCAAAAGGACTAGAAGATTTTATTAAATAAAGAAAGAAGGTTTTATAATGAGACAAAGTTCATTTCAAATCGGAACTAAACAAAAAGACATTAGAGCTTTAGCCGGTGATCATTATGTGAATATAAACATGAAAGTTAAGAAAGCAGATGTATCAGCTGCACTAGTAAATGGAGTTTTAGAAGCAGGTACATTAATTACTGCTGCAGGTAAAAAAGTTACAACTACTGTAAGTAGTACAGATGCATACGGAATAGTATTTGCAGATGTAGACTTCAATAATTCTTATTCAGCAGATGGAGTGGCAGATAACGCAACAGAAGTAGTACCAGTTATGATACATGGTTTTGTCAAGACAAGTGCTATTAAGCTTGATTCGTCAAATGGTGCAGTCGAAAAAACAAAATTAAACATGATAGCATTTCTATAATTAAAAGGAGGAATTAACATATGGATTTAAAAGATTTTATAAGTTCAAAGAACATTGCACTATACATGAAAGAACTTCCACAAGAGAGTTCAGTAGATTTGGCTTTATTTCCAAAGAAAAAGCAGTTAGGAACAGAAATTGAATATGCCAAAGGAGCAAAGAAGAAAGCGGTAGCTTTAAGAATGTCGCAATTCGATACAGCTGCTAAGACAAGAGCGCTAAGCGCTACTTTAGATATTATGAAGAAAGAACTTCCATTCTTCAAGGAATCTATAGGAATTAAAGAAACAGATAGAAGAGACCTAGTGCTTGCAATGCAATCTAACAATCAAGAGATAGTGCAGGCGCTTACTAAACAAGTATTTGAAAACTATGAGAATTTGATCAATGGTGCTCATATAGTTGCTAAAAGAATGAGGGCAGAAGTTATTCAAAATGGGGCTATAAACATAACTACACCAGATGGAGATGTCATGGTTGATTATGGTGTTCCGACTAAACATAAAGCTAAAATAACTGATTCTGCTAAAAAGTGGAATGTTGCAACGGCTGATATAGTTGGAGATATTGCAAAATACCAGAAAGCTATAACTGATGATCATTACGATAAACCAAATATTGCACTTATGACAGAAAAAACATTTTTGGATACATTCTTAATTAATACAGCTATTAAAGCTGATTTAAATGGAAATGTAAGCAATCAAAACAGAATATTAAGTGAAAATGATTTTATAAATTTTGCTAAAGAAAGATTAGGATTGAGCATAGTGTTCTTAGAAAATGCTACATTTATTCCAAATGAAGGAGCAGAACCAATGCCATACTATGTTGATGGTAAAGTTACATTTATGAGTGGGACTACACTAGGTTCTACTGTATATGGAACTACACCAGAAGAATTTGACAAGCTTTACGGCAGTGGTAAGCTAGATACTTCTATAGTAGATTTAGCAATAGCTGTTACAACTATGGTTAAAGAAGATCCGGTTTCTGTCGATACTAAAGTATCGGAGATGGTGTTACCTTCTTTCGATAGAGCAGACGAAGTATTCTTTGCTACAGTTTACTAGAAAGGGGTGGTAATATGGCCACTCCTTTGGAACTTTTAAAGTTTAATTTGCAAGAAAAACAGTATCCATATTTTGATGATGTAGATTTAATTACTTTGCTAGAAAGCAATGATAATAATTTACTTAAAGCAAGTTGGAAAGGCTGTTTGTTAAAAGCTAATGCAGATGATGGAGTTAGTTTAAGTAGTCTTAAAGTAGATTCTAATAGAGACTATTGGTTAGGCTTAGCAAAACAGTATGAAATAGAATATAAAAGTTCTCCAGAGTATAAGAACAGCGGATATAGTGGATATAAAAACTTTATGAGAAGAGCAGATGGACAATGAATGCAGAACGCTTAAAAGTACAGTTTAAGAAAGCTATTTCTAAGAAACCAACAACCATAGAACTAAAAAGAAATGAGTTTGTATCAAATGGAATGCATGGTGGTAGTAACAAAGAGATTATTGTTGCTACCACTGATGTATTTATAGATGATTTTAAACATTCTCTTGCTAGTAACATAAATGAAGCTGGAGAGATTAAAAGAATAAGAAGTATTACTATGGTTGCAGTTGCTGATGGATTTAAGATAAAAAAAGATGACTTCTTCATAATTGATGATAAAAAATATGTTGTAACATATCCTGGAGAGGTTGTTCCAGATGTATATAACTCTGACTTAGAAGTGATTTATCTTGAGCGACGGACTTAAAATTGATACAAAAGGGTTTGATGAAGTTATAAAAAATCTTAAAGAAATCACACCGAAACTAAAAAGAGCATTGTATTTAGATGCACAAAACATTTCATCTAAGATGGAAGCATGGGCGAAGAATAACGCTGTATGGACAGATCAAACAAGCCATGCAAGACAGTTTTTAAGAGCAACTGTTAGCTGGAAGAACAGTGATGAACTTATGGTAAGTATAAGCCATCATGTTGATTATGGCGTGTTTTTAGAGCTATGCAATGAAGGTAAGTATGCAATATTAGAAAAGTCTATAGCAGAGTTTGCACCAGAGTTTCTGAAAGGTTGGAAAGAAATAGTCGGAGGAATAATTTAATGAATAGAAAACAGATATTTGATATTCTAGATCCAATATATCCATGTTATGCGATAGGAGAGCATCAAGGAGAATGTAAAAGTCCTTATATAGTTTTAAAATTTGATGACCAAATACAAAGTGTTAACAATAGTCAGTGTGGCTGGCAAACTGTTAACATTTTTTTATATGCTCCATTAGGAGATATAACCGTTTTAGATAGCATGATAAAGCCAGTTATGGACGGTTTAAAAGGCAAGTTAGAGTTCACTGGTAATATTACATCAGAACTTATAGATGATGACAAGAAAGCTTATACAAGACGTTTGAAATACAAAATACCGAAGGAGGTTTTATAATATGTCAGGAGAAGTTTATGCTCAAGTAGATGGCGATATATTATATAACGTAAAAAGACTAGAAATAGAAGATTTAGATCCAGCAACAGGAGTTCCACCACTTGAATCAGCAAAAAAATATGTAATAAAATGTGATTCAGAAGTTAGTTTGGAACCAGAGATACTTGAAGGTGAAAAGAAAACACTTAGAGACTCGACAAAACTTTTAGCACAGGCTAAAGAAGAAGATTTATTATCAGCTATGAATTTAAAGTTAACAACTTGTAGATTTATGGCAGAAGTATTACCAACAATCCAAGGAGGAACTCTTAAAATGGGTACGTCTGAAAACGCTGGTAAAATAGTAGGGTATAGCGCTCCAACTGGAGAAGAAGCAGTAACTAATAAGAAATACTTTAAGACTACAATATATGTAGAAAATAGAGAAGGTGATGACATTGTAAACTATTTTAAAATCACTTTCTATAAATGTAGGGGAAGCATAATGAAGTTTGATTTTAAGAAAGAGTTCTTTGCACCAGATTGATATAAGATGTACCGAAAATAAAAAAATCAAGAAGCCAATTTATGAGTTTGATTATGTAGATGCATTACCAGTTTAGAGGACCCATTGGTCCTCTAATATTTATTTAGGAGGAATTGAGGATGGTAACAAGTATAGAAGAACTTAGAAATAAAAAATATATAGAAATTGAATTACCAGGATGGAATGCTGGTGAAAAATTTATCTGTAAAGTACAGAGAGTTAATATATTAAATTTAGCAAGTAAAGGGAAAATACCTAATCCGCTTATGTCATCTGTATCTAAAGTATTTAGAAATGATTTACCAGACGTAAATAAAGAAGGCGGATTAAAAGAAATGTGCGAACTAGCTGATTTGTTCGCAGAGAACATGATGGTAGAACCAACATTTAAAGAAGTTGAAGAAGCAATAGGCCTTACAGATGAACAGAGAGTTTATTTTTATAATTTTGGAATACGTGGTCCAGAAGTACTAGAATCCTTTCGTAGAAAGCCGGAGAGTACTGGGGCTAGTAAAAATGGTGAAGATATACAACGAGAAGCCTAGTAACATTTTAAAGATTGATGATCCATACACTGCATTTTGCTTAGATGAAGCTATTGCAGAATTTATAATAAATATTGAAAATAAGAAAAAACCACGATTTATAGTAGAAAAAGGAAGAAATTCAACAAATTCTAATCCGGGGTTGAATCTTTTACTAGGAAAATAATATAATAATAGTAAGAATTTATTATATTATTTTGGAGGGGAAGATATGAAAAGAACAGCAGAGTTTACTCTTGGACTAATTGGGGGAATTTTAGGGATTATAACATCCGCATTTACTATTTTTGGAGCAGGATTTGTGCCGTTAGCAACAAAAGCCATAGAAAATACAGTTACATAAAATCTTTTTTTATTTCTTTTTTTATACTATCTTTATCAGTACTAGTAACTTTTACAAAATAATATCCATCAGTACCTTTTATGGCTTCACTAGTTTCACCACTGGCAAGTGCTAATATTTTAGTTTCAACATCACTACCAAATGTTTGTGAAAGACCACTTGTAGTATCTACAATACCTAATTTTCCTTTATTCTTGTTAGTGTTTGTATCATCAGAGTAATCTTTGGCGATATCTCCAAAACTTTTACTTGAGCTTAATAAAGCAGTGACTTCACTCAATTTTGCTGTTTCATCAGCTGTTGGATTTTCAACATCAGTCATTGAAACTTTAATAAGACTAGCTTCACGTGGACTTGCTTGAGTGTAATAATCATCGAAAACTTCATCAAAGTTCTTTTCAACGTAAGCTAATAAAAAGTTGCATCTTTGATAGACTCTCACCATGTTTTCACGATATTCATCAAGTGAATTAAATCCACTTGAACTTAACGCTGTTTGTAATTGAGTTTCAGCATTATCGCCATATTGATTTTCATAGTAAGTTTGGATTTGATCAACTGTTTCATTAGCATCAGTTTCCATATCCTCATCGATTGGGAATTTTTGATCCATTAATTGTTGAAGCACGGCATTAAAGTATGAACTTTTTCCACTGGCAGTAGATATTACATCGTTAAAAATATCATCCGCAAAAATATTTTTATCTTTTTTCCCACTGTTTAAAGAAGCAACTACATATTTCCCATCTTCTTTAACTGTTTTCGAGCTGTTTTGACAACCAGTTAATAAGAAACTAGTCACGACTAGTGCCGCAGCACATTTACCTAATTTCATATCTTTCCTCCTTATCTTTCCATAACGTTACAATTATACTATTTATCGCATCTAATTTCAATAAATTAGGCAAAAACACATTGCCAATTGTTATTTTAACATAATTTATAATATGTAGGTGGTAGGAGGGGATTTGATGAATAACTGTAAATGCACTAATGTAAACATCTATGTCTTGTTTATTATTCTAGTTATTGTAGGTATCTATTGTATGTAATAAAAAGGAGGCGATTACAATGGCATGCCAAGATAATTCTTTTACATTGATCTTAGTTTTATTCATTTTATTAGTAATCATTTGTAATATGTGCTAATTAAAAAAGGATGTCGTCAAGACATCCTTTTAAATATAAAAAACTATTGCAATAAAATGTAAGATAGAAGCTATTGAAATAAATATATGCCAGATTACATGGTTGTAGGGTATTTTTTTATTTGCATAAAAGTATGCTCCGATTGAATACATTAAACCACCGATAACAATTAGCCAGAGAAAAACAGCACTAGAATTTTGAATGATTGAAGGCATAAATAGGATGGCTGTCCATCCCATAACTAGATAGATAGTTAGCGAAAGCTTTGGTAAACTTTTTATTGAAATAGATTTATATAAAATTCCTACTATTACCATTGCCCATTGAATAACAAGGATGATGATTCCCTGATATCCTTTAATTAAACACAGAGCAACTGGGGTATAACTTCCAGCGATTGCAAAATATATAAAGATATGATCAAGGATTCTGAATACCTGTTTATGAGGACTGTCATGATCCATAGCATGATATAGAGTTGAAACAAGAAACATTAAAAAAATGCAAATTGTAAAAACACTAACTCCAAAAGATTGGATAGGACCACCTTTAACATATGCATATACAGCACAAGCTGGGATTAGAAGTAACATGATAAATGCCATAATTCCATGAGTTATACAATTAAATAACTCTTCTTTAAAATATCGCGGAAAGATTCTTTTTATT
>ERZ1106969.1782-NODE-1782-length-13500-cov-5.343622_pt1 | contig 13500 bp, 13 predicted proteins | sample MGYA00403685_ERZ1106969 | MGnify/ENA primary metagenome ERZ1106969 (study PRJEB35170, sample SAMEA104062416) | human gut metagenome | biome: human gut; feature: human-associated habitat; material: faeces | place: Denmark | collected 2012-05-18 ... | reverse complement strand
ATTTGTTTAATGAAAGAATATATGTTTTAAAAGAAGTAAAGAAGATTTATTCTTTTAAAATATAAATAATAAAAATAATATTTTAAAAATAAATAATTTCTGGAGCTGTAAAAAAATCTTTGATTAAAAGTTTTTAAATGAAAAAAGAAAAGTTGCTTTAAGAAGTATAGTTTTAAAAGAATAATCTTATAATTTAATTTTTAAATCTAAATCTTAGATAAACATTGAAATTAAATCTATTGGAATTTGCTTTTGAAATTTTAGAAGGGGATATAGAAAAAATATAAATGAAAATATATTTAGAGATTGGATAAGCTGCGTGTAAAAAAGTTTATTCAATTTTAAATTTTTATATTGTAATGAGTTTGTTTTGTTAAAAAAGATAACGAAAAATGAACGACAAGAAGATTTTATATTCGACAGATTATAAAAAAATAATGAATAAGTTTTCATTTACAAAATAGCTACTCTATATAAGCTCTGATGGATTACAAAAATATAAATGAATAATTGCTTATAAAACTATTTGTCGAAGAAAAAATAGTGGGATTGATTGAATTTTTATAATTATAATTTAAAATAGAATATATAATAGAAAATAATATTAAATATTCGTTACAGTAATGAATATTTAATAAAATAACTGGAAATATATTTATAATAAAGATTATATATTCTTTATTAACAAATGTAGTTTGGGATGGTAAAATAAATAATGTATGTATATTCGACAATATAATGTTAAAATTTATGGAGGAAAGTAGAATGAATGAAGAAATCATCAAAATTGAAGATATAGTAGATGGGCTGAAAAAGAGATGGCAATTAATAGTTACAATAACTCTTATAGCAACAATTATATCTGCTGTTGTAAGCTTTTTTATAATAAAACCTAAATATGAAGCATCAGCAAAACTATTTGTTGGTAAGGAAGCTACAACAGAAAACTATAATAATAGCGATATAACAATGTATCAACAATTAGTAAAAACATATACAAGCCTTATAAAAACAGAAGATTTAATTAGTAAGGCATTAAAGGATAATAATATAGATTTAGATCCTAAGATAGTAGTATCGAAATTATCTGCAGAACAAATAACAAATACCCAATTAATGCAAGTAAAGTACATAAGTAAAAATAAAGAAGAAGCAGCTAATGTAGTAAAGGCAGTAACAGATGAATTTATTAAAGAGTCATCAGCATTAATAAAGAATGCAGATGTAAAGATAATTGAAAGTGTGAAGCTACCTGAAAAACCAGTAAGTCCAAATAAAAAAATGAATATAGCAATAGCTATGTTACTAGGTTTAATGGTTGGAGTTGGACTAGCGTTATTATTAGAGTTTATGGATAATACATTTAAAGACAAAGAATCATTAGAAGATATTATAGGAGTACCTGTTTTAGGTGCTATTCCAGATCAAGAAAAGGTTAAATAAAGGAGAATTATATGTTTATAGTAGAAAAGAAACCTAATTCTATAGCTGCAGAAGCTTATAGAACTTTAAGAACTAATATACAATATTCATCTTTTGATAAAGAGATAAAAACTATGGTAGTAACAAGCTCTGAGCCTGGTGAAGGAAAGTCAACTACAGCAGGTAATATGGCTTTATCCTTTGCTCAATCAGAAAAAAGTGTTATTTTAATAGATTGTGATTTAAGAAAGCCTTCTCTTCACAGAAAATTTAAGGTTTCTAATTTAGTTGGATTATCTGATGTATTAATAGGAAAAGAAAAAATGAATGATGCAGTAAATGAATATAGTGAGAATCTTCATATTTTAACATCAGGGAAGTTACCTCCAAATCCATCAGAAATGCTTGGATCAAAAGCAATGGGAAGACTTTTAGAAGAACTAAAGAGTAAATACGACATAATTATACTAGATAGTGCTCCGTTACAAGCTGTAACAGATGCCCAAATTCTTTCTACAAAGGTGGATGGAACAATTTTGGTAGTTAGAGCAGAGAAAACAAAAAGAGATTCAGTACAACAAGCTAAAGCACTTTTAGATAAAGTAGGTGCTAATGTATTGGGAACTGTACTTAATGGTGTTGAAAACACTAGAAAAAAATATTACTACTATTATGGAAATGAAGGTAAGTAAGAGGGTGATTAAATGATAGATATACATTCACATATATTACCTGGAATTGATGATGGTTCGAAAAATATAAATATGACCTTACATATGATAAAAATGGCACACAAGAGTGGAACAAAAGATATAGTTGCCACTCCTCATTTTTGTAGAGGATATGGAGAAACAACTTATGATGAAGTTAAAAACTTAGTAGAGGAGTTTAATAAGCTTGCAAAAGGAGAAGGGTTAGATATAAACATACATTATGGTCAAGAAGTTTATTATTCAGAACAAATAATAGATGATTATAAAAGTGGTGTTATAGGTACAATTAATAATTCAAGATATATGTTAATAGAGCTTCCTATGAGAAGCTTTGATAGGGACACATTAGAGGTTATATATGAAATTCAAGTAAAGGGAGTAATTCCAATACTTGCACATCCAGAAAGATATAGACCAATAATAGAGAAACCAGAGAGAATTAATAAGTTTATTAAAGAAGGATTCTTGTTTCAAATGAATGCTGGAAGTATTGAAGGTCAGTTTGGAAATAGTGTAAAGAAAACTGCAGAGATATTATTGGCTAATAATATATATAATTTTATTGGTTCTGATGCACATAATGATACAAATAGATGTACGGGAATAGCTAATGGAATAGAGTTAGCTAAAAAGAAAAGCAAAATTAATAAAGAACTTTTTAGAGAAAGTGGTAGAAGGTTATTAAATAATGAAGATATAGATTTTATAGGAGAAAGTATTAAAGAAAAAAGAGGGATTTTCTCATTTTTAAAGTAAGATGAGGTGACTTATAGAAGGAGGAAACTAGGTTGGGAAATAAAAAGGCCAAAATGTCAATATTAGTAGTTATGGATAGTATACTAATATTTTTTGCTTACTTTGTGGCTTTTATATTTAGATTTAAATATACAGACATTAGCATAGCAGATGTAGTTATATTGTATGGAAATTATATTGGTAGGATATTCTTCGTATGTGCCCTTTTTGTAAGTATATTTGTTTTATTTAGGCAATATAAAAGTATATGGTCTATTGCTAGTATAGACGAATTTATTAGTGGAGTAGTAGCGACATCAGTAGGTACTATAATTATTTTAGTAATGTCTTACTTTGATAATAGTAGGATTCCACTAATGGTTACAATAATGGCTGGAATAATGATTATGATATTTTGCAATGGAATCAGAATCGGTTGGAGAATAGTACGAAGAACTTTGATATATGTTAGTGATAGAAGTAATGGTAATTATAAAAGAGTTTTAGTTGTAGGAGCAGGAGGAGCAGGGGCTCTTGTTGCAAATGAATATAAGAAAAATCCACAATATAAGAAAAAGGTAGTAGCCTTTATAGATGATTTTAGTGAAAAAAAAGGAACATATGTATCTGGGATAAAAGTTCTAGGAAATAGATATGATATTCAAGAGGTAGTAGAATCACAAAGAATTGAAGAAGTAATAATAGCTATATCAGAATTAAATGAAGTAGAATTAAAGAAAATTTTAGATGAATGTAAGAAAACAACTGCTCAGGTGAAAATAATGCCTGGGGTTTCAGAAGTAATAGATGGAAAGTTTTCTGTTAAAAAAATCAGAGATGTAGATGTAGAAGATTTACTAGGAAGAGAACCAATTAAGCTAGATTTTAGTGGTATTTCTAGTTATATAGAAAATAAGGTGATTATGGTGACTGGTGGAGGAGGATCAATAGGATCAGAGTTATGTAGACAAATAGTAAGATTTAATCCAAAAGAACTTATTATATTTGATATTTATGAAAATAATGCTTACGACTTACAAAATGAACTTTTAAGGAAGTATGAAAATTTAAATTTAAAGACATTAATAGGTTCTGTTAGAGATAGAAAAAGGTTAAATAGTATATTTAAGGAGTATAGGCCTCAGGTTGTATTTCATGCAGCAGCACATAAACACGTTCCTTTAATGGAGGATAGTCCAGGAGAAGCTATTAAAAATAATATTTTAGGAACTTTAAATACAGCAGAACTTGCTAGTGAATATGGAGTAGAAAGATTTGTATTAATTTCTACAGATAAGGCGGTAAACCCTACCAATGTAATGGGTGCAACTAAAAGAATGTGTGAGATGGTTATACAATCTATAGATAAAGAAAGTGATACAGAATTTGTAGCAGTTAGATTTGGAAATGTGTTAGGTTCAAATGGGTCAGTGGTTCCTTTATTTAAAAAGCAAATTGCAGAGGGAGGTCCTGTTACCTTAACTCATAAGGATATAACTAGATACTTTATGACTATACCAGAAGCATCACAACTAGTTTTACAAGCTGGAGCATATGCAAAGGGTGGAGAAATATTTGTTTTAGATATGGGACAACCTGTTAAGATATATGATTTAGCAGAAAACTTAATTAGGCTATCGGGATATATTCCAAATGAAGAAATAGAAATAAAAGTTACTGGTTTAAGACCAGGTGAAAAGCTATATGAAGAGCTTCTTATGGATGAAGAAGGATTAAGCGAGACACCACATAAGAAGATATTTATAGGAAGGCCTGGAGAGTTTAAGCTTGAAAGAGTTAAAAATAATATAAATGAACTTTTAGATGTAGTTAAGCTTGGGAATAAGGAGAAGTTAAGAGAAAAGCTACATGAAGTAGTACCTACTTATAGAAATCCAGATGAAGATAATGAAGTGGCTGCTACTATAGAGAAATGAGTTGGAGGGGTAAATGAAAAGAATATTTGATTTTATTATGAGCTTACTAGCTATAATATGTTTATCTCCTATAATAATTATTGTTTCATTAATAATAAAGTTCACTTCTGAGGGACCAATATTATTTAAACAAAGACGAATAGGAAAAGATAACAAAGAATTTAATATATATAAATTTAGGACTATGAGGGTTGATACACCAAATGTAGCTACCCATCTTCTTGAAAATCCAGAGCAATATATAACGGCTATTGGTAAGTTTATGAGAAAGACGAGCTTAGACGAATTGCCACAACTTTTTAATATATTAAAAGGTGAAATGAGTATAGTAGGTCCAAGACCAGCTCTTTATAATCAATTAGATTTAAGAGATATGAGAACAAGAGTTGGAGTTCATAAATTAGTTCCAGGACTAACAGGGTGGGCTCAGGTAAATGGGAGAGATGAAATTCCACTGGACTTAAAAGTTTCTCTAGATAAGGAATATTTAGATAGAAAAAGTTTTTGGTTGGATATAAAAATAATATTTTTAACAATAGTTAAAGTATTAAAAAGTGATGGGGTTCAAGAAGGAAAAGTAGATAGCAAAAATTCAACTATAAAAGGATAGGGGTAAATAAGAAGGTAGGTAATATAGAATGAAAAAGATACTTATTACAGGTGCAAATAGCTATATAGGAGTATCATTTGAAGATTGGATGAAACAATGCAATGATGAATATTCAATAGATACTATAGATATGCAAAGTGAGAAGTGGAAGAAGCGGGATTTTTCTAATTATGATGCAGTATTTCATGTTGCAGGTATTGCACATGTATCTACTGATCCTAAGTTAGAGGATTTATATTATAAAGTAAATAGAGATTTAACTATAGAAGTAGCTAAAAAATCAAAGAATGAGGGCGTTAAGCAATTTGTTTTTATGAGTAGTATTATTGTGTATGGAGATAGTAGTCATATAAATAAAAAGCGAGTAATAAATAGAGATACAGTACCAGCGCCAAGTAACTTTTATGGAAATAGTAAACTTCAAGCAGAAGAGGGAATATTACCATTAAGCGATGATAAATTTAAAGTTGCAGTATTAAGGCCTCCTATGATTTATGGGAAAGGATCTAAGGGGAATTATCCCAAGTTAGCAAAGATGGCAAGAAAACTACCTGTTTTTCCTGATATAGATAATGAAAGAAGTATGCTTCATATAGATAATCTTTGTGAATTCATTAGGTTAATAATTAAGAATGAAGAGAATGGAGTATTTTATCCTCAAAATAAAGAATATGTGAAGACATCAGATTTAGTAAAAGAGATAGCTAAGGTACATGGGAAGAATATAAAAACTACGAAATTATTTAATCCTATGTTAAGAGCTATGGGAAGCTTTATAGGGTTAGTAAATAAGGCTTTTGGCAATTTGGTTTATGAAAAAATTATGAGTGAATATAAAGATGATTATAGACTAAGAGACTTAAAAGAATCTATAGAGCTTACTGAAGGGGAATATTAATGAAAAAAGTTTTGATATTAGTTAATCATGATGTAGTTATTTATAACTTTAGAAAAGAACTTGTAAAAAGACTACTTAGCGAAAATTACGAGGTTTACATATCATCACCTTATGGAGAAAGAATAGATGAGCTTGTAGGCATGGGATGTAAGTATATTGAAGCTAGAATATCACGTCATGGTAAGAATATTATAGAAGATTTAAAGTTGCTTCAATATTATAAAAAGATTATTAAGGAAATAAAACCAAGTGTTGTTTTAACATATACAATAAAACCTAATATATATGGGGGAATGGCGTGTAAATCGTTAAATGTACCATATATAGCTAATATTACTGGGTTAGGATCAGCAGTAGAGAATGGTGGAGTTATGCAAAAGCTAACAATTCTTTTATATAAAATAGCTTTTAAGAATATTAGCTGCGTATTTTTCCAAAACGAAGAAAATGTGAAATTCTTTGAGGATAATAAGATAGCTATTGGAAAGCATAGACTAATTCCTGGCTCAGGTGTTAATCTTCAGCATTTTAATTTGATAGATTATCCTTTAGATGAAACAATTGAGTTTGTATTTATTTCGAGAATAATGAAAGAAAAGGGAATAGATCAATATTTAGAAGCAGCAGAGTATATACGTAGCAAATTTCCTAATACTAAATTTCATATATGTGGATTCTGTGAGGAGGCTTATGAAGATAAGTTAAAAGAGCTTCAGGATAAAGGGATTATTGAATATCATGGCATGATTAGAGATGTTAGAGAAATAATTAAAAGAACACATTGTACAATTCATCCAACATATTATCCTGAAGGAATGTCAAATGTTTTACTTGAAAGTGCAGCTTGTGGAAGACCTATTATAACTACTGATAGAAGTGGTTGTAGAGAAATAGTTGATTATGGAATAAATGGATATATTGTAAGACAAAAGGATAGTAATGATTTAATAGAAAAGATAAATAAGTTTATTAAATTGTCTTATTCAGAAAAGATTAATATGGGGATAAGAGGACGAGAAAAAATGCAGAAAGAATTTGATAGACAAGTTGTAGTAAATGCATATATAGAGGAAATTAATAATATAAAGGGGGATATTAATGGATTATAAAAAAATTGTAAGAAATCAAGATACAAGATTTAAAATATTAAGTTTATTAAGATTTATTCCAGATAGCCTTATGGTAAAGATTCAATATAGAATTAAACTTAGAAGAAAGCTGAATTTAAAGAGTCCAGAAAGATATACTGAGAAGTTACAATGGTATAAAATTAATTATAGAGATCCATTAATGGCAAAATGTGCAGATAAACACAACGTTAGAGATTATATTCGTTCTAAAGGACTTGAATGTATATTAAATGAATTATATGCAGTTTATAATAATGAGAATGAGATAAAACTGGAGGATTTACCTAATAAGTTTGTTATTAAAACTACTAATGGTAGCGGAACAAATATTTTATGTAAAAACAAAAATGATATTTCAATAAATGAAATAAGAGAAAAATTAAAAAAATGGCTAAAGAGAGATTATTACATATGTGGTAGGGAATGGGCATACAAATGTGCTGTACCAAAGATAATTGTTGAAGAATATTTAGAAGATAATGATAATCCATTTGAAGGAATAAATGATTATAAGTTTTTATGCTTTAATGGTAAGCCAGAATACATCGTATTAGATGTGGATAGACAGGTAAATCATAAAAGAAATATTTATGATTTAAATTGGAGTTTAGTTGATGTAAGCACAGATCATGATAATATAAAAATAAATATAGAAAAACCTGAAGGGTTGGATGAAATGATAAGGATAGCTACAGTACTTGCAGAGGATTTTCCCTGTGTTCGTGTAGATTTATATTGGTTAAATGGTAAAGTCTATTTTGGGGAATTAACATTTTATCCATGGACCGGTTATGTTCAATTTGAGCCAGATGAGTTTGATTATAGGTTAGGATCAAAATTTAATTTATCCATATATGAAGATAAATAGAAAGAGGGAGAAAATAAAGTGAGAGTATTATTTTGTCATGATGGTCCCTTAAGTAAGGATGGAGAAGGAAACTATTATGGTATAGCTCATAATAATGAAATGTTTAGCCGTTATTATAATATAGCTGAAGAGATTGCAGTTGCAATAAGAGTAAAAAGCATTAATAATAATGAAAAAAAACAACGATTATCTCAAATAACTGTCTATCCATTTGAAGTAATAGAGTGCCCTAATATTTCAAGTATTAAGGGAATGGTTTTAAAAAGGAAAGAAGTAAGAAAAATGTTAGAAGAAGAGATAAGAAAATCTGATTATATAGTTTCTAGATTGCCAAGTATGATTGGAATAATGGCAGTTGATATTGCAAAGAGGTTAAATAAACCATATTTGGTAGAGATGGTTGCTTGTCCTTGGGATGGATATTGGAATCATAGTTTGAAGGGAAAGATAATATCTCCAATCATGTATAACGCAACTAGAAAAAGAGTAAAAGAATCAAAGTATGTTATTTATGTGACAAATGAGTTTTTGCAAAAAAGATATCCTACTAAAGGTAAGCAGATAAATTGTTCTAATGTATCATTAACTGAATTTGATGAAAGTGTATTATTAAAAAGAATAAATAAGATAGAAGCAATGAATTTACATAATAAAATTGTTTTAGGAACAACAGCAGCAGTTGATGTTAAGTTTAAGGGACAACAATATGTAATACAGGCATTAGGAGAATTAAAAGAGCAAGGAATAACAAATTTTGAATATCAATTAGTAGGTGATGGAAATCAAGAGTATTTGAGGTTTATTGCTAATAAATGTGGGGTAGAAGAACAAGTTAAGTTTTTAGGCGCTATGCCACATAATAAGGTATTTGAGTGGTTAGAAAATATAGATTTATATATACAACCTAGTAAGCAAGAAGGATTACCAAGAGCGTTAATAGAAGCAATGAGTAGAGGGGTTCCAGCATTGGGTGCTAGAACAGCAGGAATTCCGGAATTAATAAGTGAAGAGTGTATTTTTACAAATAAAAATAAAATGATAAATGAGATTTCGATAATGCTAGAAAATATAAATAAGGATTTTTTGATTAATAATTCAAAAAAAAATTATGAAGAATCTAAAAAATATGATAAAGAATCAATTGAAAATAGAAGAAGAGACTTTTTTAAGAAGTTCATAAATGAAAATTAAATAGGTGTTTATATACAGATCTATTTAATTTATTTAAAAGAGAAAGGATTATATATGATAGTTACATTATTTAAATTATTATCTGTAATAATGAATTTATGTATACTGATAATAATAGGAAAACAAATAAGTAAAAGAAACTTTTCATTGTTTTTCTTATTAACAATAGTATTTGAAGTCTTTTTTGTATTACCAATATTTCTAGATATTTTAGTTGGTGAGCCTAATTTAGAAAAGTATAAAGGTTTTTATATTTCACAAAAAGATCAATTAACAAATATAATTTATACAATTTTTGTAAGTATAGTGCCATATGTTTTTTATTTTGAAGGAAAAAAGACTGCAAGAAGTATAGGAGCCAATAATATACAAGAAATATGCAATAATTTTTTGGAAAAGGTAAATTTAAGTAAGGTAACTATATTAGGGTTATCTTTACTCTCTCTTTTACCAGTTTGGTTAGCATTATTTTCACCAAGACCACAAAATTATTTTTTTGATTTTGCACACTTTTTTAATAATACTGATGCAATTGGGTATGAATATCATACAAGTATTATGTATATTGGACTTTATATTGCATTGATATCTGTATTAATATTAAAATTATTTAGTAAGAAGAATGACTTATTTTCAAATTATATAGTTATAGTTTCTATTTTTTTTATACTTTGGTTTTGTGGAAAGAGAACGCTTCCTTCTTTAGCAATAATGGGAATAGTCATGATAAATATAATAAGGCTTCCCAAAGGTAAGACAATATGGAAAGATTTGTTTGCTGGAGGGTTTTTGATAATAGCCTTCTTTTTCATATATATTATCCTGACTGATAAAAGATTAGTAGGTTTAGATTCATATGATGTAATGAGAGTGTATTTTGGAAGAGATGACGAAGTAAAAATGGCAATATACTCCCTTTTATATCCAGATAAAATGAAAATACTTGACTTTTGGGGACAAAGCTATATGTTTATATTGACATTCTTCATACCTAGAAGTATATGGCCTAATAAACCATGGCCGTATGCTACTTATTTTACTAGTAGCTTAGTAGGATTAGAAAGTACAAGATATTTAGGGTGGCATATGACAACGAGCTGGTTTGGGGAATCAATAGCAAATTTTGGGTGGTTTGGGTTTTTAATTGGAGTATGGTTATTTATAAAATTTATTAAAATATCAGAGAAAAGAGATAGCGTTGTAGTTGTTGTAATTAGTACAGTTACGTTAAGTATGCTTATGGTATTACAATTTAGTGCTAATATTAAGTTTATATTTATATGGATATTAAGTTTGATTATTTTTAATAACAAGAAGAAAAAACAAAAAAGTATAAAAATATAGAATCTGTTAAGCTGATATGAAAAAACAGTTTGATTTTTCATAAAATTACTCGCTCTTTGAAAATTATATAAGTTTGAATGTTTTATTGCATGGCAAACAAGCTTGCAATAGCATTGCAGGTTAAATAAAGGTATTAGTTTAGCTAAGCTGCTGAAAACCAAGGGTTTTTAGCAAAAAGCTATCGTTAGCGAAGCCGGCAACTTCTGCTGGAGTATAGTTATTTAATGATCCATGTGGTCTAATGAAGTTATAGTGAAATATAAATAAGTAAATTAAGTTGTTAGCTTTATCAAAGGAATTAAATCCTTTTTTAGCGTTATACCAAGCTTTAAATATTTTATTAAATAATTCTATTAAGTTATTATTTATATCACTAGACATTGGTTCTACAGCCATATGTTAAGGATTTGGTAATACTGTGGCGGCGGCTTCATTATACGAGGGTAATCTATCGGTTATAAGGTTGGTTCACCATAATTTTTAGCTTCATTTATTAGTGTATAAGCTGAATCAGAACTTCTAGACTTAGTTAGATGAAATGCTAAAATAAATCTAGTTTCAGAGTCAATAGCTAGCCATAGATAGTATTTTCACCATTAATGAACACAAATGTTTCATCAGCATGCCACTCATCAGATTGTAAGTTTAAACTAGCTTTAAATTTATCAGCCTTTTGTTTAAAGAAAGGTGCAAATTTATTAGTCCAGCTTGCGATGGTAACATGAGATACTTTAATACTAGAGTTAATCATCAAGAATTGAGAAATAGTTCTTGTTGATGAATTATTTAAAAAGTATAGTGTTAATGCTGTTAATATTACATGTAGTGGAAAACGCATTCCTTTCATTGAAAGGAAGCCGCTAACTAATTCGCTAGAAGCAGCATCGATATTAGTAGTGTGTTGTTTAACTATTATATTATAATATTTCTTGTTATTGCATTTATAGCGATTGTAATGCTTATATGTATGATGTAAGTAAGTACCTTTGCTACACTTAGGACATTTTGGATAATTCATTTAGGTAATCCGTCACCGTCACCTAAGGCGAACTGGCGCTTACATTGCTTGCATTGATACTTTTGTTTAGCCTGCTTATTCAAATCAAACTTATATAGTTTGTCAGAATTACAGCGAGGACATTTTATATTAGTATTGTTCATTGTTCTTCTCTCCTTTTCTAAGGGGGTATTATTAAGTCTTACAAACCTATTGTATTTCCTAAGATTTAGAAGAGCAATGTTCATATAACTTAACAGAGCGAAAATATAATCAAGGAGTAATTTATGAAAAAGGTAAAGTTTCTTATCGGAAATTTAGCTGACGGTGGAGCCGAAAGAGTAGTTTCTAATTTATCTACAAATATGGACTCAAAAATAGAAAAAAATATAATCTTATTTGGAGCAAGATGTAAAGTGGGTTACCCGTATTCTGGAAAACTAATCTATTTAGATAAATTTTCAGAAAAGAATATAATATTAAAAATTTATGCTTTATATACAAGAATAAAGAAAGTTAAAAAAATGAAGAAAGATAGTCCACATATTCCTATAATAAGTTTTTTAGAATATCCTAACTTAATCAATTTATTTACTAGGAAGCATGGTAAAACTATAATTTCTGTAAGAAATCATATGTCTACAAAATATAAGAGTGGGATTAAAGCTTTATTTTGGAATAGTACTATTAAATATTTATATGGAAAAGCAGATAAGATAATTGTAGTTTCAGAAGAGATAAAAAAGGATCTCAATGAGAATTATAGAATAGAAAGGGAAAAAATTCATGTTATATATAATTCTTATAATTTAGATGAAATACAAGGTTTGGCAAAAGAAGATATAGAAGAAGAGTATAAAGGTATATTTAGAGATAATGTTATTATAACAGCTGGAAGAATGTACAAACAAAAGGGGCAAGATCACTTAATACGAGTATTTAGAGAGATAAGGCAATCTGTCCCAAATACAAGGTTAGTAGTACTAGGAGTAGGACCTTTAGAAAATTACTTAAAACAATTGGCAAAAGATTTAAAGGTAGAGAATTATGTACACTTTCTGGGATTTCAAAAAAATCCATTTAAATATATATCTAAGTCAAAGATTTTTGTATTATCTTCTTTTCATGAAGGTTTTCCTAATGCAATGGCGGAAGCCATGGCTTGTGGGATTCCCATAGTTTCTACAGATTGCTTATCAGGACCGAGAGAAATATTAGCTCCCAATGAATGCGAAAGTAAGAATATAGAATATAAGATAGATTATAAAAGATTTGGAGTGTTAACTCCTGTTTGTAGTGAAAATATGTTGAAAGGGAATGAAGAATTATCAAAAGAAGAAAAAAATATGTTAGATGCAATTAATGAAGTCTTAACTAATGATGATGTATTTAATTATTTTTCAGAAAAATCAATTGAAAGAGTTAAGGATTTTGATATTAAAGAAATAATAAAACAATGGGAGAATATTAGTGTATATTGATAAAGGTGAAAAGCCAGTTTAGTTCATAGGAGGGGAGAAGTGAGCAATTTGGATACCAATGATGTGAAAAAAAGCAAATATATAATAAATAGTTTAAGATATATTAAAAATTTATATAATAAATACTTTATTTCAGATGAAAAATTTTTAAAGAAAAAATATAAAAAAATATTT
>ERZ1106969.1780-NODE-1780-length-13551-cov-6.596844_pt1 | contig 13551 bp, 10 predicted proteins | sample MGYA00403685_ERZ1106969 | MGnify/ENA primary metagenome ERZ1106969 (study PRJEB35170, sample SAMEA104062416) | human gut metagenome | biome: human gut; feature: human-associated habitat; material: faeces | place: Denmark | collected 2012-05-18 ... | reverse complement strand
CATTGATCACAAGATCCTTAGTCTTGCTCGTCTGCCAGTTCCGACACTTCCGCTTGCAATGAAGTGATTCTCAAATGAAGCACATCACTTTTAGTATAATACTATAGAAGAATAAAATTGTCAACTATAAAATTAAAAAATATGGAATATAAAATTGACAATTTCACAAAATGTGCTATACTGAATAAAACGTTTACAAGTAAACGAAAAAGAGGTGTATCGATGAGAAAACAAATAACAGTTGAGAGTATGATTTCGTTATTTATGAAAATCAGAAAGGTATATGCAGATGAATTTGGAAAAATGCTTGGACGTGAAGCATATTCTCCGAATGAAATCTCGATTTTATTGTTTTTGGCAAATAATCCGTCGATTGACACGAACGGTCAGTTGTGTACTTGCTTAGGGGTATCCAAAGCCCTTGTATGCAGAAGTGTAGATGCATTGCTGCGGAAAGGGATGATCATCACGGTTTTAGATGAGCACGATAAACGAGTGCAGCATTTGAAACTGACAGACTGTGCACTGCCTGTGGTTGAACAGGTAAAAGAAATCAAGTGCAGGATCGACAGAGAAATTCTGCAGGGAATCCCTCAGGAAAACATTGTAAATATGACAACTACTATGGAAGAGATTTTTGCAAGATTTGAAAAACGGGCAAATGAAAAGGAGTAATCGGATGAAGTTAAAAATGTCAAAAGAAGTAGATTTGGGAAAAGAGCCAATAGGACGTTTATTGCTTATACTGGCAGTCCCGTCGATCATATCACAAGTAGTCAATGCACTTTATAATATGGTAGACCGGATGTATATCGGTCATATTCCGGGAGAAGGAGCAGCAGCGCTGACCGGACTGGGAGTTTGTTTTCCGATCATTATGATTGTTTCAGCATTTGCAGCACTGATGGGAATGGGCGGAGCCCCCAGAGCAAGTATTCTAATGGGGAAAAAAGACAACGAAGGAGCAGAAAAAATTCTCGGAAACTGCTTTTCAGCCTTGGTTGTGACAGCGGTCATTCTGACAGCAGTCGTTTTGTTGTTCAAACGACCATTGCTGTTGATGTTTGGAGCCAGTGAGAATACGCTGCGTTATGCAGAAAGCTATTTGAATATTTACGCAGTGGGAACTATTTTTGTGCAGCTTACACTGGGGTTGAATGCATTTATTGCAGCACAGGGATTTTCAAAAATCAGTATGATGACAGTCGTGATCGGAGCAGTGACAAATATTATTCTGGATCCCATTTTTATTTTTGGTCTTCACATGGGAGTACGTGGAGCTGCACTGGCCACGGTTCTTTCTCAGGCAATCAGTGCGGTATGGGCAATTCGCTTTTTGTCTGGAAAAGATACGGTGCTGAGATTGAAAAAAGAAAATTTTAAAATTCAAAAAGAGATCATGCTTCCCTGTATCGGGTTGGGGGCAGCGCCATTTATTATGCAGTCCACAGAGAGCATTCTTGTTTTGTGTTTTAATTCTTCTTTATTGAAATACGGGGGAGATCTGGCAGTGGGAGCTATGACGATCCTCTCCAGTGTCATGCAGTTTGCAATGTTGCCATTGCAGGGGCTGACACAAGGCGGTCAGCCGATCATCAGCTATAATTTTGGAGCAAATAATGCAGAGCGTGTGAGAAAAGGATTCCGGCTGCTACTGATCTCTGCTGTAGTTTATGCAGCATGTATATGGGGAGTTGCAGAATGGATTCCGGGAGCTTTTGTGACAATCTTTACGAACGATCCGCAGCTGGCAGAGTTTGCAAGATGGGCAATGCGTATTTACATGGCCGCAGAGGTTCTGATGGGTGCACAGATCGCCTGCCAACAGACATTTATTGCATTTGGAAATTCTAAGATTTCCGCATTCCTGGCTATGTTTAGAAAGATTATTGTGTTGATTCCGTTAATCTATATCCTTCCAATATTTATGGAAAATCATGTACAGGCTGTATTTCTGGCAGAGCCGATTGCGGATGTGATCGCGGTGACTACCACTCTGATTTTATTTAGGAAAAACTTCAAAAAAGTAATTGCCGGAATGGAACAGAAAAAAGAAGATGTAAAGGAAAGGTAAAAGAAAAACTGTATGGATTTTATGAAATAGAATGTATTTCACAAGATTTGTGCAGTTTTTTTGATTTCAGGATAAAAACAAAACAGATGGGAAAATTAAAAGAGAAAGTCTCAGGAGGGAAAAATGTTAGAAAAAGTTGATTTAACGATGAAAATGGAAAAAGTAGAATATAAAGCGAAGATGGAGACATTAAAAATGCAGATGGGGAAACTGCAGAGACAGTGTAAAGAAATGGGAATCCCGGTTATGATCGTATTTGAAGGATTTGACGCAGCCGGGAAAGGGGTGCAGATTGGAAAACTGATTCAAAGTCTGGATCCGCGAGGATTTGAAGTATTTACAGTAAAAGAGGAGACGCAAGAGGAGGCAATGCATCCGTTTTTGTGGAGATTTTGGACGAAAACACCACAGAAAGGGAGAATGGCAGTGTATGATGGAAGCTGGTGTTTCAAAGTGCTTAGCGATCGGTTTGAAAATAAGACAAAGGAATCAGAAGTGGAAAATTGTTACCGCTCGATCTGTTCTTTTGAAAAGCAGATCACAGATGACGGAACACTTCTGATCAAATTGTTTCTGGACATTGACAAGAAAGAACAGAAAAAACGTTTCGAAAAACTGCTGATTTCAAAGGACACCGCATGGCGTGTGACAAAAGCAGATCTGGAAAAAAATAAAAAATATGAACAATATGAAGCAATGGCAGAGGAGATGCTTCAGCGAACAGACACGGAATATGCCCCTTGGACGATCATAGAAGCTACAGACAAGAGGTATGCAACGGTTAAGATATACACAGTGATCGCACAGATGCTGACAGCAGGATTGGATAACAAACTGCATGAAATTGCGCGGGAAAAGGCAGCAGAGGTGCTCCGGAAAACAGAACAAGAAAGAAAAATGCAGGAAGGGCAAAATGAGTATGCAAAAGGATTTGGGGAGTCGGTCCTTTCTAAGGCAGATCTAAGTTTGAGATGTGATCAGAAAACATACCAGAAGAAGCTGAAAGAGTATCAGAAGAAAATAGAACAACTGCATGGAGAACTGTACCGGGAGAGGATTCCTGTAGTCATCGGATTTGAGGGATGGGACGCAGCCGGAAAAGGGGGTGCGATCAAGCGGCTGACCGAAAAGATGGATGCCAGGGGGGATGTAGTGAATCCAACGTCTGCGCCCAATGATCTGGAGAAAAATCATCATTATCTTTGGAGGTTTTGGAAATGTATGCCAAAAGATGGTCATATCGCAATTTTTGACAGAACATGGTATGGAAGAGTTCTGGTGGAAAGAGTAGAAGGGTTTTGTACACAGGAAGAGTGGAAACGGGCGTATAAGGAAATCAATGACATGGAAAAGGACCTCGCTGATGCAGGTGCGGTCATTTTAAAATTCTGGATGCAGATTGATAAAAAAGAACAGGAAAAACGATTCCGGCAGCGGCAGGAAAATCCGGAGAAACAATGGAAGATCACAGAAGAAGACTGGAGAAACCGTGAAAAATGGGAACAGTATGAGGAGGCTGTTAACGAGATGCTGATCCGGACGTCTACAGAGTATGCACCATGGATCGTGGTGGAAGGCAATGATAAATACTATGCCCGGTTAAAAGTGCTGGAAACAGTTATCGACACGTTGGAAAAAAGAATTTCAAAAAAATAAAGGAAAAGGAAGATAGACACAGAATATATGAAGTGTAGGGGAGTTTAAATTCTCAAAAATGAAGAGAAATAAGAGGCAGACATGTATTATTCGGAAGAAGTAATCGAAGAAGTAAGAACAAAAAATGATATTGTAGATGTGATCTCCGGGTATGTGAGACTGCAGAAAAAGGGAAGCTCCTATTTCGGGCTCTGTCCATTTCACAATGAAAAGTCTCCCTCTTTTTCCGTGAGCAGGGAAAAGCAGATGTACTATTGTTTTGGTTGCGGAGCAGGAGGAAATGTATTTACATTTCTAATGGATTATGAGAATTTTTCATTTGTGGAGGCACTTAAATTTCTTGCCGACAGGGCAGGTGTGGAACTCCCGGAGATGGAGTATTCCAAAGAGGCGAAAGCAAAAGCGGACAGGAAGGCACAGCTTTTGGAGATCAACAAACTGGCAGCGCAGTATTTTTACGTGCAGTTAAAGTCCGAACAGGGGCGGGCGGCGTATGCATATCTGACCGGCCGGCAATTGTCGGAGGAGACGATTAAAGCATTTGGACTTGGCTATTCCAACAAGTACAGTGATGATTTGTTTTCTTATCTCAGGAGAAAGGGATATCCGGAAGAGCTGATCCGTCAGGCTGGACTGATCAATACCGATGAAAAGCATGGCATCTATGATAAGTTCTGGAATCGGGTCATGTTTCCGATTATGGATGTGAACAATCGAGTGATTGGATTTGGCGGACGTGTGATGGGAGATGCAAAACCGAAGTATTTGAACTCGCCGGAAACAGAGATTTTTGATAAGAGCCGCAATCTTTATGGATTGAATCGGGCACGAGTATCAAGAAAACCCTATTTTCTGGTGTGTGAGGGATATATGGATGTGATCGCACTGCATCAGGCGGGGTTTACCAACGCAGTCGCTTCGCTTGGAACGGCATTGACAACGGGGCATGCATCTCTGATCAGACGGTATGTCCAGGAAGTATATTTGACATATGACAGCGATGAGGCAGGAACGAGAGCGGCACTTCGGGCAATTCCGATTTTGAAGGAGGCGGGAATTACTGCAAAGGTGATCCGGATGGATCCGTATAAGGACCCGGACGAATTTATCAAAAATCTGGGAGCCAAAGAGTTTGAACGAAGGATCGGACAGGCAAGAAACGGATTTATGTTCGGACTGGAGATGCTGGAGAAAGAATATGATATGAATTCTCCAGAAGGAAAGACCGCATTTTTCCGGGAGGCAGCAAAACGGCTGATTGGTTTTGAGGATGAACTGGAGCGAAACAATTATATTGAAGCGGTTGCCGGTACATATCATGTTACTGCAGAAAGTCTTCAAAAGCTGGTCGCCAAGACAGCGGTGAGTGAAGGGATGGCCAGGCCGGTGGCACGGCCGAAACAGGCTTCAGGCAATGAAAAGCCAAAAGAAGATGGGGCAAAGACTTCGCAGAAGATTTTACTCACCTGGATGATTGAAGACAAACGGCTGTTTGGAATCATTCGAAAATATATCAGTCCGGAAGATTTTCCGGAATCGCTGTATCATACGGTGGCAGAATTTCTGTATCGTCAGTATGAGGAAGGCGAACTCAATCCCGCAAAGATCCTGAACTATTTTACACAGGAGGAAGAGCACAGGGAGGCGGCTTCTTTGTTCCATACAAAGATCCAGAAGCTGACGACCAAAGAGGAACGGGAAAAAGCACTGCAGGAAACAATTATAAAAGTGAAGTCACACAGTATCGATTACCGCATGATGCATCTGGAACCGACAGATATAGCCGGACTTCAGAAGCTGACGAACGAAAAACGAGAGCTGGATGACTGGAAGAAACTGCATATTTCTATTGAATAAGGATAAAATAAAACAAGACAGTCTGTGGTTGTGCGCAGGCAGAGGAAGGATGGACACATGGAAGAAAACATTCAGAAGTTTACGGAGAGACTCAGAGAACTGGTAGCACAGGGGAAAAAGAAAAAAAGCATTCTGGAGATTCAGGAAATCAATGATTTTTTTGCGGACATGGAACTGGAAGCAGAACAGATGGAAAAAGTATTTGAGTATCTGGAAGCCAACAATATCGATGTGCTTCGCATCAGCAGCGATGATGATCTGGACGTAGACATGGACGTGATCATGGCAGAAGAAGCGGATGATGTAGATATGGAGAATATTGATCTGTCGGTTCCGGATGGTGTCAGTATCGAAGATCCTGTCAGAATGTACTTAAAAGAGATCGGAAAAGTTCCGCTTTTGAGTGCAGACAGAGAGATTGAACTGGCGCAGAAAATGGAAGAAGGAGACGAGGATGCGAAAAAGGAACTCGCAGAAGCAAACCTTCGTCTTGTGGTCAGCATCGCAAAACGTTATGTGGGACGCGGAATGTTGTTTTTGGATTTGATCCAGGAAGGAAATCTGGGATTGATCAAGGCTGTAGAAAAATTTGACTATCACAAAGGGTATAAGTTCAGTACGTATGCAACATGGTGGATTCGTCAGGCAATTACAAGAGCTATCGCAGATCAGGCAAGAACAATCCGTATTCCGGTGCATATGGTAGAGACGATCAACAAGCTGATCCGTGTGTCCAGACAGCTTCTTCAGGAATTGGGAAGAGAACCGCTTCCGGAAGAAATTGCAAAAGAGTTGGACATGCCGGTGGAACGTGTGCGTGAGATCTTAAAGATTTCACAGGAACCGGTATCTTTGGAGACGCCGATTGGTGAGGAAGAAGACAGTCATCTGGGAGATTTTATTCAGGATGATAATGTACCGGTACCGGCAGAGGCAGCAGCACAGACATTGCTGAAAGAACAGCTGGATGAGGTGCTCGACACGCTGACAGAAAGGGAGCAGAAGGTACTGCGTCTTCGTTTCGGAATGAATGACGGGCGGGCAAGAACGCTGGAGGAAGTCGGAAAAGAATTCGATGTTACCCGTGAACGTATCCGTCAGATTGAAGCAAAAGCACTTCGTAAATTGCGTCATCCGAGCCGCAGCCGCAAGCTGAGAGATTATCTGGATTGATGCTATGATGAATGAACTATCAAAGAGACTTCAGGCGGTGGCAGATCTTGTAACAGAAACAGAATGTGTGGCAGATATCGGCACAGATCATGCGTATATCCCGATTTATCTGGTAGAACAAAAAAAAGTAAAAAAGGCATTGGCGATGGATGTCAATGAGGGTCCGCTGATCCGGGCAAAAGAGCATGTGGAAGAAGCTGGTTTGCAGGAAGTGATTGAAATGCGCCAATCAGATGGATTGAAGCAGTTGCATTCCGGGGAGGCCCAGGCGGTTATTATTGCAGGAATGGGCGGCGGACTTGTGATGCGGATTCTGACGGAAGGACAGGCTGTGGCAGAAACGCTGCAGGAGTGCATTTTGCAGCCTCAGTCTGAGATCGCAAGAGTGAGAGAGTTTCTGTTAGAAAATCAGTATCAGATCGAGCAGGAAGAGATGGTACTGGATGAAGGAAAGTACTATCCGATGATGCGTGTGATCCCGATGCAGGGAAGTCGAAAAGTAAAATGGGACGAGACACAGCTGCGTTATGGAAAACTACTTTTGGAAAAGCGCCATCCGGTACTGGAGCAGTATTTAAAGCGAGAACAACGATTAAAAACAGAAATTCTGGAAAAACTAAGTCATCAGAGTGGGGAACATATCAAAAAGCGGCAGGCGGAGTTAGAAGAAGAACTTGTCTGTATCAGGAAAGGACTGGAGTATTATGCAATGTAAAGATATTATGGCAATGATAGAAGGTACATATCCCAGGAGTGCAGCTCTGGAATTTGACAATGTGGGATTACAGGCGGGAAGAAGTGAAAAGGAAGTTCGCAGGATTTATCTTGCATTGGACGCTACAGATGCAGTGATCGAGCAGGCTGTTGAACAGGAGGCAGACATGCTTATTACGCACCATCCGCTTATATTTTCTCCGCGGAAACATATTACAGACGAAGATTTTATCGGACGCAGATTGTTAAAATTGATTCGCAGTGATATTTCTTACTATGCAATGCATACAAATTATGACGTGTTGGGAATGGCAGAATTATCTGGAAAGATTTTGGGGTTGACAGATACAGAAGTATTGATTGTGACGATGAATACGGAGACAAAAGAAGAAGGAATCGGAAGAGTGGGGCTTCTTCCAGAAGAGATGACGTTGGAAGAATGCTGTGTTTATGTAAAGCATAAATTAAAACTGGGATCTGTGAAAGTATTTGGAGATATGAAACAGCCGGTCAAAAAACTTGCAGTTTCTCCTGGATCCGGAAAAAGTGCGATTGATCCGTCAATCTTAAAAAAAGCAGATGTTCTTGTGACAGGCGACATCGGACACCATGAAGGACTGGATGCCGCCGCACAGGGAGTTGCGGTCATCGATGCAGGACACTATGGAACCGAGTATATTTTTATTGAAGATATGAAAAATTTCCTGGAAGAGAGACTTCCGGCAGCCGAGATCATAACAGCCCCGATTGTGCATCCGTTTCAGGTATTGTAACATTTCAGACGGGAGGAGCGTCTTATGGAAAAAGAATTTTGTACCGTCCAGATTGGAAATAGAAAAAAACGCTACGAAAGAGGAACTTCCTACAAAAAAATCGCAGAAGAGTTCCAAGAGGAATATCCGGCAAAAATTGTGCTGGCGCTGATAAACAAAACACGCCTTCAGGAGTTGAACAAACGTTTGAAGATGGATTGTAATATGGAGTTTGTGACAGTGACAGATCCTATCGGTTATGAGACATATCGAAGGAGCCTTTGTTTTATGCTTGTCAAAGCAGTTCATGACGTGGGAGGACATGAGAAAGTCCGCAATGTGAAGATACATTTTTCGGTGAGCAATGGTTATTATTGTACGATCGATGGTGATGTCGTTTTAAATCAGAAATTTTTAGATCAGATTGATGCAAGGATGCATGAGCTTGCAGAAGCAGGAATCCCCATTGAAAAACGTTCTGTGCACACATCAGATGCAGTAGAGCTTTTTGGCAGGCACGGGATGTACGATAAAGAAAGACTATTTGGATACCGGAGAGTTTCAAAGGTGAATATCTACCGGATGAATGAGTTTGAAGATTACTATTACGGATATATGGTGCCGGATTCTGGTTACCTGAGGAAGTTTGCGCTTTACTTGTATGATGAAGGGTTTGTGATTCAGATGCCTCTTCGAAAGGAACCAGATGTCATTCCGGATTTTAAACCGCGGGAAAAACTGTTTCAGGTATTAAAAAGCAGTGTACAGTGGGGAGATCTTCAGAATATTGAGACGGTTGGGGCTTTGAATGATATGGTCACAAAATATGATATGCGTGAGATTGTACTTGTACAGGAAGCATATCAGGAACGGCAGATTGCACAGATTGCGGCGCAGATTGCGGCAAGACCAGAGACAAAGCTTGTGATGATCGCGGGTCCGTCTTCTTCCGGAAAGACAACGTTTTCTCATCGATTGTCCATTCAGCTTCGAACGCAGGGGATGCGGCCGCACCCGATTGCGGTGGATAATTACTTTGTGGATCGAGAAAAAACCCCGAGGGATGAGGAGGGAAACTATAATTTTGAATGCCTGGAGGCTATAGATATCAAGCAGTTTAATACAGATATGCAGGCGCTTCTTGCAGGGGAATCCGTATATCTTCCGATTTTCGATTTTAAAAAGGGAACTCGTACGTATGACACAATACCCACTAAATTGGGAGAACGGGATATTTTGGTGATTGAAGGCATTCATTGTTTGAATCCGGAACTTTCCCGTCAGCTTTCATCAGATCGGAAATTTAAGATTTATATCAGTGCTTTGACACAGCTGAACATTGACGAACACAATCGGATCCCATCTACGGATGGAAGATTGGTTCGACGGCTGGTCAGGGATGCCAGGACAAGAGGAACGTGTGCTCAGAAAACACTTGCCATGTGGTCATCGGTAAGACGAGGCGAGGAGGAAAATATTTTTCCATATCAGGAAGAGGCAGATGTAATGTTTAATTCTTCTCTTTTGTATGAGCTGGCTGTATTGAAGCAATACGTGGAGCCGTTGCTGTTTGGAGTGGAAAAAGACTCACCGGAGTATCTGGAAGCAAAAAGACTTTTGAAATTTTTTGACTATTTTATCGGAATTGGAAGTGACTATGTTCCGGCAAATTCATTATTAAGAGAGTTTATCGGAGGCGGCTGCTTCCCGGTATAGGAGAGAAGAAGGAAAAGACATGGGACAGAACCGTAAAAAAATCAATGGGAAAGAGCTTGTATTGGATATTTCATACGACATTGCAGGGAGTGTGTTATATGCACTTGGAATCTACACTTTTGCAAAAACCGCAGATTTTGCACCGGGTGGACTTTCGGGTTTGGCATTGATCATGCATCATTTGTGGGGACTTCCAATTGGTATCACAACGCTTGCTTTGAATGTTCCGCTGATCGTGCTGAGTTTCAAACTGGTAGGACGAAGATTTATGTTCAAATCAGCAAGAACTATGATTTTTTGTACGATATTTCTGGACCTTATTTTTCCGTATACGAAGCCTTATACAGGAGAACCGTTTATGGCAGCACTGTTCTCTGGGGTCTGTCTGGGAGCGGCACTTGCGCTATTCTATATGCGGGGATCGTCTTCCGGAGGTACGGATTTTCTGACTATGTCAATCAAGGCGATCAAACCGCATCTTTCCATTGGATTTGTAACAATGGCGATTGATCTTCTGATTATTTTGCTTGGCTGGCCGGTTTTTGGGAATATAGATGCTGTGCTTTACGGTCTGATCTCTGCATTTGTGACATCTGTGGTGATCGATAAGATCATGTATGGTATGGGCGCGGGCAAATTGATTTTGATCATTACTACGAAAGCGGAAGCGATGTCCAGAAAGATCGATCAGATCAGTGGAAGAGGGTCTACAGCAATTCGGGCAATCGGCACGTATACAAAGGAAGAAAAGGATGTGTTGCTTTGTGCCTGTTCCAATTCTCAGGCATATTCTGTTAGAATCGCGGCACATGAAGTGGATCCGGATGCATTTGTCATGTTGACTGAGACAAGTGAAGTATTTGGAGAAGGATTTATTGATACAAGGGAATAAGAGCTGGAAAAAGGAGCATGTTCTGGATGTGATTCAGAACATGCTCCTTTTTGTATTATTTGGATTTTACTTCTCTCCATAATTGGTTGTAAATTGCATCATATTTGTCTCCAAGGAATTGGAATGTTTCACATCCGATCAGATCTTCCGGTTCCGGGAAGGCAATGGCGCTGTCTCGGATGGCTGGATCTTCAATCAGTTCTCTGGCACCGGTATTAGGAGTTGAATATGTAATATAATCAAAATTCATTTTTGCAATATCCGGGCGGCAAAGAAAATTGATAAATTTTTCTGCATTTTCTTTATGTTGTGCATTTTTTGGAATGACCCAGGAATCAATCCAAAGATTGGATCCTTCTTTTGGAATTACGTACTCCAGATTTGGATTTTCCATTTGTGTATAGATTGCTTCTCCAGAATAAATGACACCGATCGCGGCTTCGTTTCCGATCATTTTATCCCGTACCTGGTCAATGACATATGCCTGTACAAGAGGTTTCTGATCGATCAGGAGCTGTTTTGCTTCTTCCAGTTCATTCAAATCTGTAGAGTTGAGTGAAGCACCAATATATTTTAATGCCACTGCAAATGCATCGCGCACACTGTCCTGCATTAGAATATTGTCTTTGTATTGTTCATCCCAGAGAACAGACCAACTGTCGATTGGCTCGTCTACCATAGTCTTGTTGTACAAAATTCCAATGGTTCCCCAGCAGTAAGGAATGGAATAAAGGTTGTCCGGATCAAACTGTCTGGATTGTTCCAGATATGTATTTCCGATGTATTTGAGATTTGGGATGTTGTCGAAATTGATCTTTGCAAGAAGATCATTTTCAATCATGCGCTGGATCATATAATCAGACGGACAGACCACATCATAAGCAATCGCGCCGGACTGTACCTTTGGATACATGATCTCGTTGGTTTCGTATTCTTCGTAGACGACCTGAATGCCGGTTTCTTCTTCAAACATTGGAATGACATTTGGGTCCAGATATTCTCCCCAGTTATAAACAATTACCTGATTGCTTCCGCCAGTGACTCCGTTTTGGGAGCCATAATAAAATCCACCGCCTGCAATGACAAGGATCATAGCAATCGGGATGACGCGTTTGAAAACAATACGACTGACATTGCGCTGCTTTCTGTGTTTGGCAGAAGCCGTTTGTGAGACTTTTTTATTTTCTGGTGTAAAGTTGATCAAAAACAGTAAGATCAGTACAGTTACAAACATGATCGTGGAGAGTGCGTACATTTCCGGCTTGATTCCTTTTCGTACTTCGCTGTAAATTTTAGTAGAGAGTGTATCTATTCCAGGTCCCTTCGTAAAATGGGTGATCACAAAGTCATCCAGTGACATGGTAAATGCCAGAAGAAAACCAGAGAAGATTCCAGGCATAATGTCAGGCAGTACAACTTTGAAAAAAGCGTAAATCGGAGAAGCACCAAGATCCAGTGCTGCTTCGTAAGTACTCTTTTTCGTTTGTTTGAGTTTTGGCATGACACTTAAGATTACATAAGGAATGTTGAATGTAATATGCGCCAGCAGTACTGTGGAAAATCCAAGAGTACACCGGAATGCCACAAACAAAAGCATGAGGGAAATTCCAGTTACAATGTCTGCGTTGAGCATGGGGATGTTTGTGATTCCCATCACCAGTGTTCGCATTTTAGGCTTCATCGCCTGAATTCCAAGTGCGGCTGTTGTTCCGATCAGTGTGGCAATCAGCGCAGAAACAAGTGCAATGATCAGGGTAGTATATAAGGCATTCATAATATCCGGATTCTGGAATAGGGAAACGTACCATTTTCCAGTAAAGCCACCCCATTTAGCACGTGTTTTGGAATTGTTAAAGGATAAAACAACCAGTGTTACAATCGGTGCATATAGCAAAATAAGAATCAGGATCAGATAAATTCGTTTCGCTGTGTTTTTCATCAAAATGCAGTTCCCTCCCCTTCTTTATCATATTTTGCGATCATCGCCATACTGGCAATGATAAAGAGCATCAGAACAAGAGAAAGACCGGATCCGGTATTCCAGTTGCTGCCCTGTTTAAATTCTTGTTCGATGACATTTCCAATGAGCAGGATTTTACTTCCTCCAAGCAGATCAGAAATGACAAATGTGGTCAACGATGGTACAAAAACCATAGTAATTCCGCTGATAATCCCAGGCACACTCAAAGGCAGAATGATTTTTGAAAAAGTCTGCAAATTACTTGCACCCAGATCCCGGGCTGCAAAAATGACATCACGGTCTATTTTTGAAAGCACATTGTAAATGGGCAGAACCATAAAGGGCAGGAAGTTGTATACCATACCGAGGATGATCGCAAACGGCGTATTGATCAGTGCGAGTTCCGGAAGATGGAAAAAACGCAGTACCATATTGATGACGCCATTTTTCTCCAACAGGTTCTGCCATGCAAGTGTCCGCAGCAAAAAATTCATCCACATAGGAAGAATAAAGATCAGAACAATAAAACTGGTCTGATTCACGTTTTTTTCAGATAAAATCATGGCAAGCGGATATGCAAGTATGAGGCAGATCAATGTACTCACAAAAGAGAGGAGCAGTGCAAGCCCCAGAGCTTTTAAATTTTCCTGAGTAGTAATCTGTGCCAGATTCATCAGGGTGAAAGATCCGCTTTTATCTGTTAATCCATAATACAGGATCATCAGAAGTGGAATGATGATAAAGGAGACAGCCCAGA
>ERZ1106969.1779-NODE-1779-length-13551-cov-29.197170_pt1 | contig 13551 bp, 10 predicted proteins | sample MGYA00403685_ERZ1106969 | MGnify/ENA primary metagenome ERZ1106969 (study PRJEB35170, sample SAMEA104062416) | human gut metagenome | biome: human gut; feature: human-associated habitat; material: faeces | place: Denmark | collected 2012-05-18 ... | reverse complement strand
CTGGTGAGGGACGGGGAAATTAATCTTTAGGGGATTTTTTTCAGGAAGTTAACATAAGACTAATATAGTGATACTAATCCTTTCTTATCCGTTGTAGGACAGGAAAGGACGGAAATTAAATGTAGTTTGAATATTTCGGCCGTTCATTGATTTTATCACACTTGCGTGATACAATAATAAGTAAAGTGAAAAGGAGGGCGAAAGAATGGCTGTAAGCTATAAAAAACTGTTCCATCTTTTAATTGATAAAGGCATGACTAACGCTGAACTGATGGAAAAGGGTGGCTTTAGTGCAAACATTATTACCAGATTGAAGCGTGATAACTATGTGGCATTAGATAGCATTGAAAGAATTTGCTATGCCCTTGATTGTGGTGTTGACGATATTCTGGAATTTATACCTGATAAAAAGGAGCAAGACAACCATGATTGATACAAAGAAAGAGCAAGAGCGAGATGAATTGCATCGTGCGATATGGGCGATTGCAGACGAGCTTCGTGGTGCTGTGGACGGCTGGGATTTCAAGAATTACGTCCTTGGCACGATGTTTTACAGATATATCTCTGAAAATCTGACCAACTATATCAATGCCGGAGAACAGGATGCCGGTAACACCGATTTTGATTACGCAAAAATGTCCGATGCTGATGCAGAAGAAGCTCGTGAGGGCTTGGTTGAAGAAAAAGGCTTTTTCATTCTTCCGTCCGAGCTGTTCTGCAATGTCAACGGCAGAGCCGATAATGACGAAAATCTGAATGAAACCTTGGAGCGTGTGTTCAACCATATCGAAGCATCCGCAAAGGGATCTGTGTCTGAAAGTAGCTTCGCAGGACTGTTCGACGATTTTGACGTAAACAGCAATAAGCTCGGCTCTACCGTGGCAAAGAGAAACGAACGCCTTGCCAAGCTTCTGCACGGCGTTGCCAACATGAATCTTGGCGACGTGAAAGACCACGACATTGATGCCTTTGGCGATGCCTATGAATATCTGATGACCATGTACGCCTCGGGTGCAGGCAAATCCGGCGGCGAGTTCTTTACCCCTGCTGACGTTTCTGAATTACTTACCAGACTTGGCACGGTTGGAAAGACCGAGATCAACAAGGTCTATGACCCTGCATGTGGATCTGGCTCTCTGCTTCTGAAAGCGGAAAAGATTCTCGGTAAGGATGCCGTCAGAAACGGCTTTTACGGGCAGGAAATCAATATCACGACTTACAACCTTTGTCGTATCAATATGTTCCTGCATGACGTTGGTTTTGATAAGTTCGACATTGCCTGTGAGGACACTTTGACCGCACCGCAGCATTGGGATGATGAGCCGTTTGAGCTGATTGTTTCCAATCCTCCTTACTCCATCAAGTGGGCGGGAAACGATAATCCTCTACTGATAAACGACCCTCGTTTTTCTCCTGCGGGTGTTCTTGCACCGAAGTCCAAGGCTGACCTTGCGTTTATCATGCACTCACTTTCCTGGCTTGCTACAGGCGGAACGGCGGCTATCGTTTGCTTCCCCGGTATTATGTACCGTGGCGGCGCAGAGCAGAAAATCAGAAAGTATCTGATTAACAATAACTTTATCGACTGCATCATCCAGTTGCCGAGCAATCTGTTTTTCGGTACTTCCATTGCAACCTGCATCATGGTTTTGAAGAAAGGAAAGTCCGACAACAAGACCCTGTTTATTGATGCGTCTAACGAGTGCATCAAGGTTACGAACAACAACAAGCTGACACAGGCGAACATGGACAGAATCGTGGAGACCTTTGCTAAGCGTGCCGAGGAAGCACACTTCTCCCATCTGGCAAGCTATGAGGAGATCGCAGAGAACGACTACAACCTTTCTGTGTCCACCTACGTTGAAGCCGAGGACACCAGAGAGAAAATCGACATTGTGAAGCTCAATGCAGAGATAGCGGAAATCGTGGCAAGGGAGCAGATTTTACGAGATGAAATTGACAAGATAATTGCAGAACTTGAGGGTAAGTAAATGGGTAATAAAGCGGACGAACAAGCGTGTCTTGATTTGGCTGTTAAAGCGTGTCTGGCACAGCATGGTATTTCAAAAAGAATAGGCTTGTTGCTCTCTGGCGAAGACATCCAAAGGGATAATGATGAACGTCCGGACTTTATGCGACTCTCTACCTCCAGTGGCGATCATGGCAGCGTTGTTCTTGGTATCGAACATTTTCGTGTTGACCACTTTTCAAGAGAGCTTACAAATAACAGGGTGGGCTCCTATGGAATTGGGTACGAAAAGAATCTAAAAAGATCTGTCGATACATGGCAACCACAAATATCAAGTGACAAAGAAATACCTGCTGGTGCATTGAAAAGTATCGGCGAGTTAGTTGCACAACTGTTGTCTCAGCAAATCCAGGCAACATATAACTCGTTTATAAGTGCTTTTTCTTACTCGCTCAATAAGCACATAGAATCTATTGATTTTTATCATTCTCAACTGGAAAGATATGCAGGAAACCATGAAAAGAAGCTTGCTTTTTTGATTGAAATACACTCAGATTTTCACAAGTTGTTTTTCCATGATAAAAATGGAACACATTACGGAGAGAAAACAATTCCTCTTTTTGATGAGTTAGTAACAATCATGGAGAAAATTGATCCACGCAAAGTTCACTATCTGATTCTTTGCTTTGGTGATACCGTGTACAACGACAGTACAAAAGTAATTGCTGTACCAACAAAAAATCTAAGGGGACATCTTGCCAAAAGAAATATACCCATATACCACTATGCGGGGCACGATATTTGCCTGTCCGGTTTTCAAACACCTCGCTTGGATTTTAAGGCGACATCTGATTATGAACGCCAAGGTGATAATATTGATTTTCATATTACCGTCACATCCAGAGATATAAAGGACGAGAAAAAGCTGGAAATGGTGGTGGATATGTATAGGTACATCAAGAAGATTGAGCGAAAAAAGCTGAACTATGCAACAACGGATTTAGTGGAAATGTTCTATGAAGTTTTTGATGAGTATTTTTCCAAACTAAATGGACTTAGCACAGAAAACATCATTCAACTGATACCTTTAGTTGCTACTGCCAACAAAGATAAAAACGATTTGAAATTCCTCGAATTTGAGAAGAAATGGGGGATAGGTGATAATAATGACGAAACTTGAACAACTGATAGAAGAACTCTGCCCGAATGGAGTTGAATATAGAACGCTTGGAGATATTGCTATTGACGTATTCAGAGGTGCAGGCATAAAGCGTGATGAGGTAACGGAGGAAGGTATCCCTTGTGTCCGTTACGGCGAAATATACACCACTTACGGCGTATGGTTTGACGAGTGCGTTTCTCATACGGTTCTTGAAAACGTTCCTTCGCCAAAATACTTTGAACACGGCGATATACTCTTTGCTATTACGGGTGAAAGCGTCGAAGATATTGCAAAATCCTGTGCTTACGTTGGGCATGAGAAGTGTCTGGCAGGCGGTGATATTGTCGTGTTGAAGCATAACCAAAATCCTAAATACTTGGCGTATGCTCTTTCCACAACTGATGCACAGATGCAGAAAAGCAAAGGCAAAGTAAAAAGCAAAGTTGTACATTCAAGTGTTCCTGCTATCAAGGAAATTGTAGTACCTGTCCCTCCTCTGCCTGTGCAGAGTGAAATTGTCCGTATTCTGGACAATTTCACGGAGCTTACAGCGGAGCTTACAGCGGAGCTTACAGCGGAGCTTACAGCAAGAAGGAAACAGTACGGGCATTACACATATCAACTTCTTACCTTTGATGATACAGTTAATACTCAAAAATTAAGAGATTTGATTAATTTCAGAAACGGAAAAGGACACGAAAAAGATATTGTCGATGACGGTAAATATATCGTTGTTAATTCTAAATTTATTTCGACTAATGGCGAGGTAAAGAAATATTCAAACAAGCAAATTTGCCCGTTGTATGTTGATGATATTCTTATGGTTATGAGTGATTTGCCAAACGGTAGAGCGTTGGCAAAATGTTACTTGGTGACAGAGGATGATAAATATACACTCAATCAAAGAATAGGTGCGTTCCATGTAAAAGATGAAAGCGTTATTATTACAAAATTTTTGCTGTATGTATTAAATCGAAATCATCAGCTTTTGAGATATGATAACGGCGTAGATCAAACAAATTTAAGAAAAGACGATATTTTGGATATTATGATACCTGTCCCATCAATCGAAGAACAAAAACGCATTGTTGCTATTCTTGATCGCTTCGACACTCTCTGTAATGACATTTCGGCTGGTCTCCCCGCAGAAATTGAATCAAGGCAGAAGCAGTATGAGTATTATCGGGATAAGCTACTTACATTTGAACCTGCAAAATAGAAAGGATACACTATGCTCAGTTCAGATTCATTAAAAGAAATATCAAATATTTTCTGTGGTGATACTGCTGGCTTTTACACATATAAGCAAGGGTATAAACTGGTAGAGTTCTTTAACGCCAATTTCGGTACTAAAGATGTCTATCGTTCTGGATTTCCATCAAGATGGGCGTATGTTCACGATAAACTTGTAGATCTGATCAACAGTCGCCAAATAGATAGGTTTTTCAACATTGTTCTCGGCAAAAGTTACTTAATGCAAGAACAATCGCTATCAGAAGTAGAGGCTGCCGAAAAGATTGAAACTATATACGCCGAGTTAAATCGTATCATCCATAGAGATTTATGCAAAATAACCCGCAGCAATGGGCGTTATCATCTTGTCAAGGAAAATGACGATTTAGAACCAATCGGAAATGGTGGCTTTGCAAACGTTTATCGGCAAAAATCTACGGGATTAGTAGTGAAAAAGCTGAAAGACGATTATTTGACAGATACAGGTATCAGAAGTCGTTTCAAAAGAGAATACAACATCACCAAATCCCTGCAAGATGCATTTGGAATCATTAAAGTTTACACATTCGATGAAGGAAGCAGCTCCTATACAATGGAGTATGCGGAAATGACATTGGACAAGTATGTTAAATCATTCGATTTATCGGATGATATAAAACTGAATTGTATTCGCCAAATTCTTCATATCATGACGGAAGTACATAAACGTGACATTATCCACAGGGATATTAGTGCAAACAACATTTTCATTATTTCCGGAATGATCAAAATCGCAGATTTTGGATTGGGAAAAGACTTGAATGTCTTTACCTCTCACCAAACAATGCACACTAATGCGGTAGGACAGTTTTACTACTGTGCGCCGGAACAGTTTATGATGCTCAAAGATGGTGATAAACGTAGTGATGTGTATTCGCTCGGTCGTGTTATAAACTTTATCATGACAGGCGACCCCAGAAATTCACACCACATCTATAGAAGCATTGCTGAAAAAGCCACAAACTCGGATGCTGCATACCGTTATGCAGATGCGGGACAGCTATCTATCTTTTTTGAGAAAGCAGTCTCCTATAAGCAAAAAGCAGATAATCAAACACGGATAGACGAAAAAATCACAAGAAAAGTTTTCGATGACGAAGTTGAAAGCTACATCTATGATTTGAGCGCAGAAAAAATATCAACGGCTATTCTCCATAAGAAAAAAGGATTCGTTGATGTGTTGTTAGCTTTTATGAAAACAAGCGAGGAACACGCATTGTATGTCATCCAGAGCGTAGATAAGTCATATCAAGAAGTTTGCGGAAGAACTTTCGTTGCCTATGACCCATTTGCTTCCTTTGCCTATTTGATTCTCCGTAGCAGTTTCCCTTATGTGGTAAATGAAACTGCGGCAAACATTTTGCGTTTTGTAGCCCGAGATGTCAACCGATTTAGTGCACAACACCTGATTGAGGATATCAAGAATATTGGTGTTGAGCCAATGATAGAAGAAATATTAGATTCTTAATAAAAGGAGTCGTAAAATTATGAGCACATACAACATCATTGCGGCAAGCAATGAAAGTACCGTTGTAGCTGAATATACGTCAGAAAGCTCACGCTCTGACAGTTTCCAGAGCGAAGCGGCTCTTGAAAAGGAATTTATCCGTCTGCTGACCACACAGGGATATGAGTACATTACCATCCATGACGAGAACGGTCTGATTGCCAATCTCAGACAGCAGCTCACGCTTTTGAACGACTACACCTTTACGGACAGCGAATGGAAACGCTTCTTCACAGAAACGCTCGCCAACGCCAACGAGGGTATTGTCGAAAAGAGCCGCACCATTCAGACCGACCATGTAAAGGTACTCCGCAGGGATGATGGAACTTCCAAGAATATTCAGCTCATCGACAAAAAGAACATTCACAACAACCGCTTACAGGTCATCAATCAGTATGTGGAGACCGAGGGCAACCACGACACCCGCTATGACGTGACCATTCTTGTCAACGGTCTGCCCCTTGTCCATGTGGAACTGAAACGCCGTGGTGTTGCCATCCGTGAAGCCTTTAATCAGATCAAACGCTATCAGCGTGACAGCTTTTGGGCGGCAAGCGGACTATATGAGTACGTTCAGATTTTCATTATCTCCAACGGTACGCACACTAAGTATTATTCCAACACCACCAGAAACAGCCACATCAAGGAAATGGGCGAATCTGCAAAACAGAAATCGAAGAAAACAAGCAACAGCTTTGAGTTTACTTCTTTCTGGGCAGACGGCAACAACAAGATAATTGCAGACCTCATTGACTTTACCAAGACATTCCTTGCCAAGAACACCATTTTAAACGTGCTGACTAAATATTGCGTATTTACCTCGGAAGAAATTCTGATGGTTATGCGACCCTATCAGATTGCGGCTACTGAGCGTATTCTCAACCGTATTGAGGTATCGACCAACTACAAAAAGATGGGTACAGTGGACGCAGGCGGTTACATCTGGCACACCACGGGAAGCGGCAAAACGCTGACATCCTTTAAGACCGCACAGCTCGCATCTGCGCTCCCCTATGTGGATAAGGTTCTGTTCGTAGTCGATAGAAAAGATCTTGACTATCAGACCATGAAAGAATACGACCGTTTTGAAAAAGGCTCTGCCAACAGCAACGCCTCTACAAGAATTCTGCAGAGACAGCTTGAAGACAGGGACGAAAAAGGCGGCTTCCACGAATACAAGATCATCATCACGACCATTCAGAAGCTGGATAACTTCGTGAGCAAAAACAAAGGACACGAGGTATTCAACAAGCATTGTGTTATCATCTTCGACGAGTGCCACCGCAGTCAGTTTGGAGATATGCACGCTAAAATCGTAAAAGCGTTCAAGAAATATCATCTGTTCGGCTTTACCGGCACGCCGATCTTCGCCGACAACGCAGGCAAGGGCAAGCATTTGACGATGCTGACCACGCCGCAGACCTTTGGCGACCAGCTCCACACTTACACCATTGTGGACGCTATCAATGACGGCAATGTTCTCCCGTTCCGCATCGACTATGTGAATACGGTCAAGGAAAAAGAGAACATCAAGGACAAAAATGTTTCTGCTATTGACGTGGAAAAGGCAATGGGTGCGCCGGAGCGTATTCGTGAAATCGTCAAATACACGCTGGAGCATTTCGACCAAAAGACCAAGCGTAACAGCTTCTACTCCTTGAAGGGTAAACGTATGGCGGGCTTTAACGCCATGTTCGCTGTAAGCTCCATTCCTATGGCAATGAAGTATTACAAGGAGTTCCAGAGACAGATTGCGGAGAGCCACCGTCAGTTTACGATTGCCACGATTTTCAGCTATGCCGCAAACGAGGAAGACCCCGAAGATGTTCTGCAAGAAGAAGGGTTCGATACCGATGCCCTCGACCAGACTTCCCGTGATTTTCTTGAAAGTGCAATTCAAGATTACAATGCTGCGTTCAACACCAGCTTCGACACTTCCTCTGATAAGTTCCAGAACTACTACAAGGATTTGTCCATGCGAGTGAAGAACCGTGAAGTGGATCTTCTCATTGTCGTGAATATGTTCCTCACGGGCTTTGATGCTACAACGCTCAACACGCTGTGGGTGGACAAGAATCTGAAGATGCACGGACTTATCCAAGCGTATTCCAGAACCAACCGTATTCTAAACTCCGTTAAGACCTACGGCAATATCGTTTGCTTCCGTGATTTGCAGAAAGCAACGGATGATGCAATCGCTCTCTTTGGCGATAAGAATGCAAGCGGCATCGTACTTCTCAAGAGTTTCAATGATTACTGGAACGGCTACGAGGACGCAAACGGCAAATACCACCCTGGCTATATTGAACTGCTTGAAAAACTGGAAGCAGAATATCCTTTGGGCAGCGAGATTATCGGTGAACAGGCAGAGAAAGACTTTATCAGGCTGTTTGGCACTATCCTCAGTATGAGAAATATTCTTTCGTCTTTTGACCAGTTTGTAGAAATGGACAGCATCGCCGCAAGAGATTTGCAGAATTATCAGAGCATCTACCTTGACCTCTATGATAGGTACCGCAAAAAAGGCGATGGCGAAAAGGAAGATATAACGGACGATATTGAATTTGAAATCGAACTTATCAAGCAGGTAGAAATCAATATTGACTACATACTGATGCTCGTTGAAAAATACCATGCGGGCAACTGCGAAGACAAAGAAATTCTTGCGTCCATCCGTAAAGCGGTTGATGCGAGTATACAGCTCCGCAGTAAGAAAGAGCTTATCGAAGCCTTTATCAGCCACGTCAATGTCGATACACAGGTTACGACCGATTGGCGCAGATTTGTTCTGGAACAGGAAGAAAACGATTTGACGGAAATCATCGCCACCGAAAAACTCAAATCGGAAGAAACCAGAAAATTCGTTGCCAATGCGTTCCGTGACGGTGCATTGAAAACGACCGGAACAGAAATCGACAAGCTCATGCCCCCTGTCTCTCGATTCGGCGGTGGTGGCAGAGCAAAGAAAAAGCAAGGTGTCATCGAAAAACTAAAAGCCTTCTTCGAAAAATATTTCGGGCTTGGAATTGCTGAGTTCAAAGCGGAGGAAAAATCCGTCATTTATGAATTTGAGCCAACTTATATGCTGGTAGCGGAAGAACCTGCCCCGTATGGGAAAACGGAAAACTAAATAATGGGTAAAGGACTTCGTCTCAATTTGGGACGAAGTCCTTTTTTGAAGCGATTACGATAATTGTGTAGCCAGTATCAACGATACTGTTCAAAGGGTTCCAGGGATGCTTCCCTTGCAAGCATTTTTGCAGAATGTCCCAGAGGGGATTTTCAAAAATCGGAAAGTGGTACCACTTTCCACTGCTTGCCAATCTGCATTTCGACATACGACTTCTGACCAAGTTGGTCTGAAGTTACGCCACAACTTCCCGACAAATTGTCGGAAAGTAAATCGCACGCCAACTTGTCGGGAATAAAAATAACTTGTTCCCAAGTTGGTCACAAGTTCAAAAAACGGGAAAGCAGATTTTAACTTGTGGACCAATTGACCACAGATAGCTCAGCGAAACAATTCCCCGTTTGGAAATTATTTGCCCATCATTTTCTGCTTGCATAAATTGGCAAGCAGGGCAAAGCTGTACAGCTTCACAAATTGGCAAGCAGTGTAAACCTGTACAGGTTCACAAATTCGCAAGCAGTGTAAGCAGGGCCCTGTTTACTACTTTTGCTCATTCGCTTGTTGGGGCAACATCCCCAATCCCCTTCGAACATCATCTTGCGATGATGGCTGCTCGTTCATTCTGAACGTTTCCGAGATTTCAATTTTGAATAACTTGATCACAGACCGAAGTCATATTTTCGAAAATCACTTCGACGCAAGTTGCGTCAAAGTTGAGTGTTCACATGGTTCGACACACTTGTAATTTCTTTATGTGTAAATTATAATAATCACAGAAAATTGAATAAACGGTTCAAAAAGATATTTATAGGTTTGCGGGATTACCCGATATGAAGTCCGACATATTTGTGAAAGGACGAGTCCTTCTTCACGTTGGCTGTTACATAGAACCATCAGAAAAGTGCAGGTGTTCTTGTGCTTATTTCTTGATGCTCTGTGCGACAGCTTTTTTGTTTTACTTCTACCCGATTGGATGGAAGTTGGCAGACAATACACGAAGGAGAAAATTGATGAAACACGAATTTGATTTGGAACAGATCGACTACGATAACAGCAATTATGAACTGGATATATGGAGCAGTTGCTTCAATCCGATTTTCAGTCCGCCACCGGAAGTGATCAAAGAATGGAACCTCCAATTTGATGATGACTGGGATGAGCCTGAACCTACACTTGAAAACACTTCTGTTTATTTCACCGAGGATGGTGTGAACTATCTGATTGTTGGTAAAACCATTATCCCTGTCAGTGAGCATTTTGCTGATAGCGGAAAGACCGTCAATGAGGTAATTGAAGATGTTATCCGTTATGCAGTAAAGAGTCAGAAAAAATAACGTCAAGTGTCCAGGGGACAAAATTGAAAACTGCCCTCGCATAGAGTACAATACGAGTACGAAGTATTGTAAGCGTGGGTTGTTTCAAAGAAGGAGGATTTGAATGAAGCAACCGTACAATACCGCACTATATTACAGATTAAGCCGTGACGATGAAAACTTCAGTGACAGCGTTAGTATTGAAACCCAAAGAACGATTTTACAGCAGTTTGCCCGTGACAACCAATTCCATGTGGTGGACGAGTATATTGATGACGGATGGTCAGGCACGAACTTTGACAGACCGGCATTTCAGCGAATGATGGATGATGTGGATGCAGGCAGAATCAACTGTATCATCACAAAAGATCTGTCCCGTTTTGGTCGTGAACACGTTATGATGGACTATTATTTGGAGTTTGTATTTCCAGAGAAAAATATCCGTTATATCGCTGTCACAGAAAATGAGGATACAGAAAGAGGTCTCAGTGATTTTGTTCCTTTCAAGAATCTGTTCAACGAATGGTTTGCCAAGGATACCAGCCGTAAAGTAAAGGCTGCGCTTCGTGCAAAACACGCTGCCGGTCAGCGAATCTGTACTTATGCACCTCTGGGCTACAAGAAGCATCCTGAAATCAAAAATGCCATAGTTGTGGATGATGAAACCAAGTGGATCGTTGAGAAAATTTTTGAACTTGCCTATCATGGTTCCGGTGCTGCAAGTATTGCACACAGGCTCATAGAAGAAAAAGTTCCTACATCCGGTTGGCTCAACTACACACGATATGGAACATTCGCTCACATCTATGCAGATGCTCCGGAGAGCAAGCAGTATGATTGGTCAATCGGGCAAGTAAAGGAAATTCTGAAAGATGAAACCTACATTGGAAACAGTATCCACAACAAACAGACTAATATTTCTTACAAGAACAAAAAGAAAATCCGTAAGCCGAAGGAAGAATGGGTTCGTATCGAAAATACTCATGAAGCCATAATTTCAAAAGATGTTTTCTATCATGTGCAGAATCAGATTGCTTCCCGCAGAAGAAAACAGAAAGACGGCACTACTAAGATATTCTCAGGACTTGTGAAATGTGCAGACTGCGGCTGGTCGCTTGCCTACGGCGAGAATCGTCAGAACAAAACGCCTTATGGCCACTATCATTGCAGTAATTATGGGCAAGGCACTGGTAAATGCTCCATGCACTATGTCCGCTACGATACGCTTTACACCTATGTGCTGCTCCGAGTTCAGCATTGGACGAAAGCTGTGCGAGAGGACGAAGAAAGACTCTTGGAAAGTATTCTGAAAGCCGGTGACAAGGAAAGAGCAGTTGCTATGAAGAAACACACAGCAGAGCTTTCCAAGGCGGAGAAGCGCAAGGCAGAGGTTGACAGGCTGTTTGCCAAAATGTACGAGGACAGGGTTTCTGAACGTATCACAGAGTACAACTTCAATATGCTGTCACAGAAATATCAGATGGAGCAGATTGAACTGGATGAAAAAATACAGAAGCTCAAAGCAGCATTGGCAGAAAGCAAACAGTCCGTGGAAGATGCAAGGAAGTGGATTGAGATTGTCAAACAGTATTCCGAGCCTACGGAATTGACAGCAGAACTGCTGAACAATATGATTGATAAAATCGTTGTCCATGAAGCAATTAAATACGAAAACGGCTTTCGTGAACAGAAAATAGAGATTTACTACCGCTTTGTCGGTAAAATTGATTGATACAAAAATCTGAGTGTCAGCAGTAACTGGCACTCAGATAAAACAATATCTTTAACTAAGGGAAACGGGAACAAATATGCCAGATCTCAGTATACTTGTTCAACTTGCTGAATATTACGATGTTGAGATGAGAGAGCTCCTGGATGGAGAAAGGAGCCAGACTATGAATAAAGAGATGAAAGAAACACTGGACAAAGTTGCGGTGTATGAAGGATGGGTGAAACAAAAAGCATTAAAGGCTGGAAATCTTGCATTTGCATCAATGTTTGTGATTAGTGTGTTAGCGATTATTATTCAGATGTTATTAACTGTGGATATTCGCTTGTTTTTAGGAGAGACAGCAACTGCTTTGGTAGGAGGAATCCTGTACGCCTCTATTATGGTGTACAATGGAATATGGGATAAATGTTTGCCAAAAAGTGCTACTATATGGAGAGATTTTCTCACCAGTGTAATATGTGCAGGAATTTTTACAGTCATCTATGGTGTATGCTTATTCAGAATGGGAGCTACAGAAACACAGATAACACGATTAGCATTGGGATTTATGATTGGTATTACTATTGTGGCATTTATTATTCTTAGGCTCTTGGCATTTATTAATCGAAAAAGAAACCAGAATTCGTCAAATGTTCAGGAGAAAAAGGAAATTTCCCTATCTAAGGTAGAATGGATAAAAATTTATAATGCACAGAATATAGTAGAGACAGAACAACTTGTAGAAATGTTAAAGCAAAATGGAATAGCAGCTTTTTCACAGGAAGCAGGTGCAAATGTTGCAATGCATGGGGCACCTGGATTTGGAATATATGGTGTGGATATATTCGTGAAAACCGATGATGCAGAGAAGGCAGTACAGCTGATTAAGGAGATTAATAACCAAGAGAATGAAGAAAATTTTTGACATTTTCACACATGCGTGCTAATATGATTATAGAAAAAGAGTGCTACCGATAGACGGTTAGTCCGATATATGTTTTGACAAAAATTGCCGCTTAGTTTACCAGACCAGGGCGGCTATTTTTGTGGTTTATTATTATCCTTGCCAAAGGTATATCCAAGACCAAAGCAGGTTAAGCCGAAGCTCACTACTGCTATAAAATCAACAATACTCATGGCTTAGCCCTCCTTTCCAGTGGATTCTCTTTCGAGTTTCTATGTAATCAGAGGGTCACAGTCCCTCTGCTGAAGGACTAACCGCCTACCGTTATGATAGCACCCATGTTTCGATTATAACAGTCAGGACAGGAATCTGCAACCGGAAAGTTGACGGCTCATAAAAATCTGGCTGTGATACCATTTTGATACTAGAAAATGAAGAGAATAGAAATATAGCCTGGAAAATCCACAATACAGGACAATATAGACACGAAAATCACAGAAAATAATGAGATTTTAAGAACCTCACAAACGTGAAGGTGGACGTACTGTTGGATCAGGACGTGTTGCTACAGTTATCGAATAAT
>ERZ1106969.1769-NODE-1769-length-13617-cov-8.991594_pt1 | contig 13617 bp, 15 predicted proteins | sample MGYA00403685_ERZ1106969 | MGnify/ENA primary metagenome ERZ1106969 (study PRJEB35170, sample SAMEA104062416) | human gut metagenome | biome: human gut; feature: human-associated habitat; material: faeces | place: Denmark | collected 2012-05-18 ... | reverse complement strand
GAGTTCTTCAGTATGGAGATACAACTGCTGTAACATTCTATCTTACAACAAAATAGAAATATTGTAGTATTGTAAATACAACCAGGAAAAGGGTGTTGCAAGATCATCTTATTAGATGATTGAGCAATACCCTTGTTCTATTTTTTGTGTATGGTAAGATTGCCGTTGTTTTTTAATTTTTATTTGGGGTCAGATACCGGATAGAAGAAAGTTGTCTCAGGTTGTTGGATTTGACAATTCATGGTACACTAAATTTTTAGCAGGAACAATTCGCAGGAGGAGTAACAAATCTATGAAAATACATTACAGAGAATCAGAGGAGGGGATTGAAATTGTGCGCTGTGTAGGGAGTGACTCCCGGGTGGTGATTCCAGAATCAATAGCGGGAAAGCCGGTAACAAAAGCAGCGCCCTATGCATTTTCCGCAAGGAAAGACAAAGAAGAAATCGATGTGGAAATATATCAGACGGACCAGATTACAGCGATGCAGACAGATGAGAGGCTGCTTGCAGGAGAAATCGTAGAAGAAGTCATACTCCCCGCTACGATGCAGGAAATCGGGCGATATATTTTTTACGGATGCAGAAAGTTAAGAAGGCTGGAGTTTTCTGACAATCTGACACAGATCGGAAGCGGTGCATTTACAGTGTGCAGTAGTCTGGAGCATCTGGTTGTGCATCTGCAGTCAGGAAATAAAAGCTGTGTCAAAGAAATTTTGGGAGAGTTATGGCAGAGAATGGATGTAACCTTCCTTTATGAAAGCAAAGAATCGGCAAATGAAAAAGCAGAGCTGATATTTCCAGGGCATTATGAGGAAGCAGTTGAGAACACACCTGCCCGGATTTTATATACACAGCATCATGGATCTGGAAATAATTACCGACAGTGTTTTCTTGCCAAAGAACTGGATTATAGAAAATATGATGATTTGTTTTCTATTGCAGCAGTAATGGAAAAACTGCCGGTGCTGATCGATCTCTGTTTTGGGAGACTTCTGTTTCCTGTGGAGCTTGCTAAAAAAGCAGAAACAGAGTATAAAGAATATATCCGGTCACATTTGAGAGAAATTGTAGATTATTTGATCGAAAATGAGCAGATAGAGAGAATACGATTACTCTCTGAAGAAAAGTTATGGACATCAGAGGGATTGGATCGAGCGATCGAGTGTGCTTCGAATAAGAAAAAAACAGAAATTTTAAGTATTCTCATGAATGATAGACGATTGATGAAGCCGGTGAAAAAGAAAAGATTTGTGCTGTAAACAGATATGAATTTATAGAAGGGATATATGTGTATGGAGGAAGAAAACAGTAGGGAAGCAGCGGAAAAGCTTCAGCAGATCGGAAGAAGTATTTTGAGTGCGGCAAGAGATGAGCTGTATTTGGGGATGCGGTTTCTGGATGTAGCTCTGAGTAGTTTCGCATATCAGATGGATCCTTCGGTCAGTCCATTTGGAACGGATGGAGCAGTCCTATATTTTCATCCGCAGCAGCTTGGAGGGCTGTACAGGCAGAATCGGATCCTTGTCAACCGTGGATATCTGCACATGGTGTTTCATTGTATTTTTCGTCATTTTATCAAACAGGGAATGGATGACCGATACTGGAATTTAAGTTGTGATATTGCTGCAGAACATATGATTGATGGGATTTATCATCGAAGTGTCCGGTTTTCCAAAAGTCTGCTTCGCAGGGAAACATATCGGAAACTGGAAGCAGAAGGAAAAGTTCTGAATGCAGAACGAATTTATCGGATCTTGACAGACTGGCAATTAGAAGAGAAAGAGCTGATCAGGCTAGAAACAGAATTTTATCAGGATGATCACAAATATTGGGAGAACCAGCAGCCTGATCAGAAACCAAATCCACAGATGAATCAGAAATGGCGGGAGATCAATGAAGAGATGGAAACGGATCTGGAGACATTTTCCAAAGAAGCCTCTGAGCAGACTGGAGATTTTCTGAATCAGATAAAAATTGAAAATCGAAAGCATCAGGATTATCGGGATTTTCTGAAAAAATTCGCAGTTTTTCGGGAGGAGATCGGAGTGGATCCAGATACGTTTGACTATACTTTTTACAGTTATGGGCTTCAGATGTACGGAAACATGCCGTTGATTGAACCACAGGAGACAAAAGAAGTCAAGAAAATTGCAGAGTTTGTCATTGTGATCGATACATCCATGTCGTGTTCAGGAGATCTGGTGCGGAAATTTCTGGAAGAAACATATGGGATTTTGTGTGAAGCAGACAGTTTTTTTAAGAAAACGAATATACACATTTTGCAGTGTGATGAAAGGGTACAATCCGATCGGAAGATTACAAGTGCAGAAGAACTGAAGGAATATATGGAGCAGCTGGAATTGTACGGAGAAGGGGGGACGGATTTTCGTCCGGCTTTTGCGTATGTAGATCAGATGTTGGAAAACCGTGAATTTGAAGAATTAAAAGGATTACTTTATTTTACAGACGGCTTTGGAATTTATCCGGGAAAAATGCCGGCATATAAGACAGCATTTGTATTTATGCAGGAAGAGTATCAGGATGTGGACGTTCCGCCATGGGCATTGAAACTTATTATAGAAGAATCGGAAATTGGAGGAGATACATGGATATAAAGAGAGCAAAACAGGAAATTAAAGATTCCATTGAGGCATATTTGTCAAAAGATGAATTTGGAGAGTACCGGATTCCTGCAATCCGGCAGAGACCCATTTTTCTTATAGGACCGCCGGGAATTGGAAAAACACAGATCATGGAACAAATCGCCAAAGAATGTCAGATCGGACTGGTGGCATACACGATCACACATCATACAAGACAGAGCGCAGTGGGACTTCCCTTTATTCAGGAAAAAGAATATGATGGAAAGACCGTTTCTGTAACAGAATATACGATGAGTGAGATCATTGCATCCGTGTATGACAAGATGGAAAAAACGGGAATCCGGGAAGGAATTCTGTTTCTGGATGAGATTAACTGCGTATCGGAGACACTGGCACCAACGATGCTGCAGTTTTTGCAGGGAAAAACCTTTGGCAATCAGAAAGTACCGGAGGGATGGGTGATCGTGACTGCAGGAAATCCGCCGGAATATAATAAATCTGTGCGTGAATTTGATGTGGTGACGTTGGATCGTATCAAACGGATCGATGTGGAAGAGAATTTTGAGGTATGGAAAGAGTATGCATATCGTCAAGGAATCCATCCGGCTGTGATTTCCTACCTTGAAATCCGCAGAAAGAATTTTTATCGGATTGAAAATACGGTAGATGGCAAAGTGTTTGCCACGGCCCGGGGATGGGAAGATTTATCGCAGTTGATCCAGGTGTATGAGATGTTGGAAAAGACTGTGGACAGAGATGTGGTCTATCAGTATATCCAGCACAAACTGATCGCAAAAGATTTCGCAAACTATCTGGCACTTTATTATAAGTACAAACAGGATTATGCAGTGGAAGATCTGCTGAAAGGAACATGGAGTCCGTCCGTAATCCAGAAAATGAAAAATGCATCTTTGGATGAGCATCTGAGTATTGTAGGGCTTTTAAGCGGCCGTGTCGGACAGATATTTTCAGAATGCTATCAGATGGATGCAGCCGTTACGAAGATTTATGAATATATGTTATCCTATCGGGAACATCAAAAGGAATGGGAGATCGAACATGTGATCCGGGAGATTACACAGGATCTCGAATCAGGGAAAAAAGCAGAACAACTGACCCGTGAGCAGGAAAAGACTCTGCGGAAAGCAGAAGCCTTTTTTGAAACAGCCAGAACCCGTGTGGAAGAGCATGCAGCATCAGGAGAAGAGCGCTATGAAGCAGTGAAAGAATTGTTTGAGGCAGAGACAGAAAAACTGGAGGCACAGACAGAAGAGGCTGCCGGTATCCTGCAGCACGTGTTTGATTTCCTGGAAGCTGCATTTGGAGAAAGTCAGGAAATGGTGGCATTTATCACGGAACTTAATGCAAACTACTACAGTGTATGGTTTATCAGAGAAAATGGATCCGATTCCTATTATCGATATAATAAAGGTTTGCTGTTTGAAGAACGTCAGCAGAAGATATTTGGTCAGATGGAAGAGGTGGAAGCATTGTTAAATGTTGGATTAAAATCCTGATTTCTTGTGGAAATCAAAGGAAAATCGTTGACTTTCTTTTCGTCAGTTATTATGCTAAATTTTATGGACATATGAGATTGACAGAAAGAAGAAATATAGGAGGACAGCATGATAAAAGTGATTGCAAGTGATATGGATGGAACGCTTCTTGGCAATGATCATAAAGTTGCACCGCAGACATTGCAGGCAATTCATGCGGCATGTGATGCGGGAATCCGCTTTATTATTGCCACCGGGCGCAACTTCAGGGGTGCGATGGAAGAATTGAAGGATATAGATATTGTCTGCGACTATGTGGTCGGAAGCGGAGCAGAGGTACGTGATCAAAATCAGCAGATCATCAGTACAGCACCGCTGTCGATCAAATTGTGTGAAGCGATATATGAAGATTTGAAAGAATTTCCGGTTTCTATTATTTTCACTTCCGGAAGCTATGATTATCGAATCGGAACAAAAGAAGAAATTGAAGAAAGTTTTTTAAAGCAGATTCAGCTGTTTCATGAGGATACAGGGCAGGATGTGGACGAGAAGGAGATTTTATCTTCCCCACTTTATCGAAGAATCGTGGAAAATACGAAAATTATTTCCGAATTTCAGGAACTGAAAGAGTCGAACGTATCGGTCTACAAAGTGTTTTTGTATTCGAATGATCTGGAGATGCTTGCAAAGATCAGTCAAAAGCTGGAAGAAAATAAGCGGCTGGCAGTGGCTTCTTCGTTTCCGAGCAACCTGGAGATTACAGCAGTGGAAGCACAAAAGGGTCCGGTTTTAAAACAATATATTGAATCCCTGGGGTATACCATGGATGAAGTGATGGTTCTCGGAGACAGTCTGAACGACTATTCCATGTTGTCGATGGACTTTGGTGCAACAGTGGCAATGGAGAATGCAATGCCGGAAGTAAAAGCGGTTTCCAAATATATTACAAAGTCCAATGAAGAATTTGGAGTTGCACATGCAATTTACGGAGTGCTTGCACAATCGCAGAAAGGAGAATAAAAATGGATGTCAGAAGTATGAGAAATGCTGTTTTGGGTGAGCGGGTAGTGAATGCATTAAAGAGCAGAAATATGGATGCATATTACGTAGAGACCAAAGAAGAGGCAGTAAAAAAAGCGTTGGAACTGATGCCCGGGGGAAGCACGATTAGCTGGGGCGGGACGATGAGTATCACAGAAGTCGGGCTGATGGATGCGATTCGCAGTGGAGATTATATCTTGTATGACAGAGATCAGACTGCAACGCCAGAAGAGCGAGAGGCAATGATGCACAAAGCATTTTTTGCGGATTTCTTTCTGGGAAGTACAAATGCCTTGAGTGAGGACGGCGTTCTGGTCAATATTGATGGAGTGGCAAACAGGGTAGCGGCTTATGCATATGGACCGAAGCATGTTCTTTTGATCGTGGGGATGAATAAGGTGGTCAAGACTCAGGAAGATGCTATACACAGGGCGAGAAACGAGGCGGCGCCGATCAATGCGCAGAGGTTTCAGAAAGACACACCATGTGTGTCAAATGGAACATGTTTTGACTGCAAAAAGCCGGGATGTATTTGCTCCCAGATGTTGATCACAAGATACAGTCAGATTCCAAAGCGAATTCAGGTGATTCTTGTGAACGAATCTCTGGGGTTTTAAAGGCTACTTTGAAATAAATTGGCAGAAGAGGTTGAAATGAAAGAAAAGAAAAGAAAACAAAAAAAGGGATGGGATCCATTATCACTTACAGTCCTTTTAGTTGCTGTCTGTGTGTTCGTATTTTCCGCATACCAACTGATTATGATGATGGTACCGTATTATACAGGCGGGGAAGAATATGACAAGATCAAAAACCTTGCGATTGTCAGTGATAAAATTGGAGAAGGGGTGGAAGAAGCTCCAAAATTTCAGGTGGATTTTGATAAGTTGATGGAGGAAAATGCAGATACGGTAGCATGGATTCGATTTGATCAGCCGTCTGTTATCAGTTATCCGGTTGTAAAAAGTGCAGATAATAAGGAATATCTGACGAAGACATTTACAGCAAATGATAATAAGCTGGGAACCATTTTTATGGACATGCGGAATCAGACAGACTTTAGTGATCGAAATACATTTATCTATGGGCATAATATGAAAGTCGGCGGGGAGATGTTCTCCCAGCTGAATGAATATGCAAGCGAGGCATTTTACAAAGAACATCCATATTTTTACATTTACACACCGGATGGGAAGACACGGACTTACGAAGTGTTCTCTGCGAGAGTTGTGAAGGATACAGCGCAGGTGTATGATCTGGAAATTGCAACAGATGAAGAATTCGAAGCATATCTGGCAGAATGCAGGAGTACATCTAATTATGTGACTTCTCCAGGAGTGGACAGAACATCAAAGATCGTCAGCCTTTCCACTTGTACGAATGTGAATGATGATGAGAGGTTTCTTTTGCAGGGAGTTTTGATCAAAGAGGAGTAAAAGATGGCAGACAGATTTGATGTGGGAGATGTAATCCGGATGAAAAAGCCTCATCCATGTGGCAGTCACGAATGGGAAATACTGCGTGTGGGGGCTGATTTCCGATTGAAATGCCAGGGGTGCGGACACCAAATCATGGTTGCACGCAGACTGGTGGAAAAGAATACAAAAGAAATTAAGAAAAAGGCTTGAAACAAATAAAATCTTATGGTAGAATAAGAAACTGTGACGTATTGCTGAATTATCAGTAGACACAATTTTCCTTGTTCCCGGAAGAGCCGGGGGCCAGAGACCATAAGGAGGTGCAGAACATGAACAAGTATGAGTTAGCTGTTGTTGTCAGCGCAAAAATCGAAGACGATGCCAGAGCTGCTGTGATTGAGAAAGTGAAAGAACTGATCACACGTTTCGGTGGTAACGTAACAGACGTTGATGAATGGGGTAAGAGAAGATTCGCTTACGAAATTCAGAAAATGAAAGAAGGATTTTACTACTTCGTACACTTCGAGTCTGACGCGAGTGTTCCAGGTGAGGTTGAACAGCGTATCCGCATCATGGACAACGTACTCAGATATTTATGCGTAAGACAGGAAGCATAAGAGAAGAGAGGTATATATGAATAAAGTGGTTTTGGTGGGTCGCTTAACAAGAGACCCGGAAGTTAGATATTCACAGGGTGATAGTGCAACTGCAGTTGCAAGATATACAGTAGCAGTAGACCGCAGATTCAAAAGAGACGGAGAACCGACCGCGGATTTCATTCCATGTGTTGTATTTGGACGTTCTGCTGAATTTGCAGAGAAGTATTTCCGTCAGGGTATGAGAATTTCCGTTTCCGGAAGAATCCAGACAGGAAGCTACACAAACAAAGACGGTGTGAGAGTTTACACAACAGAAGTGATTGTAGAGGATCAGGAATTTGCTGAGAGCAGAGCAGAGAGCGAAGCCAACAGAAGTTCATTCCAGTCTTCACCGGCACCTGGCCCGGCACCAAGCATTGATGCAGGGGACGGTTTTATGAATATTCCGGATGGAATTGATGAAGAATTACCGTTTAACTAACTTCAAAAGCCAGAGTTATCAAAACAGGAGGTAATGGAGATGGCTTACGAAAAAGGTAGCAGACCAGAAGGCGGCTTCAAGAAGAGAGGCCCGGCACGCAGAAGAAAAAAAGTTTGCGTATTCTGTGGAAAAGAGAATAACGAAATCGATTATAAAGATGTAGCAAAACTGAAAAAGTACGTTTCTGAAAGAGGAAAAATTCTTCCTAGAAGAATTACAGGAAACTGTGCAAAACATCAGAGAGCCCTTACAGTAGCAATCAAGAGAGCAAGACACATTGCTTTGATGCCATACGTACAGGACTAATTCCAAAGAGCGTAAATACATTAGGAGGACTACCACACATTTTCGTGTGGTGGTTCTTTTTTTATTTGTTTTTCAGTAGATATTGGAAAACAGTTTTTGTTATAATAAGAGAAAACGAAAAATGGATATAAAGGAGGAGTCATTGTGGCAGGAAAAGCATCAGATAAGGTTCAATACTATCAGAATCCAAATGGTCCGACCATTGGGACAGTCAGCCGTAAAGTGATCGAGAAAGACGGATTATTTGAATTTCGGATTAAACTATTCGGAAGAAACGGTGAAAGAATAAAAATAAAATAAAAAGATTGATATCTATTCCAAATAGAGTATACTGGAAATAAAATGGCTGACAAGGCGGTAAAAGAGGAGGGCAGTATGGCGAGACCACAAAAATGCAGATGTATTTGTGAAAAACCAAAAGTAACAGGATTTGTGCCTCAGGGATGCTATGGAACAACACATGTCAATTTGACATATGATGAATATGAAGCAATCCGGCTTTTAGACTATGCAGAGCTGACACAGGAACAATGTGCGGTAAAGATGGATGTATCCAGACCAACGGTTACAAGAATTTATAATGAAGCACGAAAAAAAGTGGCGGATGCACTGGTCAATGGAAAGCAGATTACGATTGGCGGTGGAGATGTGACCGTATGTGAAAAACTGCGTCCGGAGTGCGCGCATGAAAAGCATTGTTGCAGGAGAAGGGAGAAAGAACAGGAAAAGTATGGATCTGAATAAGGAAAATTTAAAAAAGATACGTGGGCTGATTGTGTTTACAGTGATTCTTTTGATTGCGTTGTGGAATTATTCACTGATTCTGGAAGTGCTCGGCTGGGGATTGGGAATTGTGTTTCCATTTCTGCTCGGTGGAGCGATTGCATTTGGAATCAATGTTCCGATGAGCTTCTTCGAAGAGAAACTGTTTGGGAATCATGTCATGAAAAATAAAAAGGCAGCACAAAAACTGGCGCGTCCGATCAGTCTGATTATCACACTGGTCATAGCAGTCAGCGTGGTAGGACTGGTCGTGTTCGGAGTCCTGCCAAAGCTGGGAGATACCTTCTTGACTCTTGGAAAAGGAATTCAGGATTTTATGACAAGGGCACAGGGATGGGGAGAAGAAATTTTTCATAACAACCAGGAGATTGGAAAGTGGCTGGAAGGCCTGACTTTGGATTGGGACAAGATTTTTAATGAAGTTGTGAAATTTTTTACAAGTGGAGCCAGCAGTGTTCTGGGATCTACTTTTGTAGTGGCAAGAAGAATTGCCAGTGGGATCACAACATTTATGATCGCATTTGTTTTTGCATGCTACATTTTACTGCAGAAAGAAAAATTGAATATTCAGATCCGAAAAGTGATGTATGCATATATGAAAACAGAGTTGGTGAAAAAGATTCTGAATGTATGTTCGTTAAGTTACCGTACATTTTCAAATTTCCTCACAGGGCAATGTTTGGAAGCAGTGATTCTGGGAACGATGTTTGTGATCTGTATGGCAATCCTGCAGATGCCGTATGCGCTTCTGGTCGGAGTTCTGATTGCATTTACGGCATTGATTCCGATTTTTGGAGCGTTTATCGGATGTGTGGTAGGAGCATTTTTGATTTTGACAGTTGCGCCGATGAAGGCGATTATCTTTGTGATCATGTTCCTTGTGCTTCAGCAGATTGAAGGAAATCTGATCTATCCAAGAGTGGTAGGAAGTTCGGTAGGACTTCCGTCGATCTGGGTGCTGGCAGCTGTCAGTATCGGTGCAAGCCTGATGGGAATCGTGGGAATGTTGATTTTTATTCCGATTGTTTCTGTATTGTATGCACTTCTCAGGGGCAATGTGTATGACCATTTGGAGAAAAAGAAAATCGCCGTTGACCGGGAATCCGGCGAAGTATATCAGACGGATACAGATGAAAGCTGACACGGAGACAAAAAAGTGGTATACTAAGACTAAGTTTGTAAAAATTACAGCATATGGGGAGGCTGTACAAACGAAAGTATGGATAGAGGATTAGAAATCATGAAAAAGAAAAACATGCGTTTAAAAGGGCAGCTGAAGATGTATATGCAGTGGCCTCTGATCATGACAGTCTTGCTGTTGGCGATGAATATCTGGATGTATATGACAGACCGTAAAGCCGGGTTCACGATGACAGTGTTTATCATCATTTATGCAGTGATCGTAGGACTTTTGTATTTTTATAACCGCTCTCTTCTTCTGGCAGATTTGATTCAGTTTTCTACGCAGTACAAGGGAATTCAGAATACACTGTTAAAAGAACTGACGGTTCCGTATGCGATTATTTTGGAAGACGGGTATATCTTATGGAAGAATGACCGTTTTCTGGAAATTGTAGATGGAAGGGAAAAGTTTATCGGAAAGGTTATTCCGGAATTGAATAAAGGAGCTTTTCCGAAAGATGATGATACCAGAAGCGAGCTGGAGATCACATACAAAGATCGGGACTATCAGGTAGAACTGCGCAGGATCTCGCTGGAAGGCTTCAGTGAGAGTGAACCCATGCTCCAGATTCCGAAAGAAAAAGAGTATTTTATTGCAGTCTATATGCGGGATGTAACGGAGCTAAATTCCTATATCCGTGAAAACGAAGAGCAGAGACTGATCGCAGGCCTGATTTATATTGACAACTACGATGAAGTAATGGAAAGTGTTGAGGAAGTGCGCCAGTCTCTTCTGGTTGCTTTGATCGACAGAAAAATCAACAAGTACATTAATGATGTGGATGGAATTGTCAAGAAACTGGAAAATGATAAGTATTTCTTTGTTGTGAAAAAGGAAAGTTACCGCAAATTTGAAGCGGATAAGTTTTCCCTGTTAGAGGAAGTAAAGCAGGTCAATATAGGAAATGCCCGTTCGGCGACTTTGAGTATTGGTCTTGGGCTTAATACAGCGACATATGCACTGAGTTATAATTATGCCCGTATGGCGATTGACCTTGCACTTGCAAGGGGTGGAGACCAGGCGGTGATCAAGGATTGCAGAGGAATCACATACTTTGGTGGAAAGAAGGAACAGACAGCGAAGAATACGAGAGTGAAAGCCAGAGTTAAGGCAGAGGCGCTCAGAGAGTTTATTGTGGCGAAAGATCAAGTGATTGTCATGGGACATAAGATCTCAGACCCGGATTCATTTGGGGCATGTATGGGAATCTACCGGGCAGCAGTTGCCTTGGAAAAGAAGGCGCATATTGTGATCAATGATGTCAGTACCTCGATCAGGCCGCTTTACGATGAGATTGCACAGAGCAGTGTGTATGGAAAGGATATATTTCTGACATCAGGAGAAGCACTGGATCATGTTTCAGACAGTACTATGGTTGTAGTTGTCGATACGAACAAACCGCAGATGACAGAGTGTCCGGAGCTTCTAAAGAGGTCGAAGACGATTGCGGTATTGGATCATCACAGACAGAGCAGCACTGTGATCGACAACGCAGTATTGTCTTATATTGAGCCATATTCTTCCTCTACTTGTGAGATGGTGGCAGAAGTATTACAGTATATTGTAGATGATATCAAGGTTCCATCCATCGAAGCAGACTGTTTGTATGCAGGAATTATGATCGATACACGTAATTTCATGAATCGTACCGGAGTACGTACGTTTGAGGCGGCTGCATACCTGAGACGCTGTGGGGCAGATATCACCAGGGTCAGAAAGATGTTTCGTGACGATATGGAGTCTTATCGTGCCAAAGCAGAGGCAATGCGTATGGCAGAAGTATACAGAGAGCAGTATGCAATTGCACAATGTCCGAGTGATATTTCGAGTCCGACAGTACTGGCAGCTCAGACAGCCAATGAGCTTTTAGATATCAATGGGATCAAAGCTTCTTTTGTGCTGACAGTATATGATGGAAGAATTTTTTTAAGTGCGCGTTCAATTGATGAGGTGAATGTGCAGATCATTGCAGAAAAACTAGGCGGAGGCGGACACATCAATGCCGCTGGTGCGCAGTTTGAACATACGAATGTAGAAGAGGCGATTGCTGCATTGAAGGCAACGATCGATCAAATGATAGAAGAAGGAGATATTTAAAATGAAAATAATTTTATTACAGGATGTAAAAGCTCTTGGAAAAAAGGGAGAAATTGTGAATGTTAATGATGGATACGCAAGAAATTTTATTTTGCCGAAAAAACTTGGAGTAGAGGCCAATGGAAAAAATCTCAATGATCTCAAACTTCAGAAGAATAATGAGGCAAAAGTTGCGCAGGAGCATCTGGATGCAGCTAAAAAACTGGCAGAGGAGTTAAAAGCAGGAAAAGTTGTACTTACAATGAAAGTTGGAGAAGGTGGAAGAACATTCGGTTCTGTTTCCAGCAAGGAAATTGCAGAGGCTGTCAAAGAGCAGATGCATCTGGATATCGATAAGAAGAAAATCCAGCTCAAGGAGCAGATCAAAACACTGGGAACGCACATTGTATCTGTAAAATTACATCCGGAAGTGACAGCAGAGCTGAACGTTTCCGTGAAAGAAGCATAAGGAGTAGTTGGATTCTATGGAAGCAGCGATTAAACGAATATTGCCCCACAGCACAGAAGCAGAACAGGCAGTCGTGGGAGCTATGCTGATGGATAAAGATGCAATCATGGTCGCAGCTGAGATGCTTACAGGAGAAGATTTCTATCAGAGTGCATACGGAGTTTTGTTCGATGCTATGGTAGAATTGTTTCAGTCTGGAAAACCGGTGGATCTGATTACGTTACAGGAGCATTTGAAAGAAAAAAATGCGCCGCCGGAGATCAGTGGACTGGAGTTTGCAAGAGAACTTTTGCTGAATGCTCAGACCTCGGCGAATATCAAATATTACGCAGAGATCGTTCGGGAAAAGGCAACACTTCGGAAGATGATTAAGATCAATGAGGAGATTGCAAACAACTGCTATTTGGAGAACCAGCCTCTTGATGTGATCATGGATGCGGCAGAAAAGCGGATTTTTGAGTTGGCACAGCATGGAAACAGTCAGGAATATACGCCGATCAAGCAGGTTGTGTTAAATGCTTTGGAAGTGATCGAGAAAGCATCCAAGACAAAAGGCACTGTAACCGGAATCCCCACCGGATTTATTGATCTGGATTATAAGCTTTCTGGTCTGCAGCGTTCGGATCTGATTCTGGTGGCAGCCCGTCCTTCTATGGGAAAGACCGCATTTGTATTGAATATTGCGCAGCATGTGGCTTTCCGTCAGGAAAAGGCGGTTGCTATTTTTAGCCTTGAGATGTCCAAAGAACAGTTGGTAAATCGTTTGTTTTCTTTGGAAGCTCATGTGGATGCACAGGTTCTTCGAACCGGAAATCTCAAAGATACAGATTGGGAAAAACTGATCGAAGGCGCAGGTACGATCGGAAAATCGAAACTGATCATCGATGATACTTCTGGTATCTCCATTACGGAAATGCGCTCGAAGTGCCGAAAGTATAAGCTGGAACATGGACTGGACTTGATCATCATCGACTATTTGCAGTTGATGAGTGGAAGTGGTGGAAGAAGCAATGAAAGCCGTCAGCAGGAGATTTCAGAAATTTCCCGTTCCTTAAAAGGGCTGGCAAGAGAGTTGAATGTGCCGGTGATTGCACTTTCTCAGTTGAGTCGTGCGGTAGAACAGAGAACGGACAAACGCCCGATGCTTTCCGACCTTCGTGAGT
>ERZ1106969.1765-NODE-1765-length-13673-cov-6.184168_pt1 | contig 13673 bp, 10 predicted proteins | sample MGYA00403685_ERZ1106969 | MGnify/ENA primary metagenome ERZ1106969 (study PRJEB35170, sample SAMEA104062416) | human gut metagenome | biome: human gut; feature: human-associated habitat; material: faeces | place: Denmark | collected 2012-05-18 ... | reverse complement strand
TTAAATTGTTTGTCATAGTGCTTTGCCATAATGAGATCCTCCTTCAGTGCGGTACCTACATTGTACCATGATTTTTCTTATAAGGAATTCTCATTTTGACTTGTACTATTTATATTCTAGCACCAAGTGTAACAAATTAGAAGTTGTCAAACTGAAAAGTAAATGGAGGAGTATGTGAATGAAAAGAATTGGAATAGTTTTGCTCATATTTATTTTTCTAACGAGTACATTATTAGGATGCGGAAAACGAGATGTGAATATCAATTTAGAAAATATTGCTGTGTCAGAAGTTAAAAAAATTGAACATAAAGGAACTACAGGTGGAATAGACGGTGACTATTTGTATTCTTTTTCAGATAATGAAGTTGTTGAGTTTATAGATTTATTAAATCAAGTGAAGCTTGGTAACAAAGTAGATGAAAACAAAGCATTATCAAATGGCGCTGTTTCTTATTATACAATATATTTCGCAGACGATGAACCATTGACAATTAGACCGGGGAAATATTTCAAAATTGAGGACACATTTTATGAGTTTGATAATTATGATGAATTGTGGAATGAATTTATAGTATTTAACAGTATAAAGTAAGCTTCGAAAAATTATAGCAGCAAGAAAGTAATAAAAACTTTCTTGCTGTTGTTTTGAAAAACATACTTATTAAATTATGTATAATAAATATATAAAAAAAGCTCTTGACATTAACGTTGCGTAAACTGTTATGCTGAGTGTAATGAAAGGAGTGAGAAGTAGATCTACTTCAGCATATGAACAAAACATGCAGGTTCGAATCGGCAGACGAATATTAATTCATAGACAAAAGTTAGAAAAATGGATTAACGACCAAGTAAAATAACAAGGATACAGATCGTTTGTTTATCCTTGATAAAAAAAGTAAGATTTGTTAATATATAACCGAATGTAAGTTTGTATCCTTGTTTCTTATATGGTCAAGAGATAAGGAGGATATTTATATGGGTAAAAATTTAAAAGGAAAAAATATAGGACGAGGAATTTGTCAAAGAAAAGATGGATTGTATCAGGCGAAAATTTACTTGAAGTTAAGTCCAAAACCAGTCTACCTTTATGATTCTAATCTTAATTCATTAAGAGCGAAGAAAAAACATTTTGGGCAAATGAAATCAAAAAATTATTTAGTAGACCAATCGTTAACTACATTAAATAATTTTTTTGAACATTGGATGGAAACCGTTTGTGCTGTAAAATTAAAAAACACAACCATTCGAAATTACTATGATAATTATAATCGAATCAAAAGTAACCTTCAAAATGTAAGGTTGGTTGACTTAACACCGAGTCAAATTCAAGTAGCGATAAATGATATTTCTAAAAAGTATAAACCCTCCACAGTGAAAAGTTCCTTAAGTGTGTTTATAAATAGAAGTTTTTCACAAGAATTACAGGAGGACGAAATGAAATACATTACAGGGGATATGTTAAATCTATTTTTTGAAGCGGCAAAAAAATCACGTTCACGTTTTTATTTTTGCATTCTACTGCAGTACAGATCACAACACCTAAAAGGGCTGCAAGCGATCGAATTGTTCCATTAACGGATAAGGTTATTGAGGCTTTTTTAAGTTAAAGGAAATTCAAGAGAATGATAAACTTAAAAACAAAGAATGGGGTTCTCGAAATCAATTTAGTAAAAAATACCCAGATTTAGTGTTGACAACACGAAAAGGAAACTGTTTTCTGCCGAATTATATTGATCAGGAATGCAAAAGAATAATGGAGAAGGTTAATAATAAAAGGGAAAAACTTGCAAAGGAAAATAATATCAAGTCTGAACCTGTTAGAATTCATCCTCACATGTTCAGACATATGCGGCTAATACGCCAGGAAGGCTTGAAATAGAGGGATTATGAACAAAACTATTACATTAACACCAATGATGCAGCAGTATATTGAGACAAAAAAGCAGTATCAGGACTGCATCTTATTTTACAGATTAGGCGATTTTTATGAAATGTTTTTTGAGGACGCACTGACAGCGTCCAGAGAACTGGAGATTACACTGACCGGGAAAAACTGTGGACAGGAAGAAAAGGCTCCCATGTGTGGTGTTCCGTATCATGCCGTGGAAGGATATTTGAACAAACTGGTATCCAAAGGATATAAGGTAGCCATCTGTGAGCAGGTGGAAGATCCGAAACAGGCCAAGGGAATTGTAAAGCGAGAAGTCGTTCGGATCGTGACACCGGGAACCAATCTGGATACCCAGGCGTTGGATGAAACGAAGAACAACTATATTATGTGTGTTGTTTATATTGCAGACCGGTATGGGCTTTCAATCGCAGACGTGACTACAGGCGATTATTTTGTGACGGAATTGGAGGAAAGTGCAAAACTTTTGGATGAAATCTATCGTTTTATGCCGTCTGAGATCATCTGCAATGAGTCTTATTATATGAGCGGTATGGATCTGGATGATTTGAAAGACCGGTTGGGAATTACGATTTATTCTCTGGATTCCTGGTATTTTGATGATGCAGTCTGCAGACAGAAGCTGTTGGAGCATTTCAAAGTGGGATCGTTTGCCGGGTTGGGACTGGAGGATTATGACTGCGGGATCATCAGTGCGGGGGCACTGTTGCAGTATTTATATGAAACACAGAAGAACTCTCTGGCACAGCTGACACATATTACAGCCTATACAACTGGAAAGTATATGATGTTAGACAGCTCCACCAGAAGGAATCTGGAGTTGTGTGAGACGCTGCGTGAAAAACAAAAACGGGGCTCTCTTCTCTGGGTGCTGGACAAGACCAGGACTGCAATGGGTGCACGTATGCTGCGCAAATATGTGGAACAGCCGCTGATCGAGAAAAAAGAGATTCTCCGACGTCTGGATGCAGTGGAAGAATTGAAAGAACAGGCGATCAACAGAGAAGAGATCCGGGAATATCTTTCCCCTGTGTATGATCTGGAGCGTCTGGTGACAAAAATCACATATGGCTCTGCAAATCCAAGAGATCTGACGGCATTTGGAAGCTCACTGTCTATGCTGCCCTCGATTCGCTGTATCATGGATGATCTGCACGCATCGCTGTTGAAAGAGACAAAAGAAGAACTGGATCCCTTGGAGGATCTTGCAGAGCTGATCAGGCAGGCAATTGCAGAAGAACCGCCTCTTGCTATGAAAGAAGGCGGGATCATACGGGATGGATACAGTGAGGAAGTAGATACCCTGCGCCGTGCGAAATCCGAAGGAAAAGACTGGCTTGCCAAACTGGAGGCAGAAGAACGGGAAAAGACAGGAATCAAAAATCTGAAGATCAAGTACAATAAAGTATTTGGATATTATCTGGAAGTAACCAATTCATTTAAAGATATGGTTCCGGATTATTACACGAGAAAGCAGACCCTTGCAAATGCGGAACGTTATATCATTCCGGAATTGAAAGAACTGGAGGATACCATTCTTGGAGCGGAAGATAAATTATATGCGTTGGAATATGAAATTTATTGCAATGTGCGTAATCAGATTGCGGCACAGGTGGAGCGAATCCAGACAACTGCGAAAGCAATTGCAAAAGTGGACGTGTTTGCCTCTCTTGCTTTAGTAGCTGAACGGAACGGTTATGTCCGCCCCAAGATCAATGAACAGGGTGTGATCGACATCAAAGACGGGCGACACCCGGTGGTAGAAAAAATGATCCCCAACGACATGTTTATCAGTAATGATACATATCTGGATGATAAAAAGCAGAGGATTTCTATCATTACCGGACCGAATATGGCAGGAAAGTCTACATATATGAGACAGGCGGCTCTGATTGTTCTGATGGCACAGCTTGGATCTTTTGTTCCTGCGTCCAGTGCAAACATCGGTCTGGTAGATCGGATTTTTACCCGTGTGGGTGCATCGGATGATCTGGCATCCGGTCAAAGTACCTTTATGGTGGAGATGACAGAGGTTGCCAATATACTTAGAAACGCAACTTCCAAGAGCCTTTTGATTCTGGATGAGATCGGAAGAGGAACCAGTACTTTTGATGGGTTATCCATTGCCTGGGCAGTGGTGGAATATATTAGCGACAACAAATTGCTTGGGGCAAAAACTCTCTTTGCTACGCATTATCATGAGCTGACCGAGTTGGAGGGAAAAATCCATAATGTCAACAATTACTGCATTGCGGTGAAGGAAAAAGGAGACGATATCGTGTTCCTGCGCAAGATTGTAAAAGGAGGCGCAGATAAGAGCTACGGAATTCAGGTGGCAAAATTGGCAGGGGTTCCAGATGTTGTGATTAGCCGTGCAAAAGAAATTGTAGAGGAATTAAGTGATGAAGATATCACGACCCGAGTCAGTGAGATTGCGTCCAGAGAAAAAGAACAGAAGAAAAAGCAGAAGACAAAAAAATATGACGAAGTGGATATGGCGCAGATGTCGTTGTTTGATACAGTAAAAGATGATGATGTTCTGGAAGAATTAAAAAGTATTGATGTGGGCAATCTCACACCCATTGATGCGCTGAATACCATTTATCGTCTGCAGAATAAATTAAAGAACCGCTGGTAGGAAGTAAAGGAGAATACAGATGCCGCAGATTCAGGTTTTAGATCAAATTACAATTGATAAGATCGCAGCAGGAGAAGTGATTGAACGTCCGGCGTCGATCGTCAAAGAGCTTGTAGAAAATTCTATCGACGCAAAAGCGATGTCCGTCACAGTGGAGATTCAGGATGGAGGGATCTCTTTGATTCGTGTCACGGATAATGGAAGTGGGATCCAGCGTGAAGATATCCGCAATGCATTTCTGCGTCATTCTACAAGTAAGATCCGCAAGGTAGAAGATCTGGCACATATTGCATCTCTTGGATTTCGCGGAGAAGCCTTGTCCAGTATTTCAGCGGTGACAAAAACGGAATTGATCACAAAAACAAAGGAAGATCCTTTTGGAACGCGTTACGTGATCGAAGGAGGCGCAGAACAGAGTCTGGAAGATACCGGAGCACCGGAGGGAACAACATTTCTTGTACGGCAGTTGTTTTATAATGTACCTGCCAGACGGAAATTTTTAAAAACGCCCATGACGGAGGCGGGGCATGTGCAGGATCTGTTGATGCGTCTGGCGCTTTCACATCCAGAAGTTTCCTTTACTTTTATCAATAATGGGCAGACAAAAATGCGGACATCCGGAAACGGAAAGCTAAAAGATGTCATTTATAATATTTACGGAAGAGAAGCAGCAGCCAATCTGATCGAACTGGATTATTCCATGGATGGTCTGAGGATGAATGGATATCTTGGGAAACCGGTGATCACCAGGGGAAACCGGAATTTTGAAAATTATTTTGTCAATGGACGGTATGTGAAAAATGCAATGCTTTCAAAAGCAATTGAAGACGCATATAAAGATTTTTTGATGCAGCATAAGTTTCCGTTTGTCGTTATTCATTTTCAGATCGATGGAGAAAAAATTGATGTGAATGTACATCCGACCAAAATGGAAATGCGATTCCAGAGACAGCAGGATGTTTACAATATTGTATATGAAGGTGTTCATAGGACTCTTTTAGAGCCGGAACTGATTCCACAGGTAGAGGCGCCGGTACCAAAGGAAACTTTGCAGCCCAAAAGTGAAAGCCCGTTTTTATTAAAACCCAAAGCAGCGTCTCAGTCGGAGGAGAACAAAATACAGGAGCAAAAAGAAGAACCGCATGATGAAGCTTATTTTATGAAGAAGATGAAGGAAAGAGTTCTTTCCTATCATCAGAGAAATGCATCGGCAGAGGTTGCCAAAAGGGAACAGATTTTCCGCCCTCAGAATCAGACAGAGCGGATCAAAGATGCCATTTCCCGCGCAAAAGAGATAGAAAATACGCATCCGAAACAGCTCAAAAAGCAGCCGGAAGTGATCTGGGAAACGCCGGTTTATGAGACAGCACCCGTAGAAGAAGAGCGAGCAGAACAGTTAAATCTGTTTGAGGAACATCTTCTGAAACGGGAAAGAAAAGCAGAATATAAGTTGATCGGTCAGGTGTTTGAGACGTATTGGCTGGTGGAATTTGAAAACAGCCTGTATATCATTGACCAGCATGCAGCACACGAAAGAGTATTGTATGAGCGTACGCTGAAAGAGATGAAACACAGGGAGTTTACATCTCAGTATCTGAGCCCTCCTATTATTTTGAGTCTGTCGATGCAGGAGGCACAGGTTTTAAAGGAACATATGGATCGATTTACAAGGATTGGATTTGAGATTGAGCCGTTTGGCGGGGAGGAATATGCAGTGCGCGCAATTCCGGACAATTTGTTTGGAATCGCAAAAAAAGAACTGCTTTTAGAAATGCTGGATGATCTGGCAGACGGGATCAGTACGTCTATGACACCGGAGTTGATTGATGAGAAGGTGGCCTCAATGTCCTGCAAAGCCGCTGTAAAAGGTAACAGCAGACTTTCCGCACAGGAGGCAGATGCATTGATCGGGGAATTGTTGTTGTTGGAGAATCCGTATCACTGTCCACATGGCAGGCCGACGATCATCGCAATGACACAGCGGGAATTGGAAAAGAAATTTAAGAGGATTGTATAAATGAAGAAACCATTGATTATATTGACTGGTCCTACAGCAGTCGGGAAAACTGCTGCCTCGATCGGGCTTGCAAAGGCAATCGGCGGAGAAATTATCTCTGCGGATTCCATGCAGGTATATCGCCATATGGATATTGGGTCTGCCAAGATCAAAGCGGAAGAAATGCAGGGGATTCCCCACCATCTGATCGATGTGCTGGAGCCGGAGGAAGAATTTCATGTGGTGAGATTTCAGCAGATGGCAAAACAGGCGCTGGAGGAAATCTATCAGAGAGGGCATATCCCTATTGTTGTAGGAGGAACCGGATTTTATATACAGGCATTGTTGTATGACATTGCATTTGAAGACAATAAGGAGGATCATTCCTATCGAAAAGAACTGGAAGAGCTTGCAAAAAAAGAAGGTTCAGAAAGACTTCACCAGATGCTGCAGCAGGTGGATGAAAAAGCGGCGCTCGAGATTCATGCCAACAATGTAAAGCGTGTGATCCGGGCTTTGGAATTTTATCATCAGACCGGTGAAAAAATCTCAGAGCACAATGCAAAAGAACGGGAAAAGGAATCTGCATATAATTCTGCGTATTTTGTGCTGAACGATATTCGGAGCAATCTGTATGATAGAATCAACAAAAGAGTGGATGTCATGTTTGAGGAAGGACTTGTAGAAGAAGTACAGACACTGAAGGAACGTGGGTATACGAGAAATATGGTATCTATGCAGGGACTTGGATATAAGGAGATTTTTGCGTATCTGGAAGGAGAATGTACGCTTGCAGAGGCAAAAGAAATCATAAAAAGAGATACCAGACATTTTGCCAAGCGTCAGATCACCTGGTTTAAACGGGAAAGGGATGTAATCTGGATTGAAAAACAGAAGTATGGATATCAGGAAGAAACGATATTGGAGAAGATCTTGAAGGAATTACAGCTTCGGAATATTTATCCACAGAAAGAAGAGGAACTAAAATGAAAACATGTATGACAGAGATGATGTATGAAAAACTGGGAATTTCAAAGGAAGTCTATGACTTTGGACAGAAAATAGAATCGGGATTAAAGGAACGATTTGCACAGATGGACGAAGTCGCAGAATACAATCAGTTGAAGGTACTTCATGCGATGCAGGAAAACAAAGTCAGTGAGGCCTGTTTTAATTATGCCAGCGGTTATGGTTACAATGATATGGGAAGGGATACGCTGGAACAGGTGTATGCCAGCACATTCCATACGGAAGCGGCATTGGTCCGGCCACAGATCACATGTGGAACACACGCACTGGCGCTGGCACTTGCGGCCAATTTACGCCCTGGTGATGAACTGCTCTCACCAGTTGGGAAACCATATGACACGCTTGAGGAAGTGATCGGAATCCGTCCTTCCAAGGGATCTCTTGCAGAGTATGGAATCACATACCGGCAGGTGGAACTTTTGGAAGATGGATATTTTGATTACCCCGCAATCCGGGAAGCGATCAATGAACGGACGAAACTGGTAACCATTCAACGGTCTAAAGGATATCAGACAAGACCGAGTTATTCTGTAGAAAAGATCGGAGAACTGATTGCGTTTATCAAAGAGATCAAGCCAGACGTGATCTGTATGGTTGATAACTGTTATGGTGAATTTGTGGAGACGATCGAACCAAGTGATGTGGGAGCGGATATGATCGTCGGCTCTCTGATCAAAAATCCAGGCGGTGGTCTGGCTCCGATTGGTGGTTATATTGCAGGAAGAGAAGATCTGATCGAAAATTGTGGTTATCGTCTGACGTCTCCTGGACTTGGAAAAGAAGTGGGAGCATCACTTGGAGTGATGCAGTCTTTTTACCAAGGATTTTTCCTGGCACCGACCGTTGTTAACAGTGCGGTAAAGGGGGCAGTGTTTGCAGCAAATATTTATGAAAAACTGGGATATGGCGTGATTCCAAATGGAACAGAATCCAGACACGATATCATCCAGGCAGTGGAGCTTGGAAGTGCAGAAGGTGTAATTGCATTCTGTAAGGGAATCCAGGCAGCAGCTCCTGTGGACAGTTATGTCAGTCCGGAACCATGGGCAATGCCCGGATATGACAGCGATGTGATCATGGCAGCAGGTGCATTTGTACAGGGATCTTCTATTGAGCTGAGTGCAGATGGTCCGATCAAGCCGCCGTATGCAGTCTACTTCCAGGGGGGACTGACCTGGCAGCATGCAAAACTTGGAATTTTAAAATCTTTGCAGAGCATGATCGATGCAGGAGTGATTGAAGTTGGAAAACTGAAATAAAAACCGGAAGGAGAGACTATGAGAAAAGTGGTTGTGATCGGCGGAGGCGCTGCAGGGATGATGGCAGCGATTTCAGCAGCGGAGCACGGAGCATATGCAGTGATATTAGAGCATAAAGACCGGGTGGGAAAAAAGATTCTTTCCACAGGGAACGGGAGATGCAATTTTACCAATCTGGTGCAGACACCCCAGTGCTATCGCAGCGAAAATCCGCAGTTTCCCTGGAAGGTCATTGAAAAATTTGATGAGAAAAAAACCATAGAGTTTTTTCAGAATATTGGAATATATCCCAAAAACAGAAATGGATATCTGTATCCAAACTCAGATCAGGCCAGTGCAGTTCTGGATTCCCTTCGTATGGAAATGGAAAGACTTTGTGTGGAGGTGCATACAGAAACTGAAGTTTTGGAAATCATTCCGAAAAAGAATCGATTTATGATCAGAACAAATGCGGGAATCGTATCTGCAGATCGTGTGATCCTGGCAGCCGGATCAAAAGCGGCTCCGGTGACGGGGTCGGACGGATCAGGATATGTCCTGGCGAAAAAACTGGGGCATCGTATGATCCCGGTTCTTCCTGCACTAGTGCAGCTCAAATGCAGTGGGAATTTTTTTAAAGGCATTGCGGGAGTGAGGATTCAAGGCTGTGTATCTTTGTATGTGGAGGAAAACTGTGTCTGTCAGGATACCGGGGAAATTCAGTTGACGCAGTATGGGATTTCCGGGATTCCGGTCTTTCAGGTGAGTCGATTTGCAGCACAGGCACTTTACAAAAAGCAGGAAGTAAAAGCAGTTTTGAATTTTATGCCGCAGATGTCAGAAGCTGAGTTTGTCCATTTCTTGGAAATGCGCGCCAGAATGCGTCCACATAAAAATGCAGAAGCATTTTTGACAGGATTATTTCATAAAAAAATGATTGCATTGTGGATGAAATGCGGTCATTTTTCAAAAGAAAAAGAAGTCGGAACTTATTCGAAGGAAGATTTGAAAAAACTTGTGCGTCTGATCCAGCAGTTTGAAGTGAGGGTCGAAGAAACAAATTCCTTTGAACAGGCACAGGTATGCTGTGGCGGTATTTCTACGCAAGAGGTGAGAGAGGACACACTAGAATCACGATATGTACCGGGCGTATATTTTGCAGGAGAAATCCTGGATGTGGACGGAATCTGTGGAGGATATAATCTGCAGTGGGCATGGTCCAGTGGATGGATTGCAGGAAGAGAGGCAGCAGATGTTAAGAATTAGTCAGTTAAAGATCAAGGTAGGACATAGTCAGGAACAGCTGAAAAAAAAGCTGGTGCGGGAACTGCGCATTCATCCGGAAGATCTTCTGCAGTATGAAATTCGCAGACAGTCTGTGGATGCGAGAAGAAAGCCGGAATTGCACTATGTATACAGTATAGATGTGCAAGTGAAAAAAGAAAAAGAAGTGCTTAAAAAGCATCTGAAAAATGTGCAGAAAGTGCAGGATACAGTTTATCAGGCACCGACATTGAAAAAAGACGTGCCAGAGCAGAGACCGGTTGTTGTGGGAAGTGGACCGGCCGGGTTGTTTTGCGCATGGATCCTTGCGAATGCAGGGTGCAGGCCGATCCTTCTGGAACGCGGAGCAAGTGTGGAAGAACGGCAGAAAGATGTGGAGACATTCTGGAAAACAGGAATCTTAAATCCTGCTTCCAATGTACAGTTTGGAGAGGGCGGTGCAGGAACATTTTCAGATGGAAAGCTGAATACTCTTGTCAAAGACAGCAGAGGAAGAAATCGGTTTGTCCTGGAGACGTTTGTAAAGTTTGGAGCGCCGGAAGAAATCCTGTATGAACAGAAGCCACATATTGGGACGGATATTTTAATCTCTGTCGTCAGAAATATGAGACTTGCGATATGTGCAGCGGGAGGAGAGGTCCGGTTTCACAGTCAGGTGACGGATCTGCTTCTTTCCGAAGACCATGTATCCGTTACAGGAGTGCAGGTTAACCAGATGGAAGTTATAGAAGCGGATACCGTGGTTTTTGCTGTGGGACACAGTGCCAGGGACACATTTGAGATGCTTTATGAAAAACATATCCCGATGCAGGCAAAATCCTTTGCGGTAGGGGTGCGCGCTGAGCATCGACAAAAAATGATCAATCTTTCTCAGTATGGAAGTGAAGATGTGCCAAATCTTTCGGCTGCGCCGTATAAAGTGACGGCAAAACTGGAAAACGGAAGAGGCGTCTATTCATTTTGTATGTGTCCGGGCGGGTATGTTGTCAATGCTTCTTCAGAGGAAGGGCGTCTTGCAGTGAATGGAATGAGTTATCATGCGAGGGACGGAGAAAATGCAAACAGTGCGATCATTGTAACAGTGACTCCAAAAGACTTCAAAAATGAACATCCACTCGCTGGTATGGAATTTCAAAGAAAACTGGAAGAACGGGCATTTTCTGCAGGAAGGGGAAAAATTCCGGTCCAGAGATTGGAAGATTTTTGCAAGAACCAGATAACCACTTCTTTTGGAAGTATCCGGCCACAGATGAAAGGTGAGTTTGCCTTTGGTGATGTACGTGGAATTTTCCCGCCGGTGCTGGCAGAGTCGATTGAAGAAGGGATCCGTCTGTTCGAGCATAAGATCCATGGATTTTCGAACGGAGACACACTGCTTTCCGGTGTGGAAAGCAGAACATCTTCTCCTGTGAAAATGCCAAGAAGTGAAACAATGGAAAGTGTAATCAGGGGCTTCTTTCCGTGTGGAGAAGGGGCTGGATTTGCAGGCGGGATTACTTCTGCTGCCATGGATGGAATGAAAGTGGCAGAGGCAGTACTTCAAAAATACAATGAGAACTGGTCATAGAATCTTCATAAAATTTTAAGAGGTCAGACCTATACATGATTTTTAAAGTGTGCTAAAATAAATCACTGTATTGTGTTATCATTCATATTTTATGAAAAAAGCGAATGTGATCAAAGAGATACCATGTGAAGAACGCCCCTATGAAAGATGCGAGCAGTTCGGAGCAAGTAATTTGACAGACAGTGAATTACTTGCCGTTTTGCTGCGTACAGGGACGAGAGGAGAGAATGCGCTTCAGTTGGCAGACAAGATATTACATCCTGTATTTTCACAGAAAGGAGTGTTGAATCTCCACCAGTGGACGTACGAACAACTGATGCAGATCAAGGGGATCGGAAAAGTAAAGGCCATTCAGATTTTATGTCTGGCAGAACTCAGCAGACGGCTTGCAAAGGCAACTGCACAGGAGGGACTGAATTTTTCCAACCCGGCATCCATTGCCAGATATTATATGGAAGATTTAAGACATGCAAATCAGGAGCAGATGAAGCTGCTGCTTTTGAACACAAAATCCAGACTGATCGGGGAGACGGATATTTCGAAAGGAACCGTAAATTCAGCTGTGATTTCTCCAAGAGAACTGTTTGTAGAGGCACTGCAAAAGAACGCAGTGTCCATTGTGCTTTTGCACAATCATCCAAGCGGAGACCCGACACCGAGTAAAGAAGACGTACTGATCACAAGACGAATTCAGGAAGCGGGGTTGCTGATCGGTGTGGAATTGTTAGATCATATCGTGATCGGGGATAATTGTTATGTCAGTCTCAGAGAGAAGGGATTGATCCGATAGAACTGCAATAAGGGGACGAATGCGCATGTTCAAAAATGTATATGGCCTGGATTTAGGCACATATGAGATTAAGATATATGACAAGAGAAGAGACAGGATTCGCAGAACAAAAAATGTAATTGCGATCCAGGATGAAAAAGAGATTTTTGCAATTGGAAATGAAGCGTATACAATGTATGAGAAAGCACCTGAGAATATTCAGGTACTCTTCCCTATGCACAATGGAGTAATCGCTCGCTTTGATGAGATGCAGTATTTGTTGCATGCAGTATTAAAACGGGAGGGAATGCGCCTGAATGGGGCAGAGTATGTGATTGCAGTTCCGACAGATGTAACAGAGGTGCAGAAGAAGGCGTTTTACGATCTGGTGTGTCATTCCGCAGCCAGAGCAAAGAAAGTTCGAATCGTAGAACGTGCAATTGCCGATGCGCTTGGTATGGGAATAGATGTTTTCAAAGCGAAAGGTCTCTTTTTTGCCAATTTGGGAGCTGAGACAACGGAACTTTCCGTTCTTTCCAGAGGTGGACTGATAATGAGCCGGCTACTGCCGGTCGGAGGCAGAAATCTTGATGATGCTGTGACTGCCAGTGTGCGTCATAACAAAGAGTTTCTGATCGGGAGAATGACAGCGGAACAGCTCAGATGTCGATCCGGGGTTCTCGGCAAGGCTAATCCCAAGCGGCTGGCAGCAGCAGGCAGGGATTTGACTGTGGGAATGCCGGGGACAGAAGCAATTTCTGTTGGATTGATCCGGGCTGCGAGCAGAAACTTTCTTTCTGATATTGTAAGAGAGATAGAGAATATGATGGATCGTACACCTCCGGATATAAGGCGGGAGATTACAAAGAACGGAATTTATCTCACAGGCGGAGTGGCTGCTTTACAAGGTCTTTCGGAGTACTTGATGGAGTGTATGGGGCTTCCTGTCACGGTGGATAAAAATCCGCAGCTGTGTACGGTCAATGGGCTGCGTACGATCATTTTAGACAAATATTACAGAGATCTGACATATACAATGTCAGATGAAGATTATAGGTGGTTGAAATAGTATGAAGAAAAAAAATCGAAAATCTAAGTCAAATAAATATTGGCTTTTGGGAATGAGCCTTTTTTGTATTTTACTGATGATATTTTCTGTGTTTGCAGAAAAAGTGGAAGGTCCATTCCGGGGAGTGGCTGATATTACGGTGATTCCGATGCAGAAAGGCATCAGTCAGATCGG
>ERZ1106969.1763-NODE-1763-length-13683-cov-7.700763_pt1 | contig 13683 bp, 17 predicted proteins | sample MGYA00403685_ERZ1106969 | MGnify/ENA primary metagenome ERZ1106969 (study PRJEB35170, sample SAMEA104062416) | human gut metagenome | biome: human gut; feature: human-associated habitat; material: faeces | place: Denmark | collected 2012-05-18 ... | reverse complement strand
TCATATTTTGCAAATAGTTTCAAGCATTTTCCTCATCTTTTGCCAAAAGTTCCTGTAAAAACTTCATTTCCTTCTTATTTAGAACTCCACTTTTCATACACTTTTCCAAAAGATCCGGTCTTCGCTCTTTCGTCCTTATGATCGACTGCTCTCTTCTCCACTTTTCGATATTGGCATGATGTCCGGATAACAGAACCGGTGGAACTTTCTTGCCATGCCACTCTTCCGGTCTGGAATACTGCGGATATTCCAGCAAATCATCCTGAAACGACTCAAATTCCGCGGACACATCATTGTGCAGCACTCCCGGAATCAGTCTTGAAATTGCATCCACCATCACCATTGCCGGCAATTCTCCCCCCGTAAGCACATAATCGCCAATGGAAACATAATCGGTCACGATTTCTTCCAGAACACGCTCATCGATCCCCTCATAATGACCGCAGAGCAACACCAGTTCCTCTTCTTTCGCCAGCTCTTCTGCCATCGTCTGCGAAAATGTCTGCCCCTGAGGAGAAAGATATACAACACGGGGCTTCTTTTTCACTTTGTCAGCAATTGCTTCGTAAGCGAGATAAACTGGTTCTGCCTGCATCAGCATACCTGCCCCGCCTCCATATGGATAATCATCCACACTCTGATGCTTATTAAACGCATAATCCCGGATATTCACCGCTTCGATTGAAAGCAGTCCATTACTTACCGCGCGTCCAATGATGCTGGTGCCCAGTCCTTGCATCACCATCTCCGGGAATAATGTTAAGATATGAAAATTCATCCTGTCTGCCCTGCACTTTCTTTTTCTGAAATCATGAATCCAACAGTCCCTCCAGCAAATGTACCTGCATTTTCTGTCCTTGTACATCTACGGACAAAATACACTGGCGGATTGCCGGAATCAGTACTTCTCCATGTGTTTTCGACTCTACAATATAGACTTCATTGGCTCCGGTTTCGATCACATCTTTTAAAATTCCAAAGACCGTTTCCGGATCTTCATCCGTATAAACTTCCATTCCGATCAGGTCTGCAATAAAATATTCATCTTCTTCTAATGCCACTGCATCTTCACGGCTGACAAAAAGCGCACAGCCTTTATACTGTTCGATATCGTTAATATTGTCAATCCCTTTGAACTTTACGATCACAAACTGTTTGAAAAACCTGACACCCTGAACCTCCAGCGGGATCCGCTCCCTTCTGGCTTCCAAAACTACTTTTTTGAGTTTTTTAAATCTGTTTGGATCATCTGTAGTCGGAAACACTTTGACTTCCCCGCGGATTCCATGTGTGGATGAGATCACACCAACCTGTAAAAACTGTTCCATTCCCTTCTCCTATCTTCTCTGCGAAAAAGAAAAGGGGCAGCTGCTTTGATCCAAAGCCTGTCCCCTTTTTGTCAAGTTACTGTATAATATCAACAACAACTTTCTTATCTTCCTTTGCCGCTGCCGCTTTTACAACAGAACGAATCGCTTTTGCAATGCGACCCTGCTTTCCGATCACTTTTCCCATATCACTGTCAGCAACACGTACTTCAAGGACCGTAGTTCTGCCGTCCTGTCTCTCAGAAACTGCAACGCTGTCCGGATCGTCTACTAATGCTTTCGCAATTACTTCAACTAATTCTTTCATTTACGCGCACCTCCGCGAAACAGCTTATTTTTCGATTCCAGCTGCCTTAAAGATCTTTCCTACAACTTCTGTAGGCTGAGCTCCGTTGTTCAGCCATTTTTTAGCTGCTTCTTCGTCTACTTTAAATACGCTTGGTTCCTGATTTGGATCGTATGTTCCGATTTCCTCAATGAACTTTCCATCTCTTGGTGCTCTCGCATCTGCTACAACGATTCTATAGAAAGGAGCTTTCTTCTGTCCCATTCTTTTTAATCTGATTTTTACTGCCATTTTTTCCACCTCTTCTTAAATATTTTTCTTTTTTTGTTATCTATGTGCTAAAAAGGAAGCTTGAATCTGCCTTTTTTACCACCTTTTCCCATCAATCCCGGAAGTCTCTTCATCAGTTTTCTGGACTCGTTAAACTGTTTTACCATACGGTTAACTTCTGAAATATCCACACCTGCACCTTTTGCAATACGGTGTTTTCTGGATGGATTTAATAGATCCGGATTCTGTCGTTCTTCGACTGTCATCGACTGGATCATGGCTTCCATCCTCGCCATTTTCTTTTCATTTTCCTCGGAGTCCAATTCCGGCATCTTTGCACCCATTCCTCCGAGTCCCGGCATCATGCCAAGCACACTGGATAAACCGCCCATTTTCTTCATCTGATTCATACTTTCCAGATAATCTTCAAAATCAAACTGAGCCTTTTTCATCTTCTCTGCCATCTGCTGCGCCTTTTCTTCATCCAGCTCAGCACCGGCCTTCTCGATCAGTGTCAGCACATCTCCCATACCAAGAATACGGGACGCCATACGATCCGGATAAAACTGTTCCAGATCTGACAGCTTTTCGCCCATACCCACGTAAAGAATCGGACATCCGGTCACTGCCTTAATTGAAAGTGCAGCACCACCTCTTGTATCACCGTCAAGTTTTGTCACGATCACACCATCAATTCCAATCTTGTCATTGAAACTTCCGGCCACATTGACCGCATCCTGTCCGGTCATTGCATCTACCACCAAAATGGTCTGATGCACATCCACTGTCTCTTTGATCTCCTGAAGCTCTGCCATCATATCTTCATCAATGTGAAGACGACCTGCAGTATCCAGGATCACAATGTTATTTCCATTCTTGCGCGCATGCTCCAATGCCGCTTTTGCAATGTCTGCAGGTTTGTTTTTGTCTCCCATGGAGAACACTTCCACACCCTGCTTCTCTCCGTTGATCTGCAGCTGTTTGATCGCTGCCGGACGATATACATCGCACGCAACAAGCAACGGTTTCTTTCCTTTCAGCTTGTACTTTCCTGCCAGCTTTGCAGTTGTAGTCGTCTTACCTGCTCCCTGAAGTCCTGCCATCATGATCACTGTGATTGCACTTCCCGGCTGCAGTTTGATCTCTGTCGTTTCAGAACCCATCAGATTGATCAGCTCTTCATTTACGATCTTGATCACCATCTGTCCCGGGTTCAGACCATTCATCACGTCTTGTCCTACTGCTCGTTCCTGTACATCTTTTACAAACTTCTTTACGACTTTAAAGTTTACATCCGCTTCCAGAAGTGCCATCTTCACTTCTTTCAGTGCCGCCTTCACATCATCTTCCGTCAGACGACCTTTGCTTCGGAGATTCTTAAATACGTTTTGAAGTTTTTCTGTCAAACTGTCAAATGCCATGCTATAACTCCTCTATAATTGTATCCGATATCTTCCGGATCTTCTCTATCATCTCTTGCGGTTTCTGACTTCCGGCACCGGACTCATAACCATCCAGCACACTGTCGATCTCGTGAACTTTCTCTTTGATCGAAAGAAATTTTTCCACCAGATGAAGTTTGTTTTCATAACCTTCCAACGTTTTCTGACACCGTTTGATCAGGTCATGGACTCCCTGTCGACTGATCCCAGCCTCACTCGCAATTTCACTCAAAGACAAATCTTCCAGTACAAACTGCTCATAAATCTCTTTCTGGTGACTGGTAAGAAGTTCACCGTAAAAGTCGTATAACAATGCCTGTTCTAAAATATCATTCACTCAAATCACCTCTGCTATCATAGCGCAAAAAAGGAATGGTGTCAAGTATTTTTTCTTGACACCATTCTTCTGGAAATTTTTCACAAAAATGTGCCCATGTCCAACAGCCCCCACCCTGTCCCTTCTTCATTCAATGCAGTACATGACTCTCTCAGTCTCAGCTTTACTTCCACATTTGTCATATCCGGGTACTCTGATAACAGACACGCCGCAGCTCCTGATACGATCGGAGCTGCCATGGAAGTCCCGCTTTTCTCCACATAAGCCTTTTTCTCCTGCTGGATCCTCCCACAGCTTATAATTCCAAGTCCCGGCGCTACAAGATCCGGTTTTACAATACAGGCATCCGATGGCCCCCTTCCGGAATATTTCCATCGCTGTCCCGTACATACTTTTCCACGTCTGATTTCCTCATATGCTCCGACTGTGATGATTTTCCGGCTGTCTCCCGGAGAGGCCACACTCCCCTTTTGTGGTCCGTCATTCCCCGCGGATGCCACCACGGTAATTCCTGCATCCCACAGAGATTCTGCACCAAGTACCAGCCTTTTTTTCTGTTTCTGTTCCAGATCCGGCTTTGCCCCTACGGAAATATTGACGATCCGAACAGAATATTGTTTTCGCACAGAAAGTATCCATCGAATTCCCTCTAAAACCGTTTCTACACTTCCATTTCCCTCCTGATCCAAAACTTTTCCTATCAAAAGTGTAGCTCTTGGTGCCATCCCCGCATAAACACCATTCGACAGCCTGCCGTCTCCTGCCAGGATTCCTGCCACATGAGTTCCATGACCACTGTCATCGTACAACTCCTCTTTTCGATGTACAAAATCCCGAAATCCCAGGATCCGCTTTCCAAAATCCGGATGTGCACAGATTCCTGTATCCAAAACTGCGATGCAGATTCCTTCCCCCAGGGCATTCCCTCTTCGAGTCTCTTCACACCAATATCCGATGCTCTGCTTTGCCTGTTTCATTTCTAAACATTCCTTTTTTATCAGAATATTCATATGCTTTGCCATATGTGTTTCTACAATGGACATGCTGCTTTTTTCTGGGACAGGATCATGTTCCAGAAAAAATATGAATCTTTTTTCTGCACACATTTCCCCCACCCACATATTATAGAACTGTAAACAACATTATTGGAGGATTTAAAATGAGTGAATTAAGTGCAACAAACTGCGGATGTGGATGCGAATCAAACTTTGGCGGGAACTCCTGCATCTGGATTATTCTCCTGCTGCTCTGCTGCGGCGGATGCGGCAATGGATGCGGCAGCAACGGATGTGGCAATGACAGCTGCCTGTGGATCATCCTTCTGTTAATCTTCTGCGGCGGATGCGGCAATGGATTAGGAAACAGTGGATGTGGATGCGGCAATAACGGATGCGGATGCTAATCTGCTTCTGAAAAAATCCCCCGGTTCATCGAACCGGGGGATTTTCAATGTTCTTCCTTTTTTACACAGATGGCTTCTTCTCTTCCATCTTCTTTTTTCTCCTTATCCACTCTGCGTTTCAACATACAGTTTTCATCTATTTCGTATACCGCATTTCCGTCAATAATCAATTTTCGTTTCATTCAAACCCTCTTTTCTATTTTCCTTTCTTTATAGTATGATGCCAAACAGAAAAAGTCATTCAGGTTTTCATTCATTTTTACCTATATTTTCTCATATATATTTACAACGCTACATACCGGGAGGACTTATGGAACAAAATCCGACGCATCTTATGACACCTTTTGATGAATTAACGAGTTCCCGACAACTGCAGACACTAAAGCTTCTATTGCCCTATCTTCCGATTGACGGACAACGTATGCTCGGTATTTTCATCCGTCTGAATGAACTGAAAAATGCGATTCTCCAATTTCGTGGATTTCCGATTTCCAGTTATTCCGATACGTATTCTCCAACCAGAATCTTAAATGATCTTTCCCCATACCTCTCCAAAGAAGAAGCACAGCAGTTTGAACAGATCAGCCAGCTGCTTCAGATGATGGAGCTTTTTCAGAACATGCCCTCGGACAGCTCCGGCAGTTTTTCCCCCGATTTTTTCATGGGAATGCTAAACCCGGAACAAAAAGAAATGTTTCAGGCATATGATGCTATGTTTTCCGATACAATAAATCAAATGAATGTTACAGCTTCCAAAGGAGGGAACACACATGAACGAGTGGATGAATCATCCTCAAATGCAGAACATGGATCCGGTCAAACTAGAGTTGATTAAAATGGCGGCTGCACAAACTGCCGGAAAATCCGGCAAAGATCTTGCGCCGATCCTGTTTGCACTGATCACCAATGCCGGAAAACAAAACATTCAGTTTTCTGCTGAAGAAATCACTCTGATTCTCAACCTTTTAAAAGAAGGAAAGTCTGAAACCGAAAAAGCGCAGATTGACCGCACCGTCAATATGGCTGCATCTATGTTAAAGAAGAAGGTTTAATGCCTTCTTCTTTCACTGTTCATTGCATTCTTTATCATCTTCCTGTACAATATTGAACTATAATCAGATATTCAGGAGGATTCTCTATGCAGACGCTCATGCTCACAATCGAATATGACGGCACTCGCTATGCAGGCTGGAAGGCTACATCCAAAAAAGGAGCGTCCGAAACCATATCCGGGAAAATCCAAACCGCCCTCTTTCGTCTCCTCGGAGAAGAAGTCTCGTTATTCTGTGCTGCCAGAACCGATCCGGGGGTACACGCAAGAAAACAGATTCTCAGCTTTAAGACTGCCGCGGCCATTGCCCCTGTCGTTTTAAAAACTCGTATGAATCAGGTGCTTCCACAGGATATTGCCGTTTTGGACATCAGAGCAGTTTCCGACCGCTTTCACGCAGAACTGCTGCCCAAACGCTGTACCTGGGAACTTGATATCCAGACTGGTTTTGCTGCGGATCTGTTTCGACAAAAATATCTGTTATTCCTTCCTGCTCTTCCAGATTCTGATCGGATGCAGGAAGCCTTTTCGTTATTAAGAGGGACACACGATTTTCGTTGTTTTTCTCCTGTCAAAAAGAAAAAGGCGGTTATGCGGGAATTATATTCTCTGCGGATAGCACAAACTCAAAATGAAATGCAGCTCTTTTTGGAAGGAAGTGACTTTCTCCCTTTTATGCCAGCAACACTGATGCAGCTACTGCTCGATATCGGAACCGGCATCCTGGATACATCGTGTATCCCCGCCATCTATTCCGGGGAATTTTCCTATTCCTGCAGCACTTCTTTAAAAGGTCTGTATCTCGCCGATGTTTTTTATACTTCACTTGGAAAGGATGATTGATCATGTCTATTTACTATAGTATTTTATACTTTTTTGTATACGGCTTCCTGGGATGGTGTACCGAAGTCATTTTCGCTGCTTTCAAACAGCATCGTTTTGTAAACCGGGGATTTTTAAACGGACCGATCTGTCCAATATACGGAGTCGGAGTCACACTGGTTGTTGCATGTCTGGAGGCATTCCAGTCCAATCTGCTTCTTTTGTATCTTTCTTCTGTGATCCTCGTAACCGTTTTGGAGGGTGTAACCGGATGGGCCATGGACAAGTTATTTCATAATAAGTGGTGGGATTACTCCAAACTTCCACTGAATATCGGCGGCTATGTCTGCCTGCTATTCTCTCTGATCTGGGGCGTTGCCTGCGTGGTCATCGTATATTTTATACATCCTCTGATCCATCAGATGCTGTCCTGGATCCCCCATATTATTGGACTGGTTCTGATCGTAATCCTCGCAGCCGCACTCATTGCAGACGTTATTGTAACATCATCTGCAATCCTGAAATTCAACCAATATCTGGAGCGACTGAAACACATTACAGATGAACTGCATGAAATTTCGGATCAAATCGGAGAAGAACTTTATCAAAACGCAATGCGTGTGCTGGATATTCAGGAAGAATCCAGACAAAAACTGGATGATGTCAAACTGGAAATATCCGAAGAAATCCGGATGCAGATCGTAGAATTAAAGACAAGAGCCCAGAACCTGGGAGAAAAGGTTCCAAAACCGGCACGACGTCTTGTCAAGGCCTTCCCGAAATTGGAATCCAGAAATTATAAAACACAGTTGGAACTGTTTCGTCAAAAACTTGAGCAGCGTCTTGGCAAACACTAAGAGAAAAACCAGGCTGCCCATGCCTTTCCAAAGAACATGGCAGCTGTCATACCCATACATAAAAACGGGCCGAAGGCAAATGATGTCTTCCGCCCGCTTTTCTTTTCTCTCAGCAAATACACGCAATATCCTCCGGCAAACAGAATTGCTGCCATACTTCCCGCAACAACCGTCTGTACACCAAGCGCTGCACCGACAGCCGCCACAAACTTGATATCACCGCCGCCAAAGCTTCCCGGCACAAGGAACACGATCACTGCCATGGGAATACTCACTGCAAATATACCCATCACCCTCTCCTGCCACGAAACAGAAGCATCTGTCATTGCAAGAAGGAGTGCAAGCAGGCAGATTGCCATATTCCATTGATCTGGAATCTTATGTGTTCTCCAATCAGAAACCGTGATCCTGACAAAAAGTAAAAGCAGCACCACTTTGAGTAATACAGCCATCATGCCTTTCCCGTGTAGTACAACTCGATCGGATCGATCGGATCGATCGGATGCTCCTCTTCCATTTTCACTTTTCTTCCCCTGCGCTTGATCAATTCACCACCCTTATTGTAGAACCAGAACGAATACACCAATACCTTATTGACCTTTCCAATTCTGTCCTTCGTTGTCTTTTCATACTGCACTCCCCCAACTTCAAACGGAACTTTCTTATGGATCATGGAGATCAATTCCGTTTCACATGTCACCGGTTCCGGCAAAATGGTATAAGCCCGTCCCACACACCCGGTTCTGTGAGAATCACTTCCTCCTGTTGTTACTTTTTTATATTTTGCCGCCAATCTCGCTGCTCCTGTATTTGACGCTACAGATTCACAACAATTGTATGCTTCTATAAAATCAAATCGCTTCATGATCTCTGGAGATTGATAAAATTTCTTTGTATTCGCAATACTCATATATTTCTCTCCACACGGATGTGCCGGTCCGAGTACTCCGCCATTGCGATGAACAAGATCGATCAGGACAGACACTGGCATCCCCCGCATCTCCAGAAGACGCATCTTTACCCCTTCCGGCATAATCACCAGAATATGTCCTGCATCTCTCGTATCATACTCAATCCCTTTTAATACTACAAAATCTGTATGGATTTTTCCTTTCATATGGTTTTTCCAGTATCGATATCCATTATATGTATTATGATCTGTAATCACCATGCCCTGAAATCCTTTCTTTTTCAGGATTGTAATATAATCTTCCAGACTCACTTTACTGTCAATCGACCCTTCTTTCACATGACAATGCATATCAATTTTCATAGATAGGCCTCCTTTTCATCTCTGCATGTTCACATGCACAGACCTTGTCTCTTTTTTCTATTATACCTCGTTGACATTTTTCTTACAACAACGTCCACAAAAAAACACACTCTTCCCAAACGTCTCAGCTTGAGAAAAGTGTGTCTTTTTATATCTCGTCATCTTCATCAGACAAATCGATTTCCAGAATCTCTACATCATCGTCTTCATCATCCCAGAACTCATCCGTCTCTCCATCCATATCTTCTTCCAAATCTTCATCGAATGCATCCGTGTTTATGATAGGCTCCTCTGAAACACTCAAATCTTCTTCTGCTTCCTCGTCAAAATCCTCCTCTTGAATTTCTATTTCTTCATCGAGAAGCGCCCTCGCCTTGTCCACTTCATTCTCTGTAGAATTTTTCTCACGGATTTCTGCCGCCTTTTTCAGGTGTAACTTTTGACGTCTTCTAGATTCCATCAAAAACTGTACCAATACTCCAAGCACTGCCAAAATCACAACTGTCAGTGTGATCACCCAGGCTTCTAACTTTATCCCCACATTCTCCAATAGATTCGCTCCTGCCCAGCTTATGCATCCGGCTCCAGCCACACCTGTAAGAAGAATCAGAACCGGAACTGAAAGTTTGATTGTCAAAAGTGCGCACAGCAAACCAATTCCCGCACATAACAGCAGCCAGATCCAATCCGCTGGCCGGATCCAATATGCGCTCATCATAGTTCCAAAAACAAGTGCCGTCAAAAATACTCCGGCCCTCTTTAAAACAGCGAATACAATTGCCAAAATCAATCCAACACCGAGACCGATTATCGCGCTGATTCTCCCATTCTCCATAAAATAAAACGCTGCTCCGGCAGCAATCCCTGTTCCCGTCACAAATGCTATCAAAAATGACCAGAATCTCACCAGCCTCAATCCAAAAAAAGCGCTCAAAATGCCAAGTAGTACAATAACACCTAACGAAATCATAATGATTTCTGTAAAACTATCTGCAACACCAAGCTGCTCCAGGACTCTCGGCAGAATTTCTTCCTCCTGCAGCCATCTTCCGACTTCACTCATCATATCCATTGTACCTCTCCTTAATATATGAATTTTTCGATCAGTTACTGTTCTCACCAGGTGCCGGATAAAACCGACAACGCTTATAGTAACCTATATTTTACCAACTTTTTCAGAAAGATACAACAGAAAGATGGATGCAAATCTTTTCTTCTGATTCACATCCATCTTTACGTTGTTGGTTCAATCACCTTTTTCTACCTCTCTTCACTTATCGATAAGTTTTGGTTTTAAAATTTACTGTCCTGGTGGTCTGTACCTTCCTTTCTTAACAATTCTCATTTCTGCTTCCTCGATAACCTTACCCATCGAATGAATTTTACTTCTCTCGTAACTTTCTCGTCATTACGATAATTTCTTCATTCTTATCGATTATCTTTCCTCACATCGAAATGAGTGGTCACTTCTTGAACTTTTCTCAAATCCGAGAACCATCTTTTCTGAATTTCTATCCTTCCGTACTTTTTATTCTCCCCCTGAGAATCTTGTTCCGGGACTTCTGCTTTTTTAAGGCTTCGTCACTGATAAAACTTCTTTCCAAGACTTTCTATTTTGGATTTAAGTCTTTGTTCAATCTGTTTTATTTGTTGACTTTATATTAACACTCTTTTCATACTTTGTCAATATCGTTTTTAGTTTTTTATATGCTTTGTTTTAAATTTTCTGTCTTTTTATTTTTTTATCGTTTGATTTTACAGTTTAATCTCACTTTCTCAAATATCAAGTTTCCATTAATTGCAGAAAATCCGAAAGGACTTCCTATAAAAAAGACTTCCTTCCGGACTTTCTCACAACTGAGCAACACTCTTATTTCTATTTGTCAAAAATTCTTCATTACATTCTGGATCACTGTCTCCCGAAGCTTTCCTGCCTCTGTACTTCCAGTCTGATGATCTGCATATCTCGCTTCTATATAGAGATAATCCGCAAGTCTGTTCACATACTGCATCGCTTTTGCATCTGCCCCATAATTCTGTGCCACTTTCCGAAATCTCCGCTCTGCACGCCTTGTCACCGCCCTTGCAATATCCAGTCTTGCAGAAAGCTCACATCCACCATACAGCACAAAATCCTTAGTTCTTGGAAATGCAGCCTCCAGCTCATCAATCTGTGTTTCCAGATATACTGTTTCTTCCGTTGTCATACGATAATCCAGATTTCTCGGATCTGCCACTGCTGCCATGATCTTCATCAAATTTCTCTGAATCCCTGTCAGATTGTTTTTTAAGCGTTCTTCCGAAAGTACCTTGGCGTGACCAATATAGCTGTTCAATTCATCAATCGTTCCCACCAGTTCGATCCGATCATCCGCCTTTGAAACACTCATTCCATTTGCCAGAGAGGTGTTTCCGCCATCTCCTTTTTTTGTGTATACTTTCATTGCTCCATTTCCTTTCCCGGAATTTTTATTTAAATGGCTGTTTTTTAATTGCACGGGCACTGTTTGCTCCGACTTTTCTGCACTGTTCCTTTGTCGGGGACAAATACGCCTCTATATTCCTACCTTTTTCCAGTCCCCGCATTTTCAAACAGATTGCCGTTCCGAAAATTCCGATTCCCGAACCAAGCATCGAATCCCTGGCCGCCTTATACGCCAGTTTCTCCATACATTCATCCGGAAATTCGCTTCTTTCATAGAATACGCCCTCTTCTTCCACACCTGCGCAAACTTCTCGCAAAACTGCCGGATCTGCCTGATGCGTATAAATAAAAATGGAAGGTTTCTTTACTATCATTGCTGTTCTCCTATATACGATAACACCAGACCTGTAGCCACCGCATTTCGAGGCCCTTCTTCTCCACGGATGTTTCCACGGCCGCATACAATCCGAAATTCTGCCAACTCTTCCATCAGCATCTCCGGAATTTCAAAATCCTCTGCGGAACCGCCAACCAGAACAACATTCGAAATGTTTTTCAGATCCTGTCCAGGCGCTACCTTGCGCAGCGCCCGAAATGCATTCGTCACAAATACTTTTTTCTTTGCCTCTCTTCGAACCTGCACGATCTTTTCCATTGGGATATCCTCTTCCAAACGAATCATCCCGTCTTCTGTAAGAAGAACCACTCTTCCGTAAAACCTCGGATCGATGGACTGATCCACAAAGGTCATCTGCCCATTTTCCATACGCATATGGAACAGGCTTTCAACCTTTGCAAGTGGATATTTTTTGATCTGTTCTGCCATATGCCGGTCTCCCAGCCCTAACTCCGTCTCAATGAGCATGGATACCAGTTCTCCTGCCCCTGCCTGATGCGTCATAGATACTTTTCCGTCTCCTGAGATCACCGCTGCGTCTGTAGAGCCGCCTCCCATGTCCAGGATTGCCAGCGGAAGACTCGTTCCCGGAGTTGTCAATGCACCCAGACTTGCCATCACCGCTTCTACTCCGGCAACGACTACCTGAACCCCCAGTTCCATTCGCAGCTGGTCGGCAATCTTCTGCATCGGAAGATGCTGAGTCTTAACCATTGCCGCAATTCCAACCGCCTTTTCCAAACAAGTCTCACCTGCCAGTGCACCGGAAATCAGAACCGGTGCCATCGTATCCACAGCCAGAATGTCCGTAATGTGAATCTCTGCCTGTGCAGAGTCATCCAGAGTTTCCATTCCCTTTTTAATTCTGGCGAACATATTTCCCACATTGGTATCTGGCTGTCCTTCCATATCATAGATGGTACCGGCATCTGAGACCACCTGCATGATCTTTTCCGCGCCCTCGTCCAGATTTACAACAGCATCCCGACTGCCATGCAGATAGATTTCTCCTGCCGGGAGCAGATTCTCCCGAATATTCCCACCCGGTGTCTTTAAGACAACGGCACTGCGCTTTCCGATCAGACTCTTGGCGATCGGTGTGATCATCCGGGTCTGCTCTGCATCCAATCCAAGCAGCGTCGCAATCCCATATGGATTGGACAACATCCGGATCGTCTGGCCGGCAAGTGCTACTTCGATCGCAGCCGGTACGCCCTCCGGAAGTCTCTGGATTCCTGCCACCTCATCAATGATCGGTACTTTCTCTTCCAGACGATTCTCCACAAGGACCGCCTCATCTGCCTGTAAAATCACCCCGGTAATCTTCAGACGCTTCATCTCCCGATTCAAAACTGCTGCAATCTCTTCATAAGACACATCTGCTTTTGCAAACACGATATACGGAACTCCCGGCACCCCTTGCTGAATCCTCTCAAATGCCAGTGTTTCTCCCACCGCCTGTCCGACACCTGCCGGTGTAGACGGATTATGACCAATCATTGACGAATCCGTAATGATCGTCTCCGTAAGTGTCTCCATTGCCGTATCTCCAATAACCGGAGCCGCTTCGTTCAACCGGATCAAAGACAGCGCTTCCATCTCCATTCCGATCTTTCCCATAGCGTCTTTTAAAGCTGTGCGGATTCCATACACATTGGCAACCGTTCCTTTTGTCCCTGTCGTCTTGCAGGAAGCACTGCTCAGAAAATGAACCTGAGTCCCCTCTACTTCCCCAATGCAGACTTCTGTTGTAGAATTTCCTATATCAACTCCGGCAATATATGTCAAAGCAG
>ERZ1106969.1756-NODE-1756-length-13706-cov-55.502601_pt1 | contig 13706 bp, 14 predicted proteins | sample MGYA00403685_ERZ1106969 | MGnify/ENA primary metagenome ERZ1106969 (study PRJEB35170, sample SAMEA104062416) | human gut metagenome | biome: human gut; feature: human-associated habitat; material: faeces | place: Denmark | collected 2012-05-18 ... | reverse complement strand
CAAAGGAAGAGTGACGGATAAAATGTACATTTTTATTTTCCACTTTTTGTACATTTATATATTGACATTTACACGGATCTGTTAAATGAAGTGGATGTGCTTTCGCTTAAAGGAAATATTCCTACCTTTATTTCCTGTAAGAGTGGACGAATGAATTCCCAGACATCCCTCCATGCATTGTACGAATTGGAAACCGTGGCCCAAAGATTTGGTGGCCGTTATGCGAAAAAAGTGCTGGCGTTAATGAATCCCATGTCCCCTATTTATGAAGAGCGGGCCAGAGAGATGGGCATTGAAGTGTGGATGATGGGGGGTAATGAAACCCTGGATTATTATGAAAATCATGCGGAAAGTTTTGTGGAAGGAACGGATAAAGTGGAATTTTCAAGCATCCAGGATAAGTTTCTGTCCTATATGGAGCGGCTTCGCACACTGGATTCGGGGAAGAATGCTAATACAGAGGAGGTAACGGCGCCTCTTCGGATCTTAGATTTTGGATGTGGTTCCGGAAGGGATACGAAGTACTTCTTGGAGCGAGGATATGAGGTGGATGCATGTGACGGCTCAGAACATATTTGTGCGATTGCTAGTGAGAAGACGGGAATTGCGGTAAAACATATGCTTTTTTCAGAATTGCATGGGAAGGCAAAATATGATGGAATCTGGGCGTGTTCTTCCATCTTGCATCTTCCGAAAGATGAACTGGCAGAGGTGTTTTGGCGCATGGTGCAGGCTGTAAAACCGGGGGGATTTCTCTATGTTTCCTTTAAGTATGGAACCTATGAGGGAGAGCGCAACGGCCGTCATTTTACGGATTTTACGGAGGAGAATTTCCGGGATTTTCTTGAGAAGGATGTAAGGATTAAGGAGCTTTCCTTAGAGGAACTCTGGGTTACGAATGATGCCAGACCGAAGCGCCAGGATGAGAAGTGGCTGAATGCTATTTTACGTCGTGGATGCTAAAAATTCTCGTGGAAATTTCTTTATTTAAGATGGTAAATATGTTAAAATAATGAACTAGGATAACCATCGTTAACAGAAGACGTGGTGTTCACAATCGTATGAAGGGAGAACTAGATTATGAAATTTTTAGACAATTTAAGTGTACGCGTAAAATTATTTTTAGTAATCATTCCTTTAATGCTATGTATCTGTGGCGCTGTGGCATTTGCCGGAATTCAGATTCATGAAACAGAGAATGAATGTACTTATGTCTTTTATGACATGCTTTATGGAGTAAATAACTCCTTAGTGAATGCGGATCGTGATTTCTATCAGTCTTTGGTGGGAGCAACGCAATATTATGATATTTCGAATGGGTATAGTTCTATGCCAGAAAGCATAAAGGCGGCAAAGACGGCTGAAAAACTGGATGATTATTATACGAATTATCAACAGGTTTTGGATGGTTTTCATGCAGCTCAGGAACTGGCAAAACAGAATGATCTTTTATATCGGGAGTTGACTACGGAAGCAGGATATACCTTTGAGCAGGCGTGTGAACTCTTCGAGGAAAAGATTAAAGTATGGCCAACACTTTATGATGTAGAAAAGAATACCGGAGACTGGAGTACTTTTAATAATGATTTTAATACCACCCGTGGTATTCTGAATGATATGCAGGAGATTACCGAACAGTGGGCTGAAATTGAGCATACTCAGGTAAGAAAGGCGAATCAGGCAAAGGTTCAGGTCACTATTGTAGTATTTGGTGTGATTGATCTCGCATTAATCGGTTTGACATTATTGATTATCGTCCGATTAATTGCCAGTATTAAGAACGTTACAGGAAAGTTGGATGCACTTGCTTCCGGTGATTTAACTGTAACATTTGAGGAGGATCATCTCATTGGTCGTGATGAAATTGGCATTATTCAGCGTAGTGCCAAGGCACTTGCTGCGAAATTAGAGGAAGTATTATCCGCTACCAAGGGAATGGCCAAGGATCTTAGTCATTCCGGTGTGGATCTTGCAGGTTCTTCCAATTCAGCAGCTCAGGCTTCCAACCAGGTAACGGAAGCAATTGGCGATATTGCTAAGGGTGCTGTAAGTCAGGCAGAAGGTGTTGAAAATCTTGCTACCAATACGGATAAGATTGGTAAGAATATTGATGATATTGCAAGTAATGTGGGTGTCATGGATGATTGTGCGAAGGATATGAAGGAATCCTGTGACAAGGCCATGAATACGTTGGATAAGTTAATTCAACAGAGCGAGGAAGTTACTTCTTCTGTTCAGGAAATTGGTTCTACCATTAATTCTACCAATGAATCTGCGAAGGCTATTTCCAACTTCACCCATGCGATTGCAGATATTGCAAGCCAGACCAATCTTCTTTCCTTGAATGCTTCCATTGAGTCCGCAAGAGCCGGAGAAGCAGGACGAGGATTTGCAGTTGTTGCAGATGAAATTCGAAAGCTTGCGGATGAATCCCGTAAGAGTGCAGAAGAGATTACCCATATTACGGATATGCTTCTTGCAGATTCTGCTTCTTCTGTAGCAGTATTAGAGAAGTTAAATACTTCCTTCAGTCAGCAGGCAGTACAGTTAGACTCTACCAAGTCCGACATGGAAGAGATGTCTGTGAACGTGAATAATGTGCGTGATAATTCCGCTAGAATTTCTCGCCGTGTGAATTCTTTAAATGAAGCAAAGAAGTCCTTGATTGAGATTATCTCTGATCTGTCTGCAATTTCTGAAGAGAATGCAGCATCAACGCAGGAAACCAATGCTTCCATGGAAGAATTGAATGCAACATTTACGATGATTAGTGAATCTGCAGATAAGTTACAGCAGATTGCAATGAATTTAACGGATAATGTGGACTACTTTACCACGGAGTAGCAACGAAAAGTATAAACATAAAATATAAACCCAAAATATAAACCCAAAATCCATCACCCTTTCCAGGGTGGTGGATTTTTTTAGAAAATTTTCACACATTTGAAAAAAATATGATATAGTTGTTTTGTTAGTGCAGATTAATAGCACATTTTTTTCAGGTGAGGAAAGTAATGAAGAGCGAATATAAGACGAAGGCCAGAGAGCGTATAATTGAATATTTGCAGACAAATCCGGAGAAGCGTTTCACCGCGAAGGAAGTCTATGATGACTTGAAAGAAGTGGTGATTGGTGTGAATCGTACCACGGTATATCGAAATCTGGATCGTCTTTGTGAGAATGGTGTGCTGCTTCGTTTTAAGGAGCCCAATCAGGATGCCTGGTACTATCAGTATTCCGGGGATCATGAGCATTGTGATCGCCATATCCATGCCCAGTGCAGCGAATGTGGAAAGATTTTCCATCTGGAGAACGAATTCGTGGATGAATTCGAGGAAAAGCTCCATGAAATGTATGGTTTGGACATCGATTCCATGAAGACGATGATTGTGGGCAAATGTGAAGAATGCAGTGAACATGAGGACGAAGATCATATGAAGAAGGATGTAAGGCCCAATGATCACGAGCATAGTCACGACCATGACCATAATCACAATCACGACCACCAATACGAATAGGAATCCTACCCTCTCCATGAGATGAGACAATCTCGGGAGAGGGTATTTTTATGGGATGGGGCGGAAATCTTGCATATTTCCATGAAATTGCGTTATAATGAAATATCTGTGAGATTTTTAACTCAGTCGGAGAAATCCTCCACCTCTAAGTGTTAGCGTAGGTGGGGGGATGACAATCTTAGCATATGAAAGAAGTTTTGATGCCATAAAGGAGGCAGGTTGATTTATGGGAAAGATTTTTAAATTTTACAAGGATGTGGATACGGATCAGATTATCGCGTCGCAGTATCTCTTATTTCCTACCATTGATGAAATGAAGGCACATACCTTCGAGTCGTTAAATGCGGATTTTGCAGCGGATGTTAAGCCGGGAGATTTTGTGGTGGCGGATGAGAATTTTGGTTGTGGTTCTTCAAGAGAACAGGCTCCAAGTGTCCTGAAGGCTTTGGGTGTGAAGGCAGTAATTGCTAAGTCCTTTGCACGAATCTTCTACCGTAATTCGATTAATATTGGTATGCCTGTAATTGTTAGTAAGGAACTCTATGATGTAGTTTCCGAAGGGGACGAAATGGAACTGGACTTAGAGCATGGTGTAATTCATGCGGGAGGAAAGGATTACTCTTGTACCAAGCTTCCTGCGAGAATGCAGGAAATCTTAGATCAGGGCGGGTTAATTGCATCGCTGAATAAGGAGGACTAAATCATGGGAATGACAATGGCGGAAAAGATTATCGCTTTGGCAGCAGGGGTGGAAAGCACTAAGGCCGGCGATATTGAAACAGTTACTTTGGATAAATTATTAAGTAATGATGGTACTACCCATCTTACCATTGATATGTATCATAAGTTAAAGCATCCACATATTGCGGATGTGAGTAAATTAGTCTGGGTGGTGGATCATAACATCCCGGCGGATAGTCCTAAGACCGCAGCTTCCCATAAGAAGATGCGTGATTTTGCCAGAGAGCATGGTATTACCTATTATGAAGGAGAGGGCGTGTGCCATCAGGTGATGATGGAAAATCATGTATGTCCGGGAGAATTAATCTTTGGTGCGGATTCCCATACCTGTGCCTATGGTGCTCTGGGTGCCTTTGGTACCGGTGTTGGTTGTACGGATTATCTTTATGCCATGGTTACAGGAACTTCCTGGTTATTAGTTCCGGAAAGTATTAAGTTTAATCTCCATGGAAAGCTTCGCAAGGGTGTTACCGCAAGGGATTTAATCCTTACCATCATCGGTAGAATCAGTGCCAATGGTGCCAATTACAAGGCCATGGAATTTGGTGGGGAAGGTCTTCATACCTTAACCATGTCGGATCGAATCGCCATCTGTAATCTCTGTGTGGAAGCCGGTGCCAAGACTGCTCTGATGGAAGTGGATGATATTGCCATGGATTATCTGAAGGAACATGGAAGAGAGCCTAAGGCCATCGTTCATAGTGATGCGGATGCGGTATATTATGCAACCTATGAGATTGATTTGGATGAGATTGAGGCCATTGTAGCAAAGCCTCACTTTGTGGATAATGTTGTTCCGGCAAGAGAATGCCTGGGGGTTAAGATTCATGAAGCTTTCCTTGGTTCCTGCAATAGATGGACAGTTTGGGCTGGATGAGTCTGTAATAACTGATATTAAAGAGAAGGCAAAAGCAAACGGAATCGATAATCCGTCTCAGAAATCATATTTTGTTAATGTTAACAGAAATCCATTACTAACAGTTTATGTTGTAGAACTTAAGAATAATAAGGATAATGCCGACGGTTCTGAAGCCAAAGAAGAATGGAAGAAGTATGAAGGAAGAACTGTAGTTGGATTTGGTGTTGGAATTCCTTCACTATCGGATCAGGAAACAAAATACGCGCGTTATATTCTTAACAAAATAGCAATTCAACAGATTTTTGAAGGTGATGCTGATTGGGATGCAACGGAGGAAGATGACTAATGAATATTCAGGAGAAGTTTGAGAAGGGTGCTCATAATCATACATATACAAGAATTGATCCAGAGTATAAGGTAGATATTTACCTTGGATACACACAAGACGGTCAGATGTCTATGGTTATAACTGAGCCAGGTAAACAAACACTTATCAAATCATCTAAATTGATTGATGTGAAGATGGAAAAACGTGACGATGGAAAATGTATGTTATATTTTAATTTATTAGATGCATCTTATAAATCAATGTATTTTATCTTTTGCAAGGACATGATAGGTATATGTGAGAAGGCTGGCAGTAGTATGGCCATATCAAATGCTGTTACCAGATGGAAATACTGGAAAGAAATGTTTGGAAAAAAGAAACAGACCATTCTGGATAAGATGGAAATAAAAGGATTGATAGGAGAGCTGTTGGAGCTTAGAGATCATTTTATAAAAGATTATGGTGAAATTGATGCTGTTGCCAGTTGGATGGGACCATTGCTTGGACATAAAGATTTTGAAATTGATGATACATGGTATGAAGTCAAAGCGGTAGCTGAGAATGCAATACAAGTTAAAATTAGTTCCCTTGAGCAGCTTGAATCTGATATAGATGGTCATTTAGTTGTAGTTAGATTGGAAGATACAAGCACGGTTGCTTCAAATGGGATTAATCTTAACAATATGGTAGCAAGTGTTGCGGAACAAATAAGTGATCCGGACAATTTGAATCTTTATATGAATAGGCTAGATAACATGGGGTATGCGTATGATGAAGAATATGACAGCATATGTTTTGCTTATAAGGGGACAGAGTATTATTCAGTTAGAGAAGGTTTCCCTAGGCTTGTAAGATCTGAGGTTAATCCATCAATCGGAAATGCATCATATACAATTCTTCTTAATGGGGTTAGAGATTATAGGGAGGTGTAGTCTTTGAAAGTAGAAGAGTACAGAGAGGTATTACTTGAAGATATATCAATAGCAGCAAATGCAAACATGACAAATCAGAATGACGAATTTCTAAAGTATGTAACTGGAATACTGGAAGCAGGTGAGGAGTTTGATGATTTTGTTGAATGTTATTATGAAGGTGTTTCCAGACGTAAAGCCAACATGCGTATTGATGGATATGCAATGGATGAGACCGATGGTAGTTGCTGTATATTTATAGGAGATTATCATGGACCATTTGAAGATGATGCAATACGTGCTGAAGATATATCAAATCAGTTTAAGAAAATAAGATATTTTGTTGATGAAGCGACAAAATATGAGCTTTATCAAGAACTTGAAGAAAGTACAGAGGCATATGAATTTGCGAGAACGCTATATTATGATCAGGGTGAGATTACAAAATTTAGATTCTATCTTCTTACAGATGCGTACAATAAACAACGAACTAAAAATATTAAAGATGACGAGGTGGCTGGAAAAAAAGTAGAACTTAATGTATGGGATATTAATCGTATCTTTGATGTGGTTAGCTCTAAAACACAAAAAGAGAGTGTTGAGATTGTTTTATCTGAGTTGGGCTATAAAGGTATACCATGCGTAAAAGCGGTTGAGTATGAGGATGTTATTGCTGATATAGAAGTATTGCCTAAATATGATGATATTGAAACTGAGGAGGAAGATGAAGGTAAACCGGAAAACGTAATTTCTTACTCTTCTTATCTGGCTGTTGTACCGGGACAAGTGTTAAATGATTTGTATTTGGAATATGGTTCACGTCTTCTTGAAGGAAATGTTCGTTCATTTTTAAGTGTAAAGGGAAAAGTAAATAAAAGCATTCAGTCTACAATTAAGAATTATCCTGAAATGTTTTTTGCATATAATAATGGAATCGCAGCTACAGCAACAGAAATTGATACAGAAATGACAGAAGCTGGACTGTTGATAACAAGGATAAAAGATCTTCAGATTGTAAATGGTGGTCAGACGACAGCATCCATAGCCAACACACTTTTGACTGCAAGAAAAGATGAAAATATAGATTTGTCAAGATTGTTTGTACCTATGAAGGTATCAGTTCTTGAACATTCAATGTCTGAAAAAATAATACCTAAGATTTCTGAGTATTCAAATTCACAGAATAAAGTAGATGCATCAGACTTCTTTTCAAATCATCCTTTCCATATTCGTATGGAGGATTATTCAAGAAAGACTCCGGCACCTGCTGTAAATGGAAATCAGTTCCAGCAGTATTGGTATTATGAAAGAACAAGGGGGCAGTATAATCAAGGCAAGATGAAATTCAAGCCTAAATCAAGTCAGATGAAACAGTATGAGACAAGATATCCAGAGAATCAAGTTATCAAAATGGTTGATCTTGCCAAGTATATGGAAATCTACTTTGGAGCACCTGATAAGGTGAGTAAAGGTAAGCAAGCTATAGTTAAAGTGTTTGCTGAACAGATAAAAAATCAGTGGAACAAATCAGATGTACAGTTTAATGTATATTATTTCAAACGAGTAGTTGCGTTGGCAATTATGTTTAAAGAAACTGATGATATTATTAAATCAACAGACTGGTACAAAGAAAAACGCTCATATAAAGCAAATGTAGTTGCTTACACTATGAGTGTAATATTCCATTACATCAGTCATAAGTTTTCTGGATATACCATTGACTTTATGAGAATTTGGAATGAGCAGTCATTATATGCAGAATTGAGAGATGAGATACGTATTTTATGTGAAGAGGTATATGAATTTATAACTAGTGATTCACGTCTCACTGAAAATGTAACTGAATGGTGTAAAAAGGAAGAATGTTGGCGAAGAGCGCAGAAAGAAAATTGGACATTTAAGCCGGAATTCCTTAAGACATTGATCTCAGAAGAATCAGTTAAATCAGATGAAGATGAGGCCAAGAAGACCAGAAAAGTTGCAAATGAAGTCGATGAAATGAAATTCATTTTTGCTGCGGGTAAAGAGTACTGGTCGCAAGTACATAAATGGGGAACTGATAGAAAACTGCTTACTTCAATGGAGAGTGACATTATTAGACTGATTATAAATATGGATGTTACAGGAAGAATTCCAACTGAGAAGCAATCAAAAGTAGCGATTAAGGCTAGAAAAAAGCTTATTGATAATGGCATGCCATTACAGTTTTAAGGAGAGGTATCATGGCGGATGTGCTGACACCAGAACAAAGAAAAAAGAATATGCAGCATATCCGTTCAAAGGATACCAAGATTGAGATTAAGTTAAGAAAAGCGTTATGGGCAAAGGGCTATCGTTACAGAAAAAAATACAAGGAGTTACCAGGATGTCCTGACATTGTACTTACCAAATATAGAATTGTTATTTTCTGTGACGGAGAATTTTTTCATGGTAAAGACTGGGATGTACTAAAGCCACGTCTGGAGAAGAGCAATAACAGCGAGTTCTGGATAAAAAAAATATCACGGAATATGGAACGGGATGATGAAATTGATAAACAGTTGTTGTTTAGAGATTGGACTGTTATTAGGTTTTGGGGAAAAGATATCTTAAAAAATACAGATGAATGTATCAGGGTAATAGAAGAAACAATTTCTGATTTAAGAATGGCTCGATGGGATTGCTTGGATTAGAAGAGAAAAGTGGAGGGTGGTGCAATGAGCGTTGAAAAAAATACACCAAAATGGAAAGCAGAAAAAATGGATATTAGCGAATTATATCTTTTTTAATTAGATGGAGATAGTGGGGGTGAAATATGAGTGAACCAAAAAGAACCGGCTTATTACAATTATTAAGAGAAAGCCAGGGCGCTCAGTTTGTAATTCCAGTTTATCAGAGAAGCTATACTTGGAGTGCTGAAGGAGAGGTAAAGCAGTATCTGGCTGACCTAAACAGAGTGCTTGCAGGTGATTATAAAAATCATTTCATGGGAATTATTATATACCTTGAAAAGAATATAGATTTTAGTACACGCGAATTTTCAATTATTGATGGACAACAGAGACTAACTACTTCGTTTTTAGCTATATATGCAATTAAAAAATTATTAAAGGAAGCTGGAAAAGCGGATCTTGTTCATCAGTTAGAGGGTCAGTATCTTACTAATCCATTTGGTAATGATAAGATCAAATACAAGTTGAAGCCATTAGTTGCTGATGATGATGTATATAAGTGCATTGTCGAGGAACGAATGGATGATATAGACAATCCGAATTCTAATGTATTAAAGAATTATAATTATATTTATAGTCGTTTTAATGAGCTGCTTCAGAAGGGATATACAGAAAATGATATTCTGATGGCAATGGACAAATTATATGTTGTCTGTGTGCCACACATTGACATTGAGGAATTAAAGACAGGCAGAGGTGCATTTACCAAAGAGGAATGGATGGATGTTATGCTCCGTTCCATCGGTATGGAACCTGACTCTCTGAACGATAGAGAGAAGTGGCTGCTCCTTACAAGAATGATTCCGCTCGTAGAGAATAATTTTAACCTTTGCGAGCTTGGACCAAGAAGTACAGGTAAGTCCCATCTGTATAAAGAAATCTCTCCAAACAGTATCCTTGTATCTGGAGGACAGACCACAGTTGCTAATCTGTTCTATAACATGGGAAGAAAGACGGTTGGACTTGTTGGACTCTGGGATTGTGTGGCATTTGATGAGGTTGCCGGCATTCATTTCAAGGATAAAGATGGCATCCAAATTATGAAGGACTATATGGCATCGGGTTCTTTTGCAAGAGGCAAAGAGGAAAAGGCTGCATCGGCATCTATGGTCTTTGTTGGAAATATCAATCAGAGCGTGGATGTACTGCTTAAGACATCAAGCCTCTTCGATCCATTTCCACCAGAGATGGGAACAGATACGGCATTTCTTGACCGTATGCATTGCTATCTTCCTGGATGGGAGATTCCAAAGTTTCGACCTGAACATTTTACAAATGATTATGGCTTTATCAGTGATTACCTTGCAGAATTCATCCGCGAACTTCGCAAGGAGCAGTATGGTGATGCCTTAGATAAATATTTCAGATTGGGTAAGAATTTGAATCAGAGAGATACCATTGCTGTCCGCAAGATGGTAGGAGGTTATCTTAAACTGTTGTACCCAGATGGAAAGTTTTCCAAAGAAGAACTGGAAGAGGTTCTTCGTATCTCATTGGAGATGAGGCGAAGAGTCAAGGAGCAGTTAAAGAAACTTGGAGGCATGGAATTCTATGATGTGAATTTCTCATATATAGATTTGGAAGATATGTCTGAGCATTACGTTTCTGTACCAGAACAAGGTGGTGGCAAGCTGATACCAGAAGGTGTATGCAACCCAGGACAGATTTATACTGTTTCGCATGGTAAGTCTGGAATGATTGGTGTATTCCGTTTGGAATCACAGATGTTGCCAGGAAATGGAAAGCTTGAGCGTACTGGCATCGGTACGGATAGGGATGCCAAGGAAGCATCCAACACAGCATTCAATTTCTTAAAGGCGAACAGCAGCAGAATTAGTGGAAGCATCAGCACAACCATGAAGGACTACATTATCAATTACCAGGATTTGCAGGGAATTGGAATGACAAGTACCCTTGCACTTCCTACATTAATTGCATTATGTTCCATCGCACTTGGAAGACCGACACTAGGTTCATTGGTAGTGCTTGGAGAAATCAGTATTAGCGGAACGATGATAAAGGTTGATGAGTTGGCCAATGCACTGCAGGTATGTTTGGATAGTGGTGCAAAGAGAGTGTTGATTCCTGCAACTTCTATGGTAGACTTTGCAACTGTGCCACCAGATTTGATGAGTGCATTTCAGCTGATTCCATATCAGAGTGCAGAGGATGCTGTATTCAAGGCATTGGGGGTGGAGTAAGCCATGACAAATAAAAAGATAAAGATAGTAAAGTTGAGTTTCTGAAAGTTGTATATTTTGATGAGGATGCTGCACAAGATTATATTGATATTATAAATGGCGGTCGTCTTGATTGGACAACAGAAGAAAAGATAGCAAAAATAATAGCAGAGATAGATGCAAAAGCACAAGGAGGGTTCAATCTTTTTAATGTAATTAAAGCAGCACTATCTGGTGAAATTAAAGCTGATGCACAAGTAAGTCTCTCAAATATTGTTGGAAGCACATTGAACAATACGCTTTTGACAGATTATATTTCTGCGGCAAATGGTGATTCAGACGTATTGTGATATAAAATGCTGTCAAATCTTTATGGTTGTGTGAGGATATTTCAATGGGAAGAATAGATAGAAGCTATCAAGATTTAAAGCAAAAACAGAAGAGTGCTATTGCTGATAAAACTTATAGCATGTATATAAGGTTTTATCTTGAGAATCATAGAATGCCAAATGCTTCCGAAAAGAGCAGTATTTGCAGAAAACTATATGCAACAGTACAGGCACTTGCTCCTAAAACAGAGTATGAAGAGTTTGGCAGAATTGTAGATAAGCGAGAAGTAGGCTATGAGGAGCGTATATTACGAGATATTCAGAATGGTATTACTCTTGAAAAACTGAATATGAGAAAGCGAAAGAAAACTCCAGAAGAAAAGGCTGCTGTTTTGAAATTGAAAAGAAAACAGCGGAGAGCAAAAAGGCAGGCTATGAAAAATCATGCAGTAGAAAATAATACTTGTCGGGATGACACATTTTTCTATATTGCAGGATATACTTCCGGTGGAGCACCATATGGAGTAACTTGGGAAGAAATGGGACTGGAACCCTGGCAGGCTTTAGAAGAGGAGCAATAAGATGTATATAATAAAAACTATAAGAGGCGACATAACAAAGATAACAGATGTGCAGGTAATCGTTAATGCCGCAAATAATTCTCTGCTTGGTGGTGGAGGTGTAGATGGAGCTATTCATCGTGCTGCAGGACCAGAGCTATTAGCGGAGTGCAGGACGCTTCATGGATGTGAAACTGGCGAAGCAAAGATTACAAAAGCATATAATCTGCCTTGTGATTATGTAATACATACAGTTGGACCGATATGGTATGGAGGTAGGGATAAGGAAGAGGAACTTTTGGCAAGCTGTTATTTTAATTCGATGAAACTTGCATTAGAGAATGGAATCAGAAAAATTGCATTTCCATCTATATCAACTGGTGTGTATGCATTTCCTGTAGAACTGGCAGCAAAGGTTGCAGTAAAGATAGTTAATAGATTCCTGCAAGATAATCCGGACAGCTTTGATTTAGTCGAGTGGGTGTTGTTTGATGCTCATACTGAGGCGGTATATGAGGCTGAGGTGGATAAGATATATGAATAATAGAAACGAAATGTCTAGTATATCTGTTGATGATTTTGTTTTTGTCGATATAATATATTGTGAGAAATGAAGAAAAGGAGATTAACCAAATGGATAACAATGAAGTAGTAGTAACAGAAGAAGTGGCAGCAGTTGTTGAAAATAATACAGGTATTGAAATAGAGCCTTTATTTGAGGAGCAGGTTGATTTTGATACATTCTCAAAGTCAGACTTCCGTGTTGTAAAGGTAAAAAATTGTGAGGCAGTACCTAAGAGTAAGAAACTTCTTAGATTTACACTTGATGATGGTACAGAGAATGAAAGAACTATTCTTTCAGGAGTACATGCATTTTACGAGCCGGAGGAACTTGTTGGAAAGACATTATTGGCAATCGTAAATCTTCCACCACGTTCTATGATGGGAATAGATTCATGTGGTATGCTTCTTTCTGCAATTCACAATGTAGATGGAGAAGAAAAACTGAATCTGGTAATGTTAGATGACGCAATCCCAGCAGGTGCAAAATTGTATTAAGAGTATAAATGTCACATGGTTGTTAATAACTGTGTGGCATTTTATCGTTGTTGTTGATAAGGACATGAAAAAGCTGTCCAAAATAGAGGAGAGCCATATTGCTCCCTCCGACTCAATCCTCCACATGGAATACATCTTCCACCAGCATATTAAAGTACTTTGATATTCGCAGCATAAATTCGGCAGATGGGGTGCTGTCCCCACGCTCTATCCTGCCGACAGTTTTAGTGCTGTATCCGATAGCAGCGGCAAGGTCATCCTGGTAAATGCCTCGCTGTTCCCGGATTTCTCTGATATTATTGGTAACCGCCATAAAAATCCCTTCTTTCAGTTCTATAGCTATAGATATTTTCTTATTGTCATTATGCAAAATAATGTATCCGATAAAAAGGACTTGCAATTTTATCGGCAATGTCCTGTAATAGCAGAAGCATCAGATTTTCCAAGAACTTTTCCAAATATGTCTAAGCGGTCATTTTCACTAACCTTGATAGGTGCATACTTTTCATT
>ERZ1106969.1745-NODE-1745-length-13789-cov-21.723387_pt1 | contig 13789 bp, 7 predicted proteins | sample MGYA00403685_ERZ1106969 | MGnify/ENA primary metagenome ERZ1106969 (study PRJEB35170, sample SAMEA104062416) | human gut metagenome | biome: human gut; feature: human-associated habitat; material: faeces | place: Denmark | collected 2012-05-18 ... | reverse complement strand
TCCTGCTAGTGGTAAGTCTCAGTGGATTCGTGACAACAATCTTGAGGCTTACACCTTAGAAGCCGATCATTTCCGTATGCTATTACGCAGCCCTTCTCTTGGTGAGGACGGTTGGTATATTTCACAAGAGGATAATGGTCCGGCCTGGGAGCTCCTCCTAGATTGCTTAGAAAAACGAATGAGCAATGGCGACTTTGTCGTTTTAGATGCTACCCACACTACATCTAAAGCTGTTAATGCATATAAAGAATTGCTTAACAAATATAAATATACTGTATATTACTACGAACCAGATACATCACTAGAAGAATGCTTGGCTCGTAATGCAGAACGTACAGATTACAAACGAGTACCGGAGCAAGTCATTCACCGTATGCACAAGGTGATTAAGACAACACCATTACCAAAGTTTTGTAAGAAAATAAATTCTATCGATGAAATCAACAATTACTTTACCGTAGATTTGACAAATCAATATGAACGAGTGCGTATCATTGGTGATATTCACGGTTGTTACACGGCATTACAACAAGCTATCTCACCTTGGGATGAAAAAACACTTTACATCTTTTGTGGTGACTATTTGGAACGCGGTATTGAAAATAAAGAAATGATGTACGAAATGATGCGTCTTAGTACATTGCCTAATACTATTATGTTAGAAGGTAATCACGAACGACATATCGCAAACTTTGCTTTCAATACAAATTTAGATCGTTCCAAACGATTTATGAAAGAAGTAGTAGCACCTATCATAAAAGATATGACTAAAAAAGAAGTTGAATCTCTTCAACGAGAATTACGCCTCTTTTATAAATCACTTCGTCAATGTTATCCATTTAGTTTCCATGGCAAGAAATATTTAGTATCCCATGGTGGTCTTTCCTATGTACCTAATATGACCTTTATAGCTACCTCTACCTTTATTAATGGTTTTGGAGCTTACGAAACAGATATTGCTAAAATATATGATGCTAATTACGAAAAAGGTATGTGTCAAAACTTTATTCAAATTCATGGTCATCGCGGTGTTCCCGATGGTACATATTCCTTCTGTTTAGAAGGAGAAGTAGAATTTGGTGGAGAGCTTAAATACATTGATATTACTGCAGATGCATTTACTAAAAGTGGTATTAAAAATGATGTGTACGATAAAGATTACATGCGCCATGAATACCAAAACATGACACAACATCTTATCTACACACAAAATGAAGATATTAATATTTTAGGTAATTCTAAATTAGTAAAAGTAAAAAAATGCTCCCCTAACCTATACTCCTTGAATTTCACCTCTCGTGTATTCCATAAACGACTATGGAACGAAAGTACCGTACAAGCGCGAGGATTATTTGTAGATCGCTTAACAGGAGATGTGAAATTACGTAGTTATAATAAATTCTTTAATCTCAATGAGAGGCCAGAAACAGAGTTAAATAATTTAGCTAACACACTCTTCTTCCCTGTTGAAATTCGAACTAAAGAAAATGGATACCTTGCTATCCTTAGTGTTATCAAGGATGAACTAGTTTTTGCATCTAAATCTACTACAGAAGGTATGCATGTAGATTTGTTTAAAGATTTATTCCAAAAATTACCTGAAGTCTTACAAGAAGAAATTAAAGAACTATTAAAGCGTAATAACTGCTCTATGATGTTCGAAGTCATTAGCCAAGAGGATACTCATATTATTAAATACGACCAAGATCATCTTTATGTACTTGATATGATTCAAAATACATTAGATGTAAATGGTAAGCATATTGATGTATCTTTTTCTAGGGAACGACTAGCAGAACTAGACTCCATCCTTAAGAAATATGACATACCATTGATATCTATTGTGAAAACAATTCAACTAGTTAATACTATGGACGAACTAGAAACCATCATGAATGAGGAACTTAATTCATTTCATGAGTCTGAAGGCTTTGTATTAGTCGATAGCAATGGCTTTATGACAAAATTTAAAGGTCCTTATTACAATACGTGGAAGCACCGACGAAATCGGATTCTAGAACCATATCAACAAAATGGTAAGATACCTTATGAAAACTGTAAAAATGAAGATGATAAAAAATTTGCAGATTTCTTAAGTACACTAGAATATGATGTAGTTTGTAAATCTACTTTACTAAATATTAAAGAAATGATGGAAAGTAAAGGATTGCTATAATTAAATAAGAAATATACTTCTATAAAGAAAAAAAAGACCAACTTATGATGTACATAAGTTGGTCTTTTTATGATTTAACTATCTATTTTAAAGATACTACCAGTTAAAACTATTTATTTTTAACTGGTAGTATCTCATATATAGCATATAATATTTGTTATTTAGAAATTATTTACTAAGTTTCTCTAAGAACGATGTTCCAATGCCCCATTGTTGTAGGCCAAAGTTTTCTAATATAGTTTCTCCAATATCAGCAAAGCTTTTTCTATCCCCAAGGTCTATAGGCCCATTCATTCGCGGACTATATCCAAGAATTGGAACGAGCTCACGAGTATGATCGGTTCCCTCCCAAGTTGGATCATTACCATGGTCAGCGGTGATGAGTAGTAAATCGTCATCATTCAGTAATTGTAATAAGCCGCCTAGCTGGTAATCAAAGTCCTCAATAGCTCGTTTGTATCCATCTACATTTCTGCGATGACCATATAAGCTATCAAATTCAACGAGGTTAACCATCATTAAACCACGTTCAAAGGAGGAACCAAGTAAGTATGGAACCATATTCATGCCATGGGAATTAGTCTTTGTTGGATAGCTTTCATCCCATCCTACATGAGCATAAATATCTCCAATTTTACCAACAGCTACAGTTGGAATTTTAGCATCTTGTAGCTCTTGAGGTACCATCTTTTTCTCAGGCATACGACTATAATCATGACGATTAGAGGTGCGAACAAAATTACCTAGTTTACCTACGAAAGGACGTGCAATAATACGCCCTACATAGTAATCACCGATGCATACCTTATCACGGGTAATTTGGCAAATGCGGTATAATTCATCGATAGGAATCACATCTTCATGAGCGGCAATTTGGAATACAGAATCTGCCGAGGTATATACAATAGGCTTACCTGTTTTGATGTGCTCTGCTCCTAGACGCTCAATAATTTCTGTACCAGATGCTACTTCATTACCAAGATAACCATAGCCTGTCTCTTTTGTGAAAGTATCCATTAATTCTTTTGGGAAACCTTCGTAAAAGGTTGGGAATGGAACTGTAACGGGATGCCCCATCAACTCCCAATGACCACTAGTCGTATCTTTACCAGTACTAAGCTCAGCCATGCGGCCAAAAGCCCCTTTGATACTTTCACCAGTATCAGAAATATCAGCAACGCGACCTAAGCCAATAGATTTTAAATTAGGACAATAAATCTGACCAGCCGCCGATTCAATATGGCCCAAAGTATTAGAACCTTCATCACCAAATTTTGCAGCATCAGCAGCGTGACCGATACCAACAGAGTCCATAACTAATAAAATAATTCTTTTATACATAAGTACTCCTATTGTAATACTCAAGCAGAATAATCCATGCTATAGTAGCAATCATTACTATTATGATTACGATATTTTTTAATAGCCGTAAATAATAATGAAAACGCCTAACGTATGAGGTATCCTACCACCTCAACACGTTAGGCATCATCAAATTTCCGTATTTTAGATGAGCCTAACGCTAACGGCACGTTATTTGGCTCTCTTTATGTGTTAATTATACTATATATAATTATGAAAATAAAGTACTACTTAAGATAAGGCATAGCTAACATTAGAGCTGCCAAAGATTTACTATCCTTAATTTGTTCATTCTTAATAGCCTCTAGTAGTTCAGGTAATGTAAAGTACTCAAGCTCTACATATTCGTCGGGATCCCAATTAGTTTCACCCATAGTGAGATCTTTCGCTAAATATAAATGTAATACTTCATTACAGAAACCAGGACTTGTTGCAATAGTACCTAATGGAATCCACTCGTTAGCACGATATCCTGTCTCCTCTGCTAACTCACGTTTAGCACAAGTTAGAGGCTCCTCATTAGGATCCAATTTACCTGCTGGGATTTCAAGCAAAGGCTGTTGCAAAGCATAACGGAATTGGCGCTCCATTACGATTTTATTATCTTCCGTAACAACTACAATCGCTGTAGCACCAGGATGATGAACAACCTCTCGCCACGCTTCATTACCATTTACATCTGCAATATCATACGTTACTTTAATTAGTTTACCATCAAACTTCATCTCACTAGATTTTTGTATTTCTTTGCTAATTGCCATATATAATTCCTCGTATATAAAATGATTGTTACCTTATAAAACCTACTCTTCATTATAGCACAAATTATGTGTACAAAAATAAGGTCCTACTAGTCAAAGCTAGACTAATAAGAACCTTATAGAACAAGATTATATAAATATTACGCTACCTTTACATAGTCTTGCAGGACTGTATCTACAATACTACACTTTGCATCTAGCTCCGCTTTAAGTGTCGTTTCAGGATCGAGTTCTCTAGATACTACCATATCTACGATTGCTTTCGAGAAACCAGATACGAGGATAACACCGCTCCGATGCATTTGTACAGGAATAGTATTATGTGCATAGACAGATACGTTCCAGAAAATTAACCGTGGCATAGTATACCCAAGGTCTTCAAACTTCCGACGACACGATTCAATAACAGTTGTATTATCATCATGAGCTGTAGCCTGATCAAACTGCATATCAGAAATAATAAGGCACGATGAAGGTAACTCGTCTTGACGCAGATGATTTTTAACAGCTGTGTCTAGAATTAAGTCAAAAGTTTCCTCTATATCCGTATTACTATAATCCTCAAATCGATGTAAGCGTCTTAACTTATCCCTCAATGTTTGACACATTGAAATATCTACCATTTGAGGCCGATTGCTAAAGGTAACAAATCGATTTTTAAAAGATTCATTCTTATTATGCTGTGCACAATACAATGCAATTGAATCTGCTACACTAAGTGCTGTGACATAACTATTACCAGATAGAATTTGCCCCATAGATCCAGACCCATCTCGTATGACTAGAATATCGTCATAATCCTTAGGTGGTTCTTGGGCATACCATAATTGCTCTAAGGTTTCATCATGCGGTTTTAAAACATTTCTCCAACAACTATTATTATCTATATAGGCTTGTACAATATCGTACAAAAACATAGAGTTCGCATTAATTTTAACAGCATCGTAACCCTTTTGTAATGATGTAAGATAAGCCTTACGACGTTCTTCATCATGTTTTAAAAAGGCTTGACGATATTTAAGATTAGCTTTAGATGGTACATGATTATAATTAATATCATTCCATTGGTTGAGGGATGCCTTTCTATCTACTACCTCTAAATGTTCGCGTAACTTAGACAAGGTTTTGCGGTATTCACGTGCACTTAGATGTAACAAGGATTGCAAAATAATCGCCTCAGAACGTTTTTGCTTATAAGATGTATTATTGGACGGCATCCATTTAGCTAACAAGCTAATGGAATCGCCAAGTCCACAGCCTACAACATCACGTCTAAACTGGTTGGCAATTAGCTCCCCTAATCCATCATGTAAAATGCCACTCGTTGTATCAAAAAAGATGCGTAGCACATCATCCCAACGACCATAATTCCATAACTCGGTGCCGATGATGAATTGCAATGCCATCTCTGGATGCAAATCACCAACTTTTGTAAGCATCATACGAAATACATCACGCTCGCCAAGTCCTAACTTTATATGGCGGGCATACATAAGCCATTTCATGGTATAAATAGGCTCTTCCTCGTAAGATCTTATAAATAGACGTAACGCATCCACTGCATCCATAGTCCAATCTTCACCATAAAAGTATCGACTATGTTCATATTTACCATAGAAATTAACAGCCGCTTGGCGCAATGCAGGCACAGAAAAATTAAGATCCACTAATTTACTACCACTCGTACGATATGCAGTACCATCATTTGCAGTATAAGATTTTTCATTTTTCGTTAAAGCGTCCATAAATGTATTCATAGTTCCTATCTCCTTAGCATATAAAAAACCACTCCAGATTATCACAACGTAAATTTTGAAAGCAAAATAAACACGACAACCATGAGCGGTTACAATACATAGTTCAAGACAATTACTAACCTCTAAGAGGCTAAGGCTAACTAGACACGATACTCTAGACCAAAAGGTCTCCAAAATAACTTTTTCTGGTTATGTAATCTCAAGATTGCTGTTTGTGTCTAACCTTATAAATCGTTTATGAACGATAACTATTAAATTATACTAGATTCTATACTCATCTCTATTAAGCTATGTATATTATAAGATTGCTGGTAGAATCTAAGTCTTTCTGTTCTACATATTGGTGATATCTTTCACCTGTTGATGTAATTATAATACACGTACCCGTGTGTGTCAACAATTATTTTTAAAAGATTATAATTTCTGTAAAAGATAGGACTAGCTACACAGCTTATGCTGCATTGCTAGTCCATTATTTATTTTTAGTACTAAAAATACGTTATATCAGATATTATAAATATTCTACTCTAAGGAATACACCATATAGTTATATCAACAATATAGTATTAATCCTCTATCAAAGTCAAAATGATATAAATATCGCCATTTATACAATTACACTAAAAAGAGTTGAAATCAATATAGTTGAGTTATTATATCATAATTTTCTTTATCTTTTCCATAAATACTTAAACAACTACCATCAAATAAGATCCTAGAATATTGACTTGAAAAAATACTATAAAACATTTCTTCATATTTGTTATCAGAATTCAGTATTATTTTATAGATATTAGAATCATGAGTAATTATAATATCAAAATTCCCTTGATATATTATATTTTCTTTTTTATAAACTAAAATTTGTCTATATATTTCTTGACCTATAAAATCCCTATAAGCTTTAATAATTTCAATATTTTCTACATTATCAATATTATTATTAATCATATCTTTTCCCTATATAAAATTAAACAATCACTTATATCTTAGGCTCATCAAGTTCCCAATTACTTGATAAAGTATTATCAAAATAACCTTTTCTATAATAATCAAGTCTATTCCAAGCATCAACTTTATTCATTAAATAATGCATCTCATCCCCTTTTTCCTTGCTTTGCTCAACACCAAAACCATTATAATAACACATTCGAATTTTATTTAATGACATTGGATTCGTAGAGTCCCAAGAGGCATAGTAATATTTAAATGCAACATCAAAATCTTGTTCAACTGCTACTCCATTTTCAAAAAATCGAGCATAGTTATAAGCACCTAACCTTAATCCATTTTCATAAGCACGTTTATAACATTCCATAGCTTTCTTATATGCTACATTCTTTACCAATCCTTTTTCATATATATAACCTAACATATTTAAAGCTAATGGTTGATTTTTATCAGCTGCAATTTTTAAATATTTAAATGCTAAATCATAGTTTCTATTTACTCCATTACCATTGAAATATATCATCCCTAAGTTATATGCAGATAATGCATTATCATAATCAACCCCTTGCTCAAATAGTGATATTGCTTCCTCTATATTTGAATCTATACCATCTCCAGATTGATACATTAAACCAAGATTATTAAAAGCCATCCCCTTTACATATGGATTTTTCACTAATTCTATTGCTTGTCTATAATATTCTAATCCTTTAATATTATTTCTATTACAACCTAACCCCTCAGAATATAGTTTGCCTAATAAGAAATATACTTCATTATTATTATTATTTAAAGCAGTATCTATTACATCAAAGCAAGTTTCGTAATCTACATTGGTACCACGTCCATATAGATAGGATGCGGCTAAATAAAAGATATTCGTATAGTCACCTTTATCATATTCCTCTTTCAGTAAAATAAATGAATCATCATATTTAGAATTCAAATACTTATTTACACTTTCATATTGTATGATGCTAAAATCTTCTACAGATTGTTCAATTAGTCTATTATCATTAGATCCTATTGTAGATAGAGAAGTTTCATTAATTATATATGCCTCACCTTGATTTAAATTAAATAGCATCTCTAATATAAGATTAAATATAGACACATTACTATCGATATTAAAATTATCATTAAAATTAATGTACGACTTGGTTAATGATTGTGCAATATCTATATACTCAATATTTGTATTGCCAGAACTAAGTAACTCTCTACAAGATAAAACTTCATATTTATCTTCATGAAAATATCTATTTAATTTATATAATGCTTCAAAAGCAACTAATCCACTTTCGGTAATCTCATCTGAAATACCTATTACCCTATCACCTAATAATTTAAAATATAGTTCTTTATGATTTTGTATTGTTATAATTGAATCCCAAAGATTAATTTCATCATTAGGAGAAAGTGATAGTTGAGATAGTACACTTTTTAAAACTAATAAATCTGATGTAGACCAATCGCCTTTAGTTATTTCATAAAAATCTCTTGTAATACAAATTATCTTTGATAACTTATCTAATTCTAAATAAGGGATCTCATTAAACATTTGATATTCAATAGAGCTTGCCCATGTTAAAAGATTAACATTACGCTCTAAGTTATTTAATCTTAATTCAGTTTGCAATAGATTACTTTGATAAAGTCTAAAAAATTTATTTAGTCCTTCATATATTTGTTCGAATTCATTATTAACCATTTCAATATGATTATTTAATTTATTATTTACTGCTGATATTAAATCAAAAGATAGAAGATTCTGTTCAGCTAACTTTTGTAGTGTTTGTTGTGCTAAATACTGTGCTTTACCTCGATTATTATTAATATCACTCTCTATTTTTTTATTAGAACCTGTAAAGTTGCCTATCAAACGTTTAAAGAAACCTTTATTTCTTAAAGTATTACTAGCTCTATCCGCGTCAGTTAAACAAGCTATACTATCAAAAACAAGACGATTAATTGTTTGTCGATTATTCTTATGTTGATTAATAATTAAATCTATTTGATTATTAAAGAAATCTTTATCTTCAACTGTAACAACTTCACTATTAATAATATTTAATTCATTCATTTATTTACTCCAGAGATTACTATAATTACCCATTTATTCAATTTTTCTTTTCTGTCATACGGTTTATTGACGCATTAAAAATTTCTTTACTATCATGTAATTTATTTTGTAGCATATTAATATTTCTTGAATGTTTAAGCTCATCTTCTTCTATCTTAGATAGAATCATCTCTTCCTGTACTCCAATAGAATTAAACTGTTTAGTAACGTACCATGCTTTTTTTGCAGCAAAATCACTTACATTATGATTTAATAACCTTTTTGCAATTTCTTGTGAATTAATATTAGAAGAACTCGATAGAGTGAAAGTGTTATTTTCTAGTCCTGTAATGACCCTACTTACTCCATCTACAAATTGTGACTGACTAGGTACGCTAACTTTCGTTCTCCATATTATTACAGAGTTTATACATTTAAATATAAGTTCATCTGCAAATAATTCCCTATTTTTTGCAGCAAACATTTCTAATAATTTACTCTGTATTAAGCATTCTCTTAAAACTTCTAAAGATAACTCAATTTCTTCTTCACTTAATAGATAATCAAATGCTAATATTGAAAATTGTTTATTTATAATTCGTACTAGTTCTATAGCATCATCCTCAATAAATCGGTCTAATATAGTTCTTGATACAGCTGTACTCATACCACCACCTATTATTCCTCCAACAATAGATGTTACAGCAGCTCCAATTGGACCTAAAGATAACCCTAATGCACCAGCTAATGCTGTAGTACCTGTTGCTCCAACAGTTGTCCCAGCAACACCAGAAACTATAGTAGTCACTTCTTTAAATAATTGTTTACCTGAAATTTTGCCGGTCACAAAATTAAGAATATCCTGACTTGATAAGACTAGTGATGTAACTGCCGAAACAATTAAATTTCCACGTAATAATTTTGATAAATTATTACTGGCTGCAGATCCAAAAATAGGTGCACCATTTCTCATAGTTGTTAATAAATTAGATCTTACAACACTTGGTAATGCTTTTACTAACTCTACAGAAGGCTCTAATAATATAGTATTTAAACTAGTTTTAGTGAGTTGTGCAGAAACTAAAGATATTATAAAAGCACTACCTCCTGCTTGAATACCTATGAATACAGCATTATCAATAGCAGAATTAAGCTCTTCACCATTCCATAATGCACGTGCAAAAGTTATAGTTGCAGAAATTCCGGCAGCACTTGTTCCAATTACCACACCATTAATTGCATCAAAAGCTAAAGATTCAATTGTACCAGCCTTAGCTAAATTTGTTGCTTGCTCTAATGTTATGTTTCCCTTCCGCACTAAATCTTTTGCCTTGCTAGGATTATTACAATTTGGAACTTTACCATCTTCTATTTTCTTAGCCATTATTTTAACAGCTTCTTCATATTGATCACTAGGTACTTCTAATTGCATTGGATTACCATTTGTATCAATATACCTATATTGACCATTTTTAAAGCCTGCATCAATGGATGCTCGAGCATTTTGGCAATACTTTGTTTGAATTAGCTTACCATTAACTAATCTATCAGCTCCATTTTTAGCATTATCATCACCTAAGATTTTTGCCTCATTTCCTATCATTCGATCCCATAAATCATTTCCTTGTTCTGCAGCAAATCCATGACCTTGTTGACTATTAAATCTATTTAATCGATCATTATGAGTTATTGAATCAAATTGACCTTGATAAAGTTGTTGTTTCTTAATTTTTGAATCCATAATATATTTTTTACTAACTCCATTCTCACAATATTTTTACAATTATAACATAATTTCATTTAATTTTCATAAAATATAGTAAAATATTCTATTATTTTGGTATTATGTAAAATTACTAAATTAATTATATGAAAATATATGTACAAATTTATACGCAAAAAACCGTTCAACTCATGTTGAACGGTTTTAACATATCTAATTATAATATTATATTAGCCTAAGGATGCAATTGCACCCAAGTATACATGTTGTAATATACAATTCCGTCTTAATCCATATTGTAGTCGATATACCAAAATCAAACTAACTTGATTATATGGTTCATACTTAGCAAGTTTTAAACAACGAATAATATCTCTTGCTATTAGTCGTAGTTTTTTAGCTCGAGCTTCTATTCATCAAGAGTGAAGCTCATACTATAACCTCCTTTCATTCATTATTTATCACAATAATATCATCATATAAGTACAAGTTCAAATACAATATTAAAAGCCGCCCAACGTCAGTTGAGCGGCTTTCACCATTCTATTCAGAATCGTATTTAGTTTACATAGTCCCAGTGCTACCGATACCACCTGTACGAATGCCTGTAGCATCGTCATCGTTAGTGATAAGGTATTTAGAGAAAATGCCTTGGGCTACGCGTTCGCCTTTTTCAAGGGAAACTGTTTCTTTACCATAATTGAGTAAAGCGATCATGATATGACCTTCGTTTTCCTCATTATTATAGTAATCGCTATCGATGATGCCTGTGCTATTTACGAGTGCTAGATGGCGCTTAATAGCCATGCTAGAACGAATGTGAATGGCAAGGTATTCATCGTATGCCATGAAAGCTTTAATACCTGTTGGCACTAATACTACTTGACCTGGTTCTAATGTAACAGCTTCAGCGCATTCAATATCGTAGCCTGCGCTTTCTGTTGTTTTACGTGTTGGTAAATTGATATCTTGTTCTTCAAAAGCAGAAACTACTTCAAAGCCACGAATATCCATGTAACACCTCTTATTTTAAACAATCTTTACGGGACAAGTTGACACGGCCTTGTTTATCGATTTCGATAACTTTTACCATGATCTCATCACCTACATTTACTACGTCTTCTACATTTTCAACGCGTTCTTTTGCAAGTTTAGAAATGTGTACAAGACCTTCTTTACCTGGTAATACCTCTACGAAAGCACCAAATGCCATCAAACGAGTTACTTTACCAAGGTATACTTCACCTACTTCAACTTCTTTAGTAAGGTTTTCAATAATTTGTTGCGCTTTTGCAGCACCTTCTTGTTCTACAGAAGCAATGAATACTGTACCATCATCTTCGATGTCGATTTTAGCGCCAGTTTCTTCGATAATACCACGAATTACTTTACCGCCAGAACCGATTACGTCACGAATTTTATCTGGATCGATTTTCATTGTAATGATGCGTGGAGCATATTCAGACATTTGTTGACGTGGTTCAGCAATTGTATCAAGCATAATGCCCATGATGTGCATACGGCCTTTGTGAGCTTGTTCTAATGCTTCTTGAAGGATTTCACGGGATAAACCAGAGATTTTAATATCCATTTGGATTGCTGTTACACCTTTAGCTGTACCGGCAACTTTGAAGTCCATATCGCCAAGAGCATCTTCCATGCCTTGAATATCTGTTAAGATTGTGTAGTGTTCACCTTGCGTTACAAGACCCATAGCGATACCTGCTACAGGAGCTTTAATAGGCACGCCAGCGTCCATCAAGGACAATGTGGAACCACATACGGAAGCCATAGAGCTAGAACCATTGGATTCTAATACTTCAGATACTAAACGCAATGCATATGGGAATTCTTCTTCACTAGGAATAACAGGTACTAATGCACGTTCAGCCAACGCACCATGACCGATTTCACGACGACCAGGACCACGGGAAGAACGAGTTTCCCCTACGGAGAAGGATGGGAAATTGTAATGATGAATATAGCGTTTTTCTGTTTCAATACCAATGCCATCAATTGTTTGTGTTTCGGACAATGGAGCTACAGTAGCTACGTTCAACACTTGAGTTTGACCACGTGTAAATAAACCAGAGCCATGTGTACGAGGCAATACACCTGTACGGCAAGAGATTGGACGAACTTCATCAAGTTTACGACCATCTGGACGAATTTTTTCAACAGTAATCATATGACGAACGATTTCTTTAATCATAGCGTCAAATGCTTTATTTACGTCACCCATATTGTCAGGGTAGATTTCTTCAAAGTGTGCTAATACATCTGCACGTACTTCACTTTCTTGAGCATCACGTTGTTGTTTATCTGCACAACGAACTGCTGCATCAAGTTTATCATGACCATAAGCGCGAACTGCATCAGCGATTTCAGCAGGAACGTCTTTACTTTCAAATACGCGTTTTTCCTTGCCCACTTTTGCTTTCATATCTTCTTGGAAAGCTACGATTTTTTTGATTTCTTCATGAGCTGTCATGATAACTTCAAGAATGATATCTTCTGGAACTTCTTCAGCGCCACCTTCAACCATGAGGATAGCATCTTTAGTACCAGCTACAACAATGTTAAGGTCTGTTTCTTCTAATTGAGCTTTAGTTGGGTTTACAACGAACTCACCATTGATACGACCCATGCGAACGCCTGCAATAGGACCATTCCAAGGCACATCAGAAATAGATAATGCTGCAGAAGCACCAATCATGCCACATACTGCTGGATCGCAGTCTTGATCTACGGACATAACTGTTGCTACTACGTGTACTTCATTACGTACACCTTTATCAAATAATGGACGAATAGGACGGTCGATCAAACGGCTATTCAAAATCGCAGATTCAGGTGGACGTGCTTCACGTTTAATAAAGCCACCTGGTAAACGACCAACAGCGTACATTTTTTCTTCATAGTCTACTGTAAGTGGGAAGAAGTCGATATCCTTCGCCTCTTTAGAACCTGTAGCGGTAACGAGTACACGAGTATCGC
>ERZ1106969.1742-NODE-1742-length-13799-cov-34.169237_pt1 | contig 13799 bp, 9 predicted proteins | sample MGYA00403685_ERZ1106969 | MGnify/ENA primary metagenome ERZ1106969 (study PRJEB35170, sample SAMEA104062416) | human gut metagenome | biome: human gut; feature: human-associated habitat; material: faeces | place: Denmark | collected 2012-05-18 ... | reverse complement strand
GCATCACGCCTTCAGTAGCGGAACAGGAGGGACAGCAGACGGAGACTGAAGCCACGGGAGCACCTCAAAAACACCATTATACACTAAATCAGCAAGTTGGCAGCATTACCAGGGCGCAGAATGAAATATCTGAACATATTGATTCCTTTTTAGATAAAAATAACATTCACAGCCGTCTTAATTTCATTATCGCCAGACCACTGTTTTCTCATACACCGCAATCACACCACGCCTGATTAATTCCTCTTTAACGCGACCATAAAGCGCCATGCCTTTTGTATTACCGGACAGGGATTTAATATAATTCATCAGGGATGAAGTATTCGCCGGGCGGTTCCCTGCAGATTTTTTACTTAATGACTGGACTTTATCGGTCAGGTGCAGCACTTCATCGTTACTGATTACCATAGGTGCCGCCTTCGGTTTCTCTGCAGAGCAAGGCGATGGTATACGGCAACATCGTCTCCCCGCCCTGCATAGCTCGGCAATGACGCCATCATAGCCTTTATCATTCGAGATAATATGAAATATCGTCTCTTCCGGTGCAGTCGCGCTAAGTCTTCCCAGCTCAAACACCAGATGGAAGTCCACATTATTTTTTGACACATTTGCAACCTGGAATACGCTTACCGATATATCACCTGCATACGTTACAGCTGGAAAACGTATAAACTCCTGCTGAGGCCCGGTAAATAAAATAAGGCGTTCATAACGGGACAGACGGACACTTTCAAGTGTACCAATATTTTCATAATCTACGAGAGCAATAATTTTTTCAGTCATCGTCATCCAGAATCTGTCTGCACGGACAGTTATGATGCCGCAGCCTGTAATGCGGCAAATATAAAATGAATACCTGTTGCTATTTCAGGCATACCCTCAGCTAATTTTCGTTACATCTATTAGCTGAGGATTACCAGGTATAATTATCAGGAATGGGTAAATATAATTAAAGGGTCTGACTCATCTTTCGTTCAGCTCGCAGCAGCTCCTTCATCATGCGCTCACTGGCGTACTGCGCTTCCTCTGCAGTGACGGTCGCAACGGCATTCCCCTGCAGATCATAGCGGGAGGCCCCCACCTTCATCCGGGACAGATAGCCCGCAGACCGGGTCAGACTCTTCAGGCACTTAATGACCTGTTTATGCGACAGCGGCAGGTCGCGGTTCACAATGTCGGCAAACAGCTGCTCGCGCATTCCCGTCGCCAGCAGACGGGGTGAGTTTCCGTCGAACAGCTGTGGCCAGAATGCCTTCAGGGTCATGATGGCCTGTTCCGGCGGCAGCAGGCGAAGATAACGCACCGGAGGTGGCGTCTTTACCGCTTTATCCGGCGCCGGCGCAGCGTTGCGCGCGTCGGCTTCGGCCGCTTGTTTAGCCTTCTCAAGTTTCGCTTTCTTTGCCTTCCAGGCCGGCGGGGACGAGACCACCACGACCTTCTTTCGGCGCACCACACCAGGAGCAGGGGTTGCCTCTGCGGGGGCCGTGCTGTTCTCCGCCGGTTTTCGTTTCAGGCTCAGTACAGGGCGTTTTTCTTCTGCCATAACAATTGCCTATCGTTCAGTTAATAAAAGCTACTATACCTGAACGACATCGCCCTTTCCTGCTCCTGCGTTCACATTGAGACGACAATACCCAGTACCGCCAGGTGCACGGCATAGAACATCACGAAGAACAGCCGCGGCCAGAAGCGTTTCACACGTTCTCCGGCAGATGAGCACACCATCAGCGTCAGCAGCGCAATCGCCAGCCCGGCCACTGATTCACTCACGTCATGCATATTCATCAGCAACACCATGAGGGCCCACAACACCCCGTATCCCAGCCGTTCCGGTGCATGCTGTGCGCGACAAAGCAGCCAGCTGGCGGTGAGCATGCCCACTCCTGCCATGCCGTAGCTGCCGGTTGACAGGGGTATCCAGGTGACCAGCAGTCCAGCCGCCAGGAGGGTGTAATACCAGGACGGCTGGCTGACCCACCGCAGGACCTGGCCCGTAACGGCAAAGGCAAACAGAATATTCCCGGTATACCACGGGTACCCGATGAGCATAAACGCCACCTGGGCGACCAGCGCCCAGCCCCACAGGTTGTTCAGTTGAGACTGGCGTATTTCCGCGTGCCGTGCCAGATTCATTCCCCATGCCAGACCGAACAGCGGAAAACAACCACGTCCCAGCAGGCGCATCACTTCATTGTTTCCGGCCAGCAGTAAGCCGGTGTGGTCAGTCACCATCAGTACCAGTGCGACCGTTTTAATCATATCCGTTTGCCCCGGTGTCCAGGTCAGCAGGCGCTGAAGCCAGCTGTCTGTCGCGCCTGGAAATGTGTGTTGTGCTCTCATGTTTTTTTTCCTTTTAGCGCTCCGGCAGCCTGCCCGATTTTAATCGGGGAGGCTGCCGGAGCAGACAAGCCGCAGGCGCGTCAGTCGCCCCCGAGGGTTTTCTCGCGGTTAAGGTCACGAACCATGTCACGCTCCACAGCCTGCAGACGCTCACGCTGCAGACGTTCTGAGGCCACCTGCTGAATCGCCTCCTCCTGGCGCCGGAACTGAGGATCATCCGGTAGCGTCGTTTTCTCCGTACCCGGCCGGTCACGCTCCAGTCCGCGAATGACGTCCCCGATAACCTCTTTCACCCGGTCCGCCGGCTCGCCGGCTTTACGCGCCTCCCCGGCCACTTCCCGGGCAGTCTGTTCAGCCTGTTTTTCCATTTCCCGGCGCTGCTGTTCTTCTGCCGCCCGCTGCGCCAGAACCTCTGGCGGGAGGATAATGTCAGCCCCGGTCTGCGGTACCGGAGCCACCGGCGCCGGTTCAGCCCATATCCGTCCGCCGGTAATGGCCCCGGGGTTCCAGGGACGGTCATCACCGGCCAGCCGCACCACCACCCCGGTATCGGGATTGTCGCGGGCCATTCTGACCCCCTCTCCCATATTCCCGGCCAGCAGGCTTTCACCATTGCGGCTGTTCTGCAGCGCCACGAACCGGGCGTCTTCATTGCCCATAATCCGTCCCTCTCCGCCTATAGCCTCCAGCCGTCCGTCCCGATCGGTCAGCGGGCTGAGCCAGATACCGGCGGCTTTCCCGTTTTTATCAAATGCCGGCAGCGCCACATGCGGCTGAGGGTACTTTTTCCCCGGAGAAATGAATTTTCCCGGTGAACTTCCCTGTGCCAGACCGGACTGCTGCAGGGCTGCCCGGCCCGCGGCGGTTTCATCCAGTGGCCTTGCCCGCCCGAACAGCAGATCGGCTGTTTTCACCGCCCGGTCGTTACGGGGTTCAAGAATATCGTGCGCCGTCGCTTTCTCAGGTGAATTCTTGATGGCCTTTATCCAGCCCTCACGGCTGTCGGTGTAGACCTGAACATGCTGTTTCATGCGGGATAAAGCCACATAGGCAGACTCAAAGCTGGCCATCTGTTCCCGACCACCGGCCACCCCTTCCAGCGCGATGGCATACGGTTCGCTGGCCCCCTGGGCGCCGTGGGCGGTGATGGCGTAGGCGAGGTCGATATGCTGCTGTGCCTGCTCCGCCTTCGGGGTCAGCGTACGGGTGAGTTTGCCATCAGACAGCGTGACACTGTCACCCGAAACAGACTGCACCTCCCAGATACTGTTGGCCACATAGCCGCGCTCCGGGTCACTTTTGCTGAAGCGCATTCGGTCCCCCTGAGACACGGTGATCTTTTCCTGACGATAGAGCGTGACGCCTTCTGCCGATGCCTCCCGGGGTGAGATATATCGCTCCTTTCCTTCACTGTCTGTCAGGGTGATCAGCTGATTATCCTTATCCACCTTGCTGATACGGTGGTATACGTTATCAACCAGCGCCACCGCCTCCTTGTGAGCCGTCCAGGTCGACAGTTTGCGCAGTTCACCGTCACGGATGTTACTCGTGACCAGCACCGGCAGGGTGATTTCCTCTTTGCCGGTTTCCCCGTTCTCCCGCCGTGCGTCATGGATCAGACTGTTCAGCGCCCGCCGGTCCTTATTCAGATGGGTGATCACCAGCGTCTGCGACTGTGCCTCCGGGGTCCGTCCGGTATAGTCCTTCACCAGCGCCTCGTAGAGCGTCGCGGGCTGACCTTCCGGCAGGGTTTTCCCCTCGCTCAGCGCCTTTTCTATCGCCTTTTCCTGCTTTGGCGTGAATTCCACCACAGAACTGCCCGGCGCCCATGCGCCTTCTTTTCTCGGCACCTGCTCCGGCGTGACCTGCTCAATGGTGGTCAGGGCGAGGTGCACATCCCGCTCAATCAGGCTGTAGACCGCCGGTCGCAGCTCAGGCATCTGGCGTACAATCTCTTTCATGATGGCAACGTCGGCGGCGCTGCGCTGCTGCATCAGCCTGAACGGCTGGCCCGGCGCGATGGGCTGCAGCTGGTCGTTATCCCCACTGGACACCGCCCGTCCACCGCCGGCGACGATGAGGGAGTGGGCTTTTGCCATATCGGCCAGCCCCACCATTGAGCTCTCGTCGAGCAGGAACAGGGTGTTGCTGAAATCGGGTGTCTGGCCATTGCGCTGCAGCAGCTGCGTGTCGTGGAGGAACGATGCCGTCGTGCGCGCATCCACGCCAGCACTCTGCATTTCCCCGACCGCGCGATGCGTCGGCGCCAGACCGATGACGCGCGGACGGGTCTCTTCCGGCAGCAGACTGATGGCACTCATGACTGCCCGGAACTGGGTGGTTTTCCCCACCCCGGCATACCCCTGAACCACCGTGAACCGGTCCGTGCTTTCCAGAATCATCCGGGTCGCCGCCCGCTGTCCGGCGGTCAGGTCCGTCATCAGACTGGCCGGCACGCGGTCCATCAGGGGGGCCACCGCGTCTTTACCTTCCAGCACGTGGGTCAGGATGCTTTTTTCGGCGTCCCAGGTCTGACGGGAAATCAGCAGGTCATTGCCGTAGCCGTGCGCCACCGGTACATTCAGCAACTGCCCCGACCTGATTTGTGCCTGAATGGTCGTGTCGATGTCCGCCATCGGAACCTTCCCGCCCCCGGTTTCCAGCGCCGTCGCCAGCAGCTGGGGCCGGGAGAAGGTCAGTTTCTCACTTTCAAGCAGCGGGATGGCCAGGTGAATGGCCTGTTCTGCCGGGGTACGCAGTCCGGCCTTCTGCTGCGCAATGGCCGCATCCAGGTCCGTCTCGCCGGATCGGGTCTTCAGCTGCTCTGAGACCACGCTGAAGGCGGTATGCCGCGACAGCTTCTCCGTCGTGCGCGCCGCATCCTGCGCCGAGTACAGCCGGAGGTGACTTCCGCTCTGTGCCAGCTGGTTGAGGGTGGCGTTATCCAGCTCACGCTGCGTCACCGACGCAAAGACCGTTGCCGTCTCGCTAACCGACCTGCCGGGACTTTCCACCCAGCCGTGGCCGACTTTAATACCGTCAAACACGCCCGCACCCACGGCCAGGGTCTGCGTGGTTTTCTGCCCCGGCCGCTGTACCGTCAGCTGCCCGTCCTCCACTTTCATCACTGTGACGCTCTCCCCGCCCTTAAGGCGTGTGTCCGGTATCTTCCCGAGCACCGCCAGACGTTCCCCCTCTGCCACCGGCAGTGTCTCTGCCCGGAACAGCGTCCACTGGCTGTCGACCGCGGAAACCTTCAGATCCAGACGGTCCCCTTCCCGGTCTTTCAGGGTCAGCATATTGCTGCTCGCGGTCACCCGGTCAATGACAAAGCGATCGTGCGTCCGGGTCTCCGGATCCCAGCGTTCCATCACCATCCCCTCCCGGTAATAATCCCGCACGCCCCGGCTTTTGCTGTCCAGCCACACCGGCGTCAGGGCTGTAATGGTCGTGTCTTTCTCACCCAGCACCCCCTCCTGTCTGAGGGAGTCTCGGATGAGGCCGTTGAGTACGCTCTGTTCACGCGTCCCGCTGATTTGGGCCACGCTTTCCTGTCCTTCACGCACGCTGACGGCAAACTCCTGTGCCAGCCGGCTGTAGCGTGCTCCTTTATCCGGTTCACTGATGATGTCGGCTGTGGTCTGATGGCCCCCCTGCCAGCGATACGTATTCACGCCGCTGTCCTTCAGCACCGTCAGCGCACTGCCGGTCCCGCTGCGCTTCCCGCTGTCGGAGAGCAGGACCTGCACGTTATGGCGCATCGCGCCATCGAGCAGGGAAATCGTTTCCTTCAGGCTCAGCTTCTCCGCCTGATCCACGATGAGTGTTCCGCCCGGAATAAACGCCGTCCCGTCCTGCAGGGCGGATTTACCGGTCACCGTTTCCCCGGCCAGACGCACATCACCGGCGAGAAAATCACGTGAGCGGTTATCGGCAGCCAGGATATGGACGTCACGCCCCTGCTCCCGGGCCATCAGGGTTAACTCGGCCACCCGCTCCCGCTGGCCGGTTGCACCACCCTGACCGGAAACGATACCCATTACCGGGCGATCCTGCGCCAGCACACTGACGGCATCGCTGAAAGGGACCTGGCGCACCACAGACGCATCAGGCGTGACGGAGACATGATTCTGGCGCTGCACCTCCTGACTCAGGGCTTTGACGGCGAGTTCATCGAGAACGTGGATGTTTGAGGTGAACAGGCCTTTCTCGCGATCGAGAGGGATAAGCTGCTCCCGTTCAATGGCGGCATCGATGCCCTTTCTCGCCAGCTCAAACACACCGTCCTTCGCCTCCAGCTGGCCGACCGTGCGTGCCAGCAGGTCGGCATACGTGAACTGCACCTTGCGGTCGCTGAGACCGGCAATCGCTTTCGTCACCACATCCGTGATATCCGGACCGTCAGTGTTCACCGGCGCGGCAGGTGCACGGGCCAGCTCTGCGGCTCGCGCATCGGCGGCCTCACGGTACCCCCGGATGTCAAACCCGGTCTCCTTCAGCGTGTTCATCCACTCCACCATCTTCTCTGCCGGATCGATGGCTTCTTTCGACTTGCGGGTATCGAGCGCGGCCACATCCCGTGACTTCAGGGAGGCATCGGGTCCTGCAGCCTCCCGGAGTTCCTGACTGCGCGTGGAAAACGACTCAACCGGCACGCCCTCCATCTCCCACATGCCATTCCGACCCGCATCGACTGTCTTGTAACCCATAGACTCAACATCGGCCCTGAGAGAGTTCTGGTATATCTTTCCGAAAGCGATGCGGTTGGCCAGTATGGTTTCGGAGAACCCGGTTTTACCGACGGTATCGCTGGCCAGCGTCTGCCATTTATCGCCGTTCTGTGTCGCGTTGATAACCACGCTGTGTGTGTGTATCTGTGGATCCTGAGCGCGCGATGTATCATGGTTAAAGCGGGCAATAATCAGATTCCCGGTCAGGACCGTTTCAGACACGCCATCTTTCTTTACCCGTGTGGAAGCAAGGGACTCCACCTGGTTAAGAGCCACTGTTACCGCGCGATTATGAGCATCGATAAGACGCTTATCGCCGCCCAACATAGCCAGCATCGATACACTTTTCGGTGCCGAGAACGTCAGGTCATAACCGGGCCGGTGCTTATTCACGCCATCCTGTATCCGGGTCAGGTCGCTGCCATCAGGTAGTTTTCCCTGCAGAAGCTCCGTGAAGACCTGCTTGTCTACCTTTCCTTCAAGTCCCAGCAATTCTGCGCCTTTACCCTGCCAGCGCTCCTCCATGCTCCCGATGACGTAGTAATTGTCTTTCTCTGTGTAGTAGTTACCGGCACTGCCCGCCGATTTAACCTGGCTGAAACTGAGCATCAGAAATTCCCTCCAATCTCGACATCATCCTGCTCATCGTGACGGTGGCTGTGGTTGATATTGACTTCCTCACGCCGCTGCATATCCCGCTGTGTCTGCTCATCTGCCAGCCAGGCGTCATACGCCTGCATGTCCTCGATGACGCCGTCCTCGTTCATGCCGGCCGGCAGCATGTCCTGTCCCTGTTCCGCTGACTGCTGCGCCAGTTCCTGTTGTGTCCCGCCTGCAGCTGTTGCAGGGGCACCGGAAGAGGATGCTGTTGAGGCAGCAGCGGCCGCTGCGGCTGCTTTTGGTTTGATCAACGGTACGGTCGTGACCCGCAGGACGGAAGGCTCCGTTGTTCTGACGGAAGGTTCCGCTGCCGGACGCTTTATTGTCGGCGGCGCTTTTACCGGTTCCGGAGATACTGTCATGTCTGCTGGCGCAGGCTGACTGACCGGCTCAGGTTGTTCACCGGCGTGACTGTTTGTATCAGCGGGCCCGGATGCCGGCGCATCCGGCGTGAAAAGCGCCCTGGCAAGGCTGCCTTCAGCTTCCCGCGCTTCAAGCAACGCACTGAGCCGCGCATCCACCCGCGCATCGAGAGTGCGAGGAATAAATCCCTCGGCAATTTTCGGACGCGGTTTGTATTTGAGGGCGAGTTTCACGGCCGGATACGGCCCGGGCAGCGTGACATAGCAGGACAGGTCAGGCAGCGTCTGAATATCGGAGTAACTGACCAGCGTTTCCCGCTCTTTTTCTTTCCCGGTCGATACACCATCACGCACCGGGTCAGCACCGTAAGAATACTGCTCGCTGGCCTTGAGGATTTCCTTCTCACCAATTTCACCGGCAGCAAACTCCGCAATCTCCTTACTCGGGGAGCGGAAGAAGGCCCGGGTGTTCATCACGTCAAAGAGCGTGGCGGCAGGCTTGACGCCATAGATATCTTCCAGCTGGGCATAGGACTGAATACCGAACACATAACAACCACCAAATTTACGCGCCTCCGGGAGGATTTCGACCAGGTCCGGCAGCTTGTGCAGCGTGGGGAGCTCGTCGGCGAAAATCCACACGCGCCGGTTACGGTTCTCCCCCATCGCCAGCAGGCCGCGGATAGCAATTGACAGCCACATCGAGATAACCGGCTTCAGGGAAGCATGGGTGTCAGCGTTGGAGGAGATAAACAGCCAGCCATTGGGTCGGTCCTCACGGACACCGCGCATCCAGTCCCGGATAGTGAACGGCTCGCCGTTCTTCTCAATGCCCTGCAGGTAGCGAATAGCCTTGACGTAGTTGGTCAGCACGGCACGAATGGAGATGGCCGTTTTCTCAATTTTCTCTTCAACCAGGTTCGCTGCCGGCGTGTTCTGCAGATAGGCGCGCAGCTTGTCGATTTTAATGGACAGCATGGTATCGACCAGCTTCTCGTAGCTGCGATCCTTGTCTTCACGCATCAGGTACGCGCCTTCGGCAAAGATAGTGCGACCGGAGCCCTGCCAGAACGGGTCTTCTTTGGTACCCATCGGGATAAGGGTGTTGGAGATGTTGTCGAAGTCCGGCAGCGTCAGGCACTCTTTCCACAAATCCCAGGCCGCGCAGCGCGAATCCAGCGGGTTGAGGATTTTATCCAGTGACGGGTCATAATAGCTTTTGACGAACTCACAGGAGCGATCATAAATGATGGCCATATCGCCACGTGCACGCACGTAGTTCAGTAGCCGGCGGATCACTTCTGATTTACCGGAGCCTACGGTACCGTGGAGGCAGAAGTTCTGGATTTCGGAGTTTTTAAGAATAGGCAGATCGCCAATTTTAATATCGGAGGCCATACCATCACGCTTCATCTGGCGGGCCACTTCTTTGGGCTTATCGGAAAGCTGGCGCCCGCCGGTATTCTCATCCTCACTCTGCTGTTTCCCCTGGCGGCCCAGCACCCAGCTGGCGATGAAGAACGTCACGATACAGATAACAAGAGAAACCACGGCTGCAAAGACGAAACTGGTCCACAGCTGCTCTCCGCACCAGATAGTATATTTATCAGCCAGGATTTGTTCTGAGGTATATTCCAGCGACTGGCCGTAATACTGAATGGTGTATACCGGCTGGGAACGAATAATATCGCGCATCGGACCCAGCGTCGTACACCACCAGTATACGCAGCCGTTCACAAAGGTTTGCCAGCTGAGCCGGTACATCAGCATCAGCCCGCACAGCACCCAGAATAAAATAAACAGCACGTAGAAAATAATATTGGCAATCTGACCAAACATGCGAAAGCGCATATTGGCGATCTGACCGCCCTGCGTCATATCTTTGGCATTGAAACTCATGGCACTAATCCGTCAGTAAAGTATTAGGGTCGGAAGGACAAATTAATCAGCGGAAATACACCGGCACAAAACAGGATTACAGTCATGCCCGGATCCATTGATGGCCAGGCCGGATACTGACTTCTATTAAGAGGTTATGCAGAAGGTATAGCCCTCTGAGCCAGGGCAGTGCCCGCCTTTAATATACGACTTCGCCACCTGCCGTCCGGCCTCATCGACCAGGGCATACAGTGTGGATGGCAATGTTTCAGTCGTGTACTGCAGGCAGACGCAGTAGCATTTCACCGGATGTTTAATCATATCCGGACGTTCAAACCAGCCGGTTGACGGGAAAATCCGTGTGCCGAAGAGCCTGTCAGAAGGAAACTGAGTCTGCACGGACCAGGCAAACACGTCGTCAGCGCTGTCGCGGCGATTGACGCCGGGGATATACAGATTTTCTGCTTCGCGGACAACACGGGAGGCAAGAGAGGACAAGGCGGAGTCATCCGTGCTGGCCGGGCCTTCCACACATATGGAAAGATGGAAGTATTCCGGTTTGCTCTGTACTTCTGGCTTTGCATCGGAAATAACTGACGCCGTGTTTCGCTTACGCTCCACGGAAGACGTCATTATTTTTCGGAAAAAGACACCTGCGATGAAAACAAGCAGAAGAATAACTAACGCGCTGCAGATATACATGATGTGGTCACTGAAGAGAGAACAGACCTCGCGATGTGACAGGGAATCAATTCCCCCCGCTGCAGGATGTGGGTAAATATCGCCAGGCATCAGTTCATGTGTATCAAGAGACCTGACAGGCACAGATATTGTCATAAATAACCTCTGTTCAAATAAAGACGAAAAGACTCCGCCGAAGGCGGCAACGCCTCACAGATGCACAAATAAATTGCGCAACTGTTCACCGTTTAGATGTGGAATTAACTGATTATTTGACGAATGAATTCTGACACGCCGGAAAGGTGATGCCAGTCTGGTCCGGAGTACCCGGGCCGTGGAATAGAACGTTTACAGGATATTAGCGATCGATTTTGCCAGCTGGTCTTCAAGAACAGGCTGGGCTTCAGGGAACTTGAGGTTAACTTTATTCGCGTTAGAGACGACGCGAGTCTGGTATTTATGCTGATTACCCGTTTCAGTACTTGTCTGCACTTTTGCGCCAGATGTTCCCTGACGTAATACGGCCACGTTATCAGTCTGAACCTGTGTTTTGGTTCTTTCCGCGATCTGTACATCGGTGATCATGGTGTAGTTCACATCTTCCACCATCGCGTCAGCCGCCATTCCGACCAGACCGGCTGCAAGCCCTACTCCCAGGGTTGCTCCCGCGGAACTGGAGTTGTAAGCGGTAATCCCCGCCCCAAGAGCGGCGCCTGTCACAGCGCCCTCATAACCCCGGCTTAACCAGCCCTGAGACTCACGAAGGTCCATTTTATCGGCCTTGAGCACATTCGCCTGGATCCAGTAGCCCGCCGTATCGGGGTTACTGACGACCTGATATCCCTTTGAAGTGACAGCGCTGGCAATTTTTGCCTGCAGGCCACTCATATCCTTATCGGAGGTATTTTTGATTTGCAGATAAACCGTCTTATTATTTGAAGGTTCCAGCCAGATTGTTTCGCTCATCTGGGTTTTTACCCAGATTTCTCTTTTTAATGGCGGTTCCCATTGCACTACATCCAGATAACACCAGCGCAGAGCTGACGACCATAACAGCCATGACTTTATTAAGCTTCATCCTGAATCCTTGTGACAGAATCAATACGAGTGAATACACATTCTCTTATCATTTCGGAATGCGCATTCACTATATACGAATTTTAAACGAGATATAAAAACTAATTACAGCCTGAGAAACCAATAATAACAAAGGAAACTTTTAGCCTGTTAACAAACTACCATAATTGATAGGTTGCATCTGGATGATTACCCCCCCAACTTTTCTGCGCGGAAAGAGTTTATCGCAGATGAGAGTACCGAAAGTTGATATCGTCCCAAATCAATATTCATAACAAACCACACAAAAATCGTCGCAATAAGAACCATGAACGCAAAAGGAAATGGAGAGGCATAATACACCCTATTAAATAGTGCAAGCGCTAGAATTAAAGCCATATACACAAGTGCATAAACAATTACTTTTCTAGATATAAACCGATATACCTGCGAGCGCATTCTATAGGATCTGGGAACAGATAAAAAAAGTGAACGCGCACTTGCCACTCCAAGCAGAATCATAAGACTTATAACGCCGGGGAACACCAACACCCAAAATATGAATTTAACAGACAAATACCCGCCCCCCACACTAATTATGGCGCAGACCATATTCCAGGCAGCAATAATTACCCCAGGCCATAGACATGGCCAAAAAGATGGCATCTCCATTTCACCTCGTGAAAACATATTTTTCAGCTGTTCTACTTCTTCAATGAGGATTTTATTTGTCATCATCATTTTCATCTTTTCCCATCAAGAAAATCCTTTTGCGTTTTCGCTGCTTTTTCCTCTAACTCAGCCGGAGAGTCAGCCCCTGGTAAAGAATTTACCTTACTCTTTCTTTCATTATAATCACCTTTAAACTCATTTGCTTTTGTTTTATGGCTCTTTTCCATTTCAGCATTCTCATTTTTCACCTCTGCGCCTTGCCGTTGTATGTTTTCGCGGGTTTCCTGATGCTGTTGTTTATTCTCTGTAATCATCCCATCCACTTTCTGACCCACATTATCCTTAATACCCGCATCTTGTGTCATAGCATCGATACGACCAGAATTTTGTCCGTAGTCGGCCATTACCGAACCATTGTCACCACCACCTGACACCCCAGCCATATTCTGTCCGATGCTTTCACGACCCTGTTGATACACAGCATCAACCCTGGGTTCTACCTGCTCTTTGACGAATTCACGCGCCAGGGCTTCACGCTGCGCCGCAATTTCAGGAGAACTGGTATTGGTCAGAATGGCCTCGGCATCCTGTGGAGCGCGACGCTGAACAAAGTTAGCAAACTGCTGAGTGAGATTCTCGCTCATCTGGCCAGTCATGCTCTCTGTGCGTGACGCCATCTCACTGTACTCATGGCTGCGTGTCCGGCTGGTTGTATACTGGTCGTAGCTGTTTTTGGCACTGGAGAGTGACGCGGCAAACTGGTCAACACGCGAGCTGGCATTATTATCGGTAATATTACCCGATGTGGTGGTTTTGCGGCTGGTAAAGTAATCCGAAGCTTCCTTAAAGTCTTTCGCCGCCTGACTGCTGGTATCATGCCGGCTGTCATTCGATTCCCGACCGGAAGTTCCAACGTTATCTGTATTACCTGAGCTGTGCCCCCAGCCTGCACTTCCTTTACCACCAACTTCAGCAGAAAAACCACTGCCCCACTTTCCTAACTTGCCAAACAGTTGATCCCCTGAACTCCATTTACCAGATACATGTGCATCAAATGATTGACTTCTTTTCGATGAATCATCCATCAACTGCTGGAAAGACTCCTCATTACTGATGTTGTTGGCTTTCGCATTAGCAACAACCGCATTCCACATCTTGCTTCTGGCCATCGAATCCTGCGAAGACTCGGTAGTATCGGCCCCAGTCGTTGTTGATGTGCTGTTCCCTTTATTGGTGCCAAATTGCTGCAGACTATTCCAGGCGCTTGTCACACTGCTGTTATAGCCATGCAGCGCGCTTTCGGCCTGGACATCAGCCTCACGGGCCATCTGTTGCTGCGCACTGGCTATCTGACGACCGACGTTAATATCCACCGGCAGTTTTGACATTGCACCACCACTGTCCCAGACCATCGATCCAT